>JGI12627J18819_10000184_pt1 | contig 20577 bp, 2 predicted proteins | sample TexAe_OM1H0_M2_FD_18819 | JGI IMG/M metagenome (IMG submission 18819)
CTGGATATATCATAATAAGAGTAATGTTATGGCTAGTTATTTATATGATGCTTGTCAAGTTAAAGTTTGTATCAAATAGGTTAAAGTTACAGTATTTAAATAATGTTTCTTCATGACAATTTCTGGCTCGTCAGGATCCTTTAATACTGGTTACCAGAACCAGTATACAAGTGGCTAACCATATTGCAATCAGCCCTTTAGTTTGCATACTATTATCCCTGTTTTTGTATCTTGCAAAAGATTAATCGTGTATTGCTCCTCATACAGCAGCACGACATGTAATTATAAGGTATAAAATCTAGTATACTAAAATAGGCTAGAAGTACTATATAATTATAACAAGGTGATTAATGTCAAGATTTACTTATTATTACTTTCTTTGACTGAATTTGACACCTGATAATACAATGATACAATGTAGCATTGGTTTCTGTAAGTATGACAAACAGGCCTATCATGTATTATATCATAAAATAAATTAATAAGGTTCTTTTATATTATTTATGCTTAAAGGTAATAGGTAGTATAGTAGCACAGCTTTGGTAACTGTACTTTTTACTATGGAGAAATATGCAGTAAATTTACATATAACGTATAAAAGGTCTCTGCAAAAAGCTACCCAATTACTTTTTCTTGATAGTGAAGGGAACCTTCTGCAACAGGATGATAAATGAATAAATAGGGTATGTTAATATCTAATTCTTCGCATGTATTCACATATAGGAGATACACCACTGCCTCATGTACAGTCTTTCTTTTGGTGTAAGCTTAATAGTATAGTATGTCCCTGGATTAAGCTGAATTTTCTAGTCCAAAAGGTTATCCCATATTGTATTGAAGCTTATGCTAGTTTACAGCTTCTCCAAATTATCAGGTATTTTATATCTCTGGTGTGATGTATTCTAATGTATACACATTTTTAGTAATAAGTGATTGTTTAAGCAAAAGTATTCCTTTACTATCCAGGCTACAGATAGCATAGAATAAGCTCTGTCAGGCTCATTTAAAAGGTATCGAATCTAACAAGAATTCGCTTATACCAGTATTTTATGTATTAAGTATGATAAATTAGCATAACTACGAGTATATAGTATAATAGAAGATAAAGATGACATTATTATACGAAATAAGTGGATAAGGTCATATATATGCCTATATACTAATCTTTCCAAGGATATATTACATTATATGTATGATTATGTTAGCAATATGGTTTGTGACAGAATCTTATTAATAAGCCCCTACAGCTATAACCATGGCATTAAATAAGAATATTCTCATGTAATAGGTATATATATATCCACGTCTGAAATATACTAATGTGTAAAATAGTTCAATATAAAGGTATGGCTATCATTGGTCCCATTTATAGAAGTGTCATATCAAGTGGTCTCCCGTCACAGCATAAAGATCACTATGGTGGAGATTTTAGCAATAAGGAGTCCCTTTTCTTTGTAGAACCCTATTTATGTCACTAGCACATACATCCATATAGTTGTCTGCCTAAAGTATAGATAATAGATATCCTCAATGTATGTTTCATTGTAACCCTGTAGATGACACAATATTTTATGATGGTCATACTAAGAGGATGATTATACATGCATGTATATCGCTTTTTGGCTAATACGGGTATACCCACAGACTATGCAGCTTTAATACAAGAAATTTTTATTAGGCATGTTAAGCTTAACTTTAACATTCCAGAAACTACTTGGAATCATCTATAATTGGAAGACTATTACTGTTGTTATCATCAGACTATTTAATTCATATACTGAGCCATCATAGAAGGTGTGTATATATGTATATTAGAGGACGTCTGTAACTTGAGTAAAGAGTAGCTTTGTTTCACTAATTAGGTTAACTAGCACTAATCTCCTTTGTATATCACTCGCAGGGCATTATTTGTATATATATATATCCGGTATACTGTATTGTATAGATATAAGATACCTGGTTTGGCTATCCCCTCAAGATCTATAAATAGGTTCCTTCTTTTGATTGAATAGTACTTCCACCCTTATAAATACAAAATCTAACTGAATTATCATTAATAGCTTATTATGACTGTAAATACTGTATTAGATTACCTAGCCATTATTTTTATGCCTATTTAGATGATTAGTTTGGCCACGGTATAATAGAGTACCCTCCTGTGGATTAGCTTTTTATGGAATCACTGGGTGTAAGTTAATATTTTATTACATAGAAGAATACCTCAATTAGCATTATTTATGTTAAGCTTATACTTCTATATAAGTCTCTCTCTAAAGTAATAAAAGGGTCAAAGAAAGTGACTTTTGTCACAATAAGAGCATAATTGTCTAAAATAGCTATTATATATATATTATCAAAAGATTATTCATTGCTTAAACAGGTACAACATATTAATGGATCAGGGTACCAAGCTAGTTAGTACCAGAATAACTGTAAAGATTAGACTTAATTTGATTATTAAGAGATCTTTATGGTGATGTAATTATATACTGATATATGGCGAATTCTTTCTTTTTAGGGCTAGTGTATATTCACTGGGGATAAACTCCTCATGGCTCATAGATATTGTAGTGGTTATCACGATATGATGGTTTAAAGCAGATTATATCTTGCAGGGTATAGCTATACCCATAAACATACTATGCTTAAGTACACAGTATAAGTAACAGGTAATATTCCAGCAAAGGGAGGGTATATCGTATAAATACGATATATTACTCAAAAATGATATCTGAAAGCAAGGATACTGAACCAGTGAAAGCATTTATGCTAAAATACACCATTTAAATAACCTCGAGATGCGATAAAGAGTATATAGCTATATCGCGATACACTATGTATCGCACTCATAATAAAACCTGTAAAATTCAGCTTTACAGATGATAATAGTATTAGATACGTCTATAGATAAGCAAGACTATATTCCTTTCAGTATAGGAGTTATCATTTAATCCCTAAAATGATTAATCTACCAGTTCTCTTATTTCTGAGCTGGCATATGTTCAATGTCTGACACAGCTTTGTGTACTGTATTAGCTTTCCGCTTGTGGAGAATAGCATAAAGTATCTTTTTTAGCTATTTGTGGTAATATAGAGCATATATTCCTTTCTCTGCTAGTAATCAGTCTATTTCAATCTTTCGCTCTATTTCGCTACCAAGCTTATTTTGATTGTTCGGTTACTTTATGAGATGGTATTTGTACTATTTCTAAATGCTATTATTTACTTATAGACCTAATAGTTTATTCTTATGCTATTTGGAAGTAAGCTAGTGATCTTACATGCCTCTATTTTATCTATAGCAACCTGGGACCAATTTCTTGAGAGGTTTTCTAATATATACTTATCAGTGCATATGTACCCATGTATCTAGTCCAAAAAGCCTTTAATAGTATTCTTACAGTCTAAAATGACCCTACTTTTATGCTGAGCCTTTATACCTTGCCAATATAGTCTATTTTAGCTCAATATCTCCTTTTTCTACCTGAAATGATAGTTATAATACTTGTACTGTATGATAAGTTATCTATTATAATGATGATAGCTTGTTATATATATATATTCTGGTATGAACAGCTTAAATATTATCACTAAACTTAGCTATATTATATACTATAAGATATATACAGGTATACTGTCTAATAATCATGAAGATTACACTGTATGTTTGGATGGTAGCCTATGTGATTAATTTCTCTATATACTAGAAAAGATACTTTATGCTCAATCTACTATGTAAAAGCTGCTAATAGCCTATAAATTTATTATTGCTTAGATCAACAGGCTGTTAAAGCCTAAAAGAATAGTTTTTATTTAAGTTTTTATTTAAGCTTTAATTAATACTACTGGTATTCTGGCTCAGTATGTTGTTTTACTAGGATCGTGTATAATATACTGCTTTATTAGTTTAAGGCTTTTCATATACCCAAATATTGCAATAATCTTCAGCCCTAATTACCTTATAAAATTCACCTGCTAAAAGAATATAGTATACTAGTAATATGCTATTATCCACATGCGAATAAGTATAATTTAGCCTTTTCTGTCTTTACTCATATGTCGTTATCTTATGCTCTTATAGCGTAAGGAAGCAGGAATAATTTAAGAGGATATAAGATAATGCAAGAGTTTCCAAGAATGCTAAAGGATGACAGTATCCCAGCTAAATACATATAATACCAAGGAGAATGTATCATTGTAACGCCTTGAGGTAACAAGAATTGTTTACTTGTCCAGCATGGTGTATATAGGCCGAGCATATTAGCATTGGATCAAAATAATAGCTTACTTTGGGTTGTACGTTAAATGCTACAAAGGATATTTCATATATTAGACAACTATTAATATGGTGTCAAAGATAGCATAATTACTCCTTATGCCTTATCCAAGTGAATAAAGCCGTTATTTCACTACTAGAAACTGACAATAATATGTACAAACGTATAATATCTTTGTTTAAGCAAAGAGTCTATATTACACAGCACAAGAGCAAACACGTTTGCTCCAGTTAGCATCTAGCATGTGGATACTTCTAATGCTAGCAAACAGGCTGCATATGCTCTCTCATGATACAGGCCAATTTGCAAAATACTAAAAGGACATAAATTCGCTTTATATCAGCTAGCAAGCATGTTGCTTTAATTGCAAGAGGGATATACCAGAAAATCATATGCAGGTGTACCTATCACTAGGGACAATAAACAATATTACTATATCTACAATCAACTAGCGTTACATCAGTGATATTCTCTACAGAGAAGAATAAGTTAAGCTTATGCTTAGCTCTGGTCATAATTATGACATGGTGAACTTAATGATAATGGCTATAGAACCTGTATTAGGAATAAATAGCTGGATTATATCAAAAATCTTAGTAAATATAGCTTTTTATAATCATTTCTCGCTAGGTATAAAAGATATATCCAACCCTTTTCTTTTGTAAAATAAGTCCTTGCATCAGTGTAATACCATAAGCATAGATAGATATGCAGGGATATAAGAAGTATCTAGCATGAAAAAGGATAAAATAGTGATACAAGGGATATCCATAGTTTTATGCTGGTGATTGGATGAGGGAAGCTATTCTTCTATCAGAATAGTATGGGTAATGGGTAAACATCATCCTATTAGAAATCTCTTCTTTCATCAGGATAACTGTAAACTAATTGCGTATCTGGCCAGGTATAGCTATACCTGCTTTTAGTGCTTATTTTAGGTTTCTTCCAATACAGATAATATTTTTGATAAGTAAGAGTTATACAAAGATATTCTAGCTATTTAAGCATGATCTACCCACCTAGCATAAACTTTCACCTGTTCCTAGAGCATAAATGTGTACTGAAAGGGTGTATAATGGGATATTCTATTTATTCCAGATATATCCTCTAAAAGGTTGTGATAATAAGCTTTGACCTCATATAGATATCTACTAGATTAAACTATGCACTTGTAGACAAAAATAGCAGCTTTAAGTTACTCAGCCAAAATGTAATATTATACCCTCTATATTAGGTATGTATCATCAGCTAGTATAAATTTCATACATATACAGTTTGTGTAGCTCCTTTTGCTATGATCGAGCTATTAGATCACCTTGTTTGGATAGGATAGCTTAAATTAACTAATTAAAGTTATCTCTTATTTCGCTATATATAGTTAAGCTCTTTTATCTGTATATTCATTGTTACACTTAAGCAAAATTATCCCATATTCCTTGTATGTATGTTTTAGATAGGAATATCCTGTATATGCTCCTCCTTTTATTATGCAAGTAATAAGCTGTTTATTTGCAGTAACATTTTTACTTTATGTTGTCTATACGTGTAATAAGCATAGATAGATACGCTTTATTCTGCTGAAACAGCATGCTATATGTATAATAAGCTTTCTATTTCTAGACCTAACTATCCTTTAGGGTTAGGGGGGTATGTTTTACTCTGTATGCTATTGTAAGGTTTAATGGATGTTATACGATATGGAAGACATCTATATATATATTAAATTATAACAGTAAACTCTGTACAAGCTGCATTTATGGTAATGGCTATGTCATCTGGGTAAACAGAGGGAGTAAGTACCCACTTGGTGCAACAATAAACAGGCCTAGTAATTTTTTACTGTTGTGACAGTTTATTGTAACTCTGGGCTCTACTCTCTGAATAGGATAGCACGTGCATCTTTTACCAATGTATGGGATCAACTCCTTATATATGTTTTCCTTTTCTAAGGAGCCCAGTTTATATAATAGTAGAGCAATACCCGTAGTAGGGTTAAAATCAAGATAATCATGTCCATCTATACAAAGGCTTATAATATCAAAAAAGGAGTCCAATAAACAAAGAATATCTCATAATTAGTGGAAGGTCGTGCTTGGCCAAAGTTATTGATACAAAAGCCACAAAAGGAAGAAATGTAAGTAATAGCTATGTCGTATATATATATATGTATATTTTATACCTTGCTACTTAAGAGCTTCTACCAGTCTAGATGTTGCAGTGTCTTAATATATATATATATTGCCTATAAGATAGAGATATTCAGAATTACGCATGTTAATCTCAGGTTAATAGGTATAGTTATCCTGGATACCGTCGAGCCATTATACTGGGCTTGGGTTTACATTAGATAAAGATGTCGTATCAAGCATAAGTATGATTTATAACCACTGATCTGTACTTGGCTTATAAGCAGGCGGGTTACACCTTATGTAGAGCTTTGCACCTAGCCAAGTATGGTCTGAACGCTTTCCTGTTAGCTCAATGTTGCTGTATATGTACATAAAAGCGTCTTCAGGAATATCCATTATGGTGACAATTTCTCCTAGAAGGCTACTGTTAATAAAACCATCTTACAAATAAGCATATTCCCATATCATAACATATATACATGTGAAAGGGTTAAAAACCTATTGTCATAATGGTCATTTCTTGATAAAGAAGATCCTTTAGGCCTTTTATGAGCAATTCTCTTTATGCATAAAGCAACTAAAATAGCTTGTATATTTTATACATATAGAAACATTGTGAATATGTTAACAGGATACCTGTGCTATATACTACCCATCCACAGCAAAGTCTAATGAGGGCGAATTCTAGCATTGAACTGTTAGGGTCCATTTATGCGATAATTACCCTGCACGTTATTATTGTGGGCTTTAGATCCCACATGGTGGTATAGTTATGGTGTAGCAACATCCAGGAAGGATACCTTATTATATGAGCCATACTTACTGGAGGGATTACATCTATCAGATTAATTGTAATAATACGTCTAATTAGGAGAAGGAGAAATTGTGGGGATGTACCCTATACCTTGTTATATATGTTAAAACTGCTGACTAGTGTAGTGAAATTTGCAATAATATAAAGCTAGTGTAGTACCTTGTTTCAGATAATCCCTTTATTTAAGATTTTAGGCAGCTTAAAGAATATGTCTTTGGCAGATCTATTAATTAGTGAAATCTTTTTAAGATCCCAAAAGCTCTTTTTTACCTGTTTAATGGCATGATAGCTAATAACTAGAAGATAATTTACCCTATTTAATACCATATAGAGTATATTTGTAATTATTTATACACCTCCATATATAGTCTATATCCAGAGATTACTAGATAAAGGTACATTGGATATAGGATGATCATACTTTATAGAGACTAAAACTATATTTATATGTTTAAGTTTAAAACCTATCTATGTGAAATCTCTTCTATAGAAAGGGTAACATTTATTTAAGGGGTAAAGTTTATACATATACCTCAGACATTGTCAAGGGGTACTACTATGAGCTAAATACTCTTGTAATATACTAAATGGATCAAACTCGAGTAATTTAACAGCTTTTACAAAGATGTTGCCAGATATACATGAGCGACAAGGATATGCTAAGTTTATACAATTAGCTATTTAAAGTCAGCAATCTTTGGCTACTCATAATATGTAGAAACCACATATAATTACTTGTCAAAAGCATTTTATAGATAAGTTTATACATTGCTTAGCCTATAGGCATAGGACATATTTGGAGCCTCACGTGTAAAGGAGATAAGATTAAGATATCTTCTCGCTCCAGCAAGACTTTTGTTGTTTTGAAGGCTATAGCCTTCTTAATTTACTTATTTTTATGATAAAGCTTAGAAATAGTATTTACCCTGATAATATAAAAGGCTTTTATATTAATATCTAGCGTTTTACAAAAGATAATACTGGATTATTGGTATCAAAAAGATTAGGCTGGTTTAATGATCATAGCTCATGTCATATGCAATCAGCGGAAAGACTTAATATAAGAGGTTCAAGCTAAGGCATTTGATAATAGACAACTACTACTAAAGGGGTAAAAACCAGGTAGAGTAGGAGAAAAAGCTAGTATACCTATAAAGGATATCATTTTTGAGGATATTGAGCATAATGGTACATTGTATCAACAAGGCTCAATGCTTTACACAAAGAATAGATAATCTGCTTAAAAACTAAAATAGTATAAAATAAATGAAGAATTATAGTATCTAGTATTGGGACCAATTTAGCACATCAGGTATAATTGTAGTACACAAATAAATATGCTAATGCTATAATACCCTTACCCTTGCAGTAAACTGTTAAAGCAGTATAGCTATCTTGATAGCTTCTCAAAGGATAAGTAACTTAGGAAAAATGGGTATAACTTTGTTTTGCTAGCAGTTCCAGGTTAGGTATAATATTACATGTTATCCCTAAAGTGATATAGCTGTGGAGATCCTTTATACTATATTATTTAAAAACTTACGCTTGTATTATCACATAATATGTACAAAGAGTTAATTAAGGTAATAGTATTAGGTATCTAATACCTTGATCTAATGATAAAGACAGTTGTAAGCTATAGTATGCTAGACGTCCTAATAGCGTCTCTGCATATATATATATATACACCATATCATTAATTAATCTAAAATGTCACAAATAAGGCTATATTGGTATACAAAAAGCAGCAAGTGATAAGCGTCCTGGATGCTTCAGCATCTACTCTAAATATAGCATAACATTAACCGTATCACCCCTTTACTAAACTGTTGTAAATACTGTTAATTTATAAAGCTATGATAATATGATGTAAATAAAGCTAATTCTATCTGAAGTAAAATGAAAGTAGTCTTGTATTTGTGGATCCACAAGCCCATGACTACTTTAGGCTCATTGATTGCTTGTATCCCATAGGTTCCCTATCCATTTTCTAATGAAATATATTTTATCCAAGGGATATCTAATAATAACAATAATATGTTACTTATGTAAGGGAATTTTTGCATACTTATTGCTTATATTAATCACAGCATAAAAAGTTTATTGCTACTACTTATACATATAGTGAATAGTCATCTTAAATAGAAATAGTAGTGGTAGAAGAATCCACTGCTGGACTATCTCTATAAGCATATTATCCATTACTGTATTTATAGTCAGCTAGTGTTTACACATGATAGGAACTGTACATTCATTATAATATGTCACCAGCCTTGTCTGTGGGGGATAATGAGGGGCTTACATATAAGCAGATCCTTTTCTCACTTAGTATATCAAGCATAACTTAGATTTTGACTATCAACAGCTATTTTTAAGGTTGGCATAGTAATAAGGGTAAAACTAATTTTACACACAATGAAGCTACCCTTTGGCCATATTTTCCGCTTTATATGAACCATGGGAAATAGTATGAGGTATATAACCTTGGTTATACAAATGTTTTAGTATATTGCTGATAATGAGCTTTATATGCTTTTAGCTTCTTCATCTAGCATCTTTGGATGTTTTCAGTTAGATAAGCATATGCCTAAGATATCCTCAAGTAAAGACGAATAATAGATTCTATGTTTAAACTAAAGGGCTCAGTAATAAACTATAACATACCAAAGATAACCTCGTCAGCGTATTTTAATAAAGGTAAAAGTAATCCTTGAAGCCTTCTATAGCTATATGCTAAAATATAGCTTTAGGAGACACCTTATACAGGTTTAATCATAAAATGAAGCTGTATAAGGAGAATTTTGATGGTATAATAATTGGGTACTAGTAAATAACTAGTATTCATTATTTGAAAGACAATATCAAGCATGGGTGATAACAGTATCCTTTATAATAATATATATACACGCCATAATCTTTATGGTTATTATAGCCAAGTAGTAGTAATATATAGTATCTCTTAACCCTTTATGGGATAACCACAGTTATATATGAATGATTACATATAGATACAGTCATAGTGGTGGAAGAATCACCTGGTGGGCTATTTCTATACCATCACAGTCATAGTTTTACCATGTATTTAAAATGTATCATCAATAGACCTCATATGCCACACGATTATCTAAAAAGGTAAAATCTTACTCCTTACAGCTAAAAGAATAATAAGATGTAATTTCATGGTTTTAAGTAAGACACTCTTTATCTCCTATATAAGATGATATTATATATCTTACATGTACTAATATCTGGGAATATGGGACCACAGATCATATGTGTATTAACTGTAAATTGCTATAACTATTTAAAAAGATATCTATTAATGGCCAAAGGTATTAATTTGTAGTGGAAATCTACATTATAAGCATAATGCTATATTATTCTATTTTTACACAATATTATCAGAGGAAACTTATGAAAGAATAGGCTGGTTTCATTTTATTAATATCTTAGTTAAATCTTGGGAATTTGAATAGGAGAGTCTTGAAGATTATCTTATTGCTTTTTTAACCTTGTTAAATCTTTATATTTAGATAGTCTATTATAGTATAGCATAGCTCGTGCACTCTACTCTGCTTTAGCGTATATTAAGTGTCAGGTGTTGTATCATCATAGATCTAAGTATTTCTCTTATCTTTACATACTTGGGTTAAACCAGTCAGCTTTATACGCCAATCTATTTCTTCAGGCTACTTTAATGTAATACTATTACATACAGTCTAGTTTAGCTTATTGGTATAAGCTTTAGGTATGAATTACATGTAAAGATATATAAAGTAGTGATTATACCTTAAAGTACCTCTATCTATACTAGGCAAATCATACACAGCACGGTATATACTATTGCTTATCTTCAAATTTCAGCATAAGCTAAAGCTAATAGCTGGTCCTATAAGGCTAACAGTCTTCTCAGGATCAAAAGGATGCCAGGGTATATATTCTTAGGCATATAAAGATATTTATCAATTATTAAATATAGCGATAAATAGTACTTTAACAGAGATAAGGACAATAAGAGAAATGATAAGATACTACCAGAATAAGACAAGATAGTGATTATACTTATATAAGCATAAAAATATAGCCTTAATTAGTATATACTATTTTTATGCTAGAAGCTATGGCATACAGGAGGAATTATTGTTGCTATTATTCATATTAAATAAAGCATCAAAATAGCTATTTAAGGAAGATTATCAAAAATAAGCTTATAGGTTACCTTATTTATGGTTATCCAAATACATGGATTAGTTGACTATTACAGTGTACCCAGAAATGGTATAATGCTTGTACTCTACTAATGGGGCAACCCTAATTGCAAGTGATTGGGTTTCAAGTACCAAGGAATCATCACATTCAGCTTAGATAGGATAGATAAAATGGCACAACCATGTTACAACATCAGGGATAGATATGCTTGGCTCGCCAGCTGTATCATTATCATACACTAATAGTATGCATGTATTTTTAGCTAGTAGTTTATTCACTATCTTCAAATATGGCTAAAAAGATGACTTAGCTTGAAAATAGTATATTCTTAGCTGTTGTGCCTTGATACTAGCTGATCCAGATATCTTGTTTTTGTAAAAGAGGGAGGCTGTTAGTACACTATACTAGCCTTATCCAAATAAGATAAAATTAGAATTATGCTTGATAGCTTGTAGATTAAGATTATACTATCTAGAGCATAATAGTATATTTAGGTGTACTTGATAATGTACCTGTATGCTATATTATTAAACAGGTCTAATCTTTAATAGCTTTATTCCATTCCAGTCCATTTTGACGAATAAATAGAAGTAAGCAGTATTATTGTATATGTATATATTTATGTGCTACCTATGTCATGGCTGTGGGCACTATATTATGGTGTACTTGCCTATTCTTTATGCTTAAATAAGCCTTTTGCCAAGAGGATCAAAATCTAGTATTGGCCTTTATATTCTCTCGGATAGTGCATCTTAGGAAGTGTCCCTATATGCTGGGGTATATATAGCCTAGAAAGGATTATTTTAGATATACCGTGGATAGGTCGCTAAGCTAAGGGCGTAATGTGAACGTCATGCTATGCCATGTCATGTCATGACTATCTCTATTATCCTGTAGTGTATACTTGTCATATCGTATCAAATGTATAAAGATGGTGAATACTTTGATATTTTTAGTTCTACTACTAGGTTATATAAGTATATCTTCTAATAACTGAGCTCTATTTATGGTGGTCCTTTTTCCCTTGGGATAAGGCTTGATGCTATTTTAGAGGTGTCAAGATATGTAAGGAACTAGGCTGTATGAATAAAGTACTCCTTTTTTGTATCATATTTATAGTTTAAATAGCTTTGGTATCTATTTTTACCCTTGCGCAGTGCTATTACATAATCTCTAGCTATTTTATAATATAATCACCCTGGTGACAGTAAACATAGAGTAATATACAGGTTTTTACTTTTAATTGTCATATTATGCATTTATAAGCAGCTTTCGTGGGATTATTAGCTGTATCTTTATACGAGAGAGTTATTAAAAGGTCTCCTCAACATGCAAGATAACTGTTTATCCTATTTATATATAAGGTTATCTTCTGATAGGAGAAATATCTCTTGTTTTGTAATAAACTTAGGTAGCAAAGTAGTAGCTTATTATTATGTATTAGATATTTGAGTACCCTTATGATCAGCAATATTTTATATCGAATCTAGCATCTAGTGTATAGATATACGATAGTTGTTAGCATATACATATGCCATACTGAGCAAGATCTCTTGTTAAACTGGTTCGTTATAAGCGATTAGTATAATTAGGTTAACAGGATAGTTAATATTAAAATAGCTCATTAGCGAGCGTAGTCATACAAAACCCCTGCTTAGTACATAAGTAATACTGTGTATTATAGCCTTTCAAAACAGCATATTTTATCTAGGGTACACTACTACAGCTATCTTTGAGGATGAAATCAGTTTAAAGGGTATAAAAACTACTACTACTACTGGTGTAAAGTACCATATTAGTCCAAGAAGCTTATTGCATAGTAAACAAGGGTGATCATGCTACGCTATTGATTAATCTAGCGTATAATTCGCTTAGTTGACTACTACTGTGATTGAGCGAGAATTGAATATTCAATATAGGTTTTTGCGAAAAGTAAGCTATCATGCTTGTATGGTGGTAGTGAGTAGGAAGATGAGTTCTGTTACAAAAGTAGACATATCTTTTTATAGTAAGATTGACACAGATGTGCTATTTAATTGGTACAGCTCATGTTATTTGATTAGCAGTTGGTTAAAGTAACCTTGAGATAACATGTGAACTTAATGTTATAATATTGCTGATCCAAGATCCTGTTTACCATAATACTTTAACTGTATTCCTATGAATGGAACTCAGACCATTATTGGTCAATTCTGGTAGCCTTTATTAGTGAAATAGTGGATTATATCCTTCAATATGTATATAATCAGCCTTAATACAGCATGTGGTAACTCTTTGGAGTATCTCCTATAGGATGAGCATTAAGCTAAATAGTCTTTACTTTTGGATAAGTAAATGAAGATGAGACTGTCCAAGGACAGGTTGGACAATTACATGTTCTCTTTAAGGGTTTGTTTCAACAGGTGAAATATCTTAGAATAGTCGACTTTACCCTTTCAAGTAAAGCTATGTCTATACAACTAGTGTCATGTGGAATGACTGCTACATATGAAGGTTAGTTATTTACGTCAAATACGGCATGATTTCCACTATAATACTTGTAAATATTCACTGTTTATTTCAATCTTTGGAAAAGACAAAGATTTATGTATATATAGCCAGAAATATATCTATATTAATGCATACTTGAATATGTAACCTATAAAGCGAGAGATTTGACCAATAATGGATTACTTGATATGCTATAACTTACAGCTGTGTAAATAATAAAGCTATCCCATAATGTATAAAGGATTATCTATAGTTCACCGTAGACATAATTGTCATAGCTTCTCAATTCTTCACATGTCTTTGGTTATGGGCTAGTAAAGTGACTATTTTATGCCTACTCTTGTTTAAGTTATTGCTACAGGTGTAGCTTTAATACTGTTAAATTCATGACCTTCCTATGTGATAGAATACATACAGAATAGTGTAGTATAGTATATATATACATGAAAGCTATGTTAACATAGCATATCAAGACAATACTTGATATATAAAAAGAATAAGTGTATTCTATATATCCCTTTTGGACAGATTTTTGTTGCTGCATAGGAGTAAAAGATAGAGATGTATCTCATAAGTAAAGCTAATAGTCAGATAAGTCTATATTACCTATAACAATGCTTTTTATCCTACCAGATCTGCAATTTTAAAAGGCTTTATATATCGAAAACTTGGAACCAAGGTATAATAGTGTAGCACCCATCTTGATCTCTTAGTTTCTTGTCAAATCTATGTATCCTTACCGAGAATTCGGGCTATCTTAGGACTAATCAATGATATACATATAAAAGCGTTCCTATTCGCATAAATTTCTTATTAGCAGGGGACTCTGTATCTTTATGTGCATAGACAATTAGCATGTTTTCATAGCAATAAAAGCATATACTAGCTATTTCCGTCGAATAAGAGAAGAGAGATACTATGTATTATGAAGAAATCTTTAGGGAATACTTTTATCGAGACTGCCATGGCATGTATCCAGCTAGCGTGCTAGCTCTAGGCAATAATACTGTTTCAGGATACCAAATTATGTAATACAAGGCTACCCTGCAAATACAAAATAACCTTATTAAGTACACCTACTTAAATCAAGGCTAATAATAAGATAACATTCTTGTACCAAAAAGCCAGTTTGCCTACATAGTGTATAAACACATCATATTCAAAAGGCTACTATACTAGTATAAAGGTATACTTTACAATTATGCTGAAATATTGAATTAGGCTAAGCTGTAACTATAGTATATATAGCGTATTCACAGATTAAATTATTCTTTATTCATAAAGCTTACAGCAGACTATAAGTAAGAAGTTTATTCATTAGTTTAATGGCTTAATAATCCCTTGATATTACATTTTGCTGTGCATGAGTAATAACCAGTATGTTTATTTATGCTGTCAGCTAGATTGAAACCAGTATCCAAATAAACATAGTAATATGATGTAGCTTTTCTCCTGACAATGATCTTGCGAGACCTATAAAGTATTTAAATAGGCTGCTAATTACTTACTTTTACATGAATAAGATTAAACAGAAGAAAACAATGCTTTATTAAGTAATGTTCACCAATTATAGATCATGATGATATTGGATATAGCCTATAGGCATAGATATATACTTTTATATATATTAAGCGACAGTTCCACTTATTATTACAGAAAAGATTGATAAACTTCAATTATTATCTATCACAGGAGTAGCTCTCTGCCAGAGCCTATGGAAACTTTAAGCTTCTCATATTGAAATATTCTCTTAGTTTACACCATAAAAGGGTAAAAGCTTACTTTGTGTAACATACAGCCTGTTTTTGGATATAAGTGGTTTGATCATACTTGCATCACTGGCATGTCAGCTTGTACATATAGTGACCGTGCTGTGAATAGATCGACCTGCTAAGAAATCATTTGTGTACATACTGACTAGCATTAATTTTATCCTAATATAGGGTGATACACTTTAAAGATGATATTATTTTTAGTGTATAACTTGAAATATGTTAAAATCTTCTATTATATAGAAATAATGGTAACAGTCTTTTCTTTATTAAAGCAGCTGTATTGCATACGGGATAAGATGTCATGTATAAGGCTAAAAGCAATACCAAGATTATCTATTACTAAAAGGATAGTATCACTGTTATGAACAAGCAGTTAAACGCTGTAAAGATACGGCTATACCCTAATTTGTCCTGTATGAGAATTTCTTAATGTCTTTAGTATGAACTTATGGTATACTATAGTATAGTTTTTATAATAAGCAAGTTTTGTTGGGGGTGGCCTTAAGCTTTCTAATGCTATACACTAATACTGCTTTATTACCCCAGGATTAACCTATCACGTAAGAATTGTTAAAGTATGCTAAGTCTACCTATCTTATAAAAGGCCTGCTCTTGCTTTATGTCTGTAAATGCACAATAGAACTAACCTTTTGCAGAATATTGCATAATATACAGGGTCTTCCTCATATTCTACAAGATATTATATTGCCATAAGCTAGATAGAGTATCAAATAGTAGGATGCTTGAATAGCTAAATATACAATTAATCTATTTTTGTATGTATACTATTACAATAGTATTAGCTGAAAGTACCTTATTATATGCTATATGCTTTCACCTGAGAAATTAATACGCTTGGAACCTTTGCATAAAGGGTTTAAAGATTACCCTTCTGTTTAAAGCCAATAAAAGTAAGTAAATCCCGAAAGAGCATTGTTGCAGCATCTATATAATGTAGAGATTTTAAAGAATGTGTAAAATGATAGTACGATGATAAAAGGGGGATGATAATTGACTATAATGTATCTATGTACTCGCCTGACAGGCATGTATTGTATATCTCTGCTTGCAGTATGACCATATACCCTATTTCGAGCTTACCTATAGAAAGAATAGGATATATCTCTCATTTTTGCATTTTGTAATAGGTTTCCACCATGTAAGTATATTTAGTACGTGTTTTTACTCTTTAAGCTGAATAATGCTTAGTTAAGAGAAAGGGTTGATTAATACTTTTTCTTCTCAACTATTTAGTTTATCATTAATATGTTATAATGCACCTTATTCTGATTGATTGTGTGAAAAGGAAGACTTGTATAATACAAAAATATGTACCCAGATATATGTCATGTAATCACTAGACAATGCATAATTAGCGAGTTACACGAAATATATAGCATAATAGCATAGCAGTCGTAAATCATATCCCTTTTACAGCTAATCCTTTAAAAAGATGACAAGAAAGGTATTATAGCCTTTAGCACATAGCTTTATTGTCAAATGAATGATAGCTAGATATAATTTTATGCCCTTCAGAAAAAGATCATTCTAAAGGATAGCTTCTCCTTTCACCTTCAATAAATACAGTGGCTCAAGGTGCCAAATAAGCAGATATTTCATGAGCTTTAATATATCCTCTTATTGAGCCACTATGTATCACTGTACAGGAATATAATGATTCTTCTGGTGGAGGATAGTATCATCAAGGATTTGCTAAATCCTCATACTAGAAAATAGCTATTTAATGAGCAATGAATTGAGTAGCTAGTAGAGTAGATGGGGATGAACNAAAACCATCATAAATCCTTAAATATTATCTTTTACTTGTAAAAGGGTCAAAGAATAATCTTCTTTAGCGAAACGTATATCTAAGATCAGCTTATTATCAATCAAGAGGACAGCTTTGATATAATATAGTCAATAAAGCTATGTTAAATAGTGCATACTTTTAGTAGGCTTATACAGGACCATATCATCTATTGCAAAAGATCCTTATAAAAGGATAATATCCTCTTGCGCATAGCATTTAGTACCCTAGGTCCGCTCCTGCTTACTAAAACATAAAAGTAGCAGTAGTAATAATCACATATCAGACTTAACTTAGGATCTGGAATGAGCTATTTTGGCCATTGTAATATCTTCCTGGGATGCACGAATAACCCTTATAATAGTATCTATCTCAGAGTACACCTTTTATGCTCAGGTCTATTCATATATATCGCTATTATCTCTCCCGGAATGGGTCGATATTGAATAGCCTTTTGGTACTATGAAGCATCACCGTTATTAGCTGTATTCTTATACATACTATATGGTAAAATGACACCCATCATATCGCTAAAAGCATATGCAATAGTAGAACTTGCCTAAATCATGAAAATAGCTACTCTATTCCTACAATAATACATACAGATTTTAAGAGCGTAAATTTTCCATACAAATTAACAGTTGAAATTATTCGCTTAAAAGAATTAGCTTGTATCCATAGTATAGCCTCGTATATGTATATATATATAATGAAGGCTATATTTTCACAATTATTGGACATGTAACTTAGTTTACACTAGCATACACAGAGTATTTATTAAATACTTATACCTATGCTAAAAGGGTATTTTTACTATTTTACATACCCATAGAGTATGTAGACTTATATCTCATGTAAATATACCTCTATCCAGCTTTTAAAATAATTTATAATAGATTTATGACTATATTGCTACTTGTACTAAGAATACTTTATTGGCAGGTTTTGCACACTTATCGAGTTCTTTCTATACATAAGCAAGTGTTATTCTAGTAATATCACGCTAAATTACTTATGATACAAACACACACATTTGGTAAAAGGCAAATATAGGCCTTGTATAATGACACGTATAGATAGCTTTTATTATATAGCACACAGCCCCTTTGTATATAAGGTGTATATATAACTTTATGTACACCAATCTGTCTAATAAAAGAACTTGAGATCAGCCCCCTATGGTGTAAAAGACCAGCCCTATAGGCTTCTGATTCGGACTTACATGAAATACCTGCTGACTTATCTTATCTTATCTCCTCCTGTCTCCACCTCCAGGAAAAGTAGGAGTGCCTAGATAATATCTCTTAGCCATAAGTAAAGATATAGGAGTATAAAATATTAGTGTTATTATGAGGAAATGATACTTTAAGATTACTATGATAATATGCGGAATACTGCATCATTTGACATGGAGACATAGGTGGGATACCGGGGCTATAATATAAGATACTGAATAATATAATGACCTCATAATAAGCTGAAGGTAGCATAAAACTAGCCAAAAGGTATGTGAAAAATCGAATATGGGGAGATATTTATTAGAAAGGATAAAATATAGGTTAATTCTCATGTTCTCAGTATAAGGATACCCAAAAATGTAAATAGCTATGAATATTCCAAAAAGTAACCTTTCGCTGGTCAGCTTTATTGTTATGAGTTAATCTATTATCTATGCGCAATAACCCATAAAAAGAAGTTTACTTATCATATCCTATTTGTGCAATAAAGCTGACCAGGTGTTATTATTACTATTATTGTTGACCCATCATACCAGGACATTTCAAACGATGCCCTTTGGTAAGAAGTATATAGCACTTTTAATCCTTTAAAAGCCTGGGGTATCCTTTTTATATCTTTTATCATAAGGATAGTAGATCTTAGAGATCCATGCCTATCCTGTATCACCCATCGAGTAATAGCTTCCTAGGATCTCGGTGACTATGGATACAATTAATCTTAGTAGCAGTATAATCTGGTTGAAAGAATTCTTTCACATGGGCGCGGATCATCATACAATGATGGTATATTATATTTAGATGATACTTGTCCTTTATAATGAGCAAAAATAAGAATCAATTTTACTACAAATATTGAGTATAAAATATACGCTTGGTTCCCATTATGACGATAGTCTTGTTATGTCGTAATTTAACATAGCGGGACATTGTATCCAATAGGGCTAAAATGGATAATACCACATAACATAATGACCTAAGCCCAACCTGTAGGTAAAGGTAAGACATCAAATTAATCATAAGGATGGAGTGTATAAAGGCTATGTTTATTCAAAAGGATAAGATATAAGATAATTCTCATAATAATTCATTGTATAAATTGGCAAGATATCCCTTCTCGTATAGTATATGCTGCCAAGAGGATAGATAGGCATACAATTTAAGAGTACCATGGCTGTAATTATGACAAAATAGCGTGTAATCATACTCTGCCAATTCAGGTTAAAAAACTGACTACTATCTCATAAACATAGATGTAAGATAGGCATACGGGTATGCCTAATTTTATCTTTGCTACTAGTCTTGTACCTGTGGTGGACTTGAATCTATTTTTACACTACCAGAGTCTCTTCTATCTTATCAGTATAACACCACCCACAGCTATAAGCTATGACTTATTAAGTTCAATAAGTACCCAATAAGTTCCTCGTTAATATACTCCTAGAGCACTATACACGAGAACCTCCTAGTAAGCTTTCCTAAAGGTAGGTTATAGGTTATATGAATCCTTACAAGAAAGCTTACCCAGCTTTTGCTGATCTTAGAGAATACCTACCAATAAGGAAACTTTGAAAGGATACCAGTATTTTTACGCTTTTAGTGGGTAGCTAAGACTATTGATAGCTCTCTTTGTAGGTCATGGTCCAAATACTACCCTACCTGTTCCTAAATAAGTAATAGACATTTATTTTACGATGACACTGAGTCGAATTAAGGGCATATAAATAAGGTATACAGTTATATGCTAAACTCTTTAGCATATTTTCAACAGAAACTCTTTCTTTACACTTTCTGTAGTATTATAGACTTCCAAGGTAAATATGTGGTGCACTGAGCGTTAT
>JGI12627J18819_10000185_pt1 | contig 20575 bp, 22 predicted proteins | sample TexAe_OM1H0_M2_FD_18819 | JGI IMG/M metagenome (IMG submission 18819)
GCGACAGATCAATCTTTGTTTTGATTTCGTCGGCGTCGCGGCCAGAACGCGCAGAGCGCGACGGCGCGGATTGTGCGTCGGCAGCAGCGCGGAAATGGGCCCGCACCTTCTCTGCTTCGTGCTCCTCGACCGAACTAGAATGCGTCTTTTTCTCAGTGACGCCAACTTCGACCAGGACATCAAGAATCGCCTTGCTCTTGACTTCCAGTTCCCTGGCCAAATCGTTAATTCGAATCTTACTCATCCGCCCTTTCCTTGCCCCGCACCGCTCCTTAAGTCTTCATAGCATCCTCACGGAGTACGCGTTGCACACCGGCCGTGCCGCGCTCGCGGCAAGCTCGGGAAATTCTGATCATTCGTTTGTTTTGGCAGAGGTGTCTTCCTCTCCACCTTCCGTCTGCGCAGCCACTTCCTCAGTGGTGCCCGGTTCCGCCTCAGTGCTGGCCGCTACTTCCGGCACTTCGCCTTCGGCAGGCGTCTCTTCCGCAGACCCTGCACCAGCCGTCTCGTCCGGGGGCGCTTCCGTCACCTCACCGTCAGCAGCAGGAACAGCGACTTCTCCACCTTCCAAACCGGCGAAGTAATTATTGACCGCCAAACTGATTTTTTCCACCGTCTTGGGGCCAATCCCCTCGATGGCTTCCAGTTGCTCGGGAGTCATGTCGGCCAATGCCTCGACCGTGGTGATCCCCGAGGCCGCGAGTTTCTCGATCAGACCTTCGCCCAGCCCAGGTACGTTCTCGAGCGGCGTGGCCGTCTGCGAGACCAGCGCCGACATTTGCTGCTCGACTTCCTGGCGCTTCTCTTCCTCGCTCTTGATATCGATCTTCCAGCCGAGCAACTTCGCCGCCAGGCGGACGTTCTGGCCTTTCTTCCCGATCGCAAGAGAAAGCTGAGTATCATCCACAACCACTTCCAGATGCTTCTCGCCCGCGTCGACCACGGTGACGCGGCTCACCTTCGCAGGTTGCAATGCCTTTTCCGCAAACGTGACCGGGTCTTCGTGATACTCGATAATGTCAATCTTCTCGCCGCGCAATTCGCGGATAATGGACTGCACACGCATGCCCTTCATGCCAACGCAGGCGCCCACCGCATCCACGTCCTTGTCCTTCGACATGACGGCAATCTTGGTGCGCTCTCCCGCTTCGCGTGCGATTGCCCGGATGACCACTGTCCCGTCATAGATTTCCGGAACTTCTGTCTGGAACAGGTTCTGCACCAGTTCCGGCGCGGCCCGCGAGACCACCACCTGCGGCCCCTTCGAAGCCTTTTCCACGCGCGCAATCACGACGCGGACGCGCTCACCAATCGCAAACGATTCGAGCCGCGACTGCTCTTTCCGTGGCATGCGTGACTCGGCCTTCCCAATATCAAAAATCACATCCGGTCCCTCGACGCGCTTCACCGTGGCGTTTACGATTTCGCCCACGCGCGAGATGTACTCGTTGTAGACCGTATCGCGCTCAGCCTCGCGGACCTTCTGAAAGATGACTTGCTTAGCAAGTTGAGCAGCGATTCGGCCGAGAATTCCTTCCGTCACCTTCGGGATCTGCAACTCTCCCCCGATATCGACATTGGGATCGAGCTTGCGCGCATCTTCGAGAGTGACCTGCAACAGGGGATCTTCCACCTGTTCCGGTGTCTCGACGACGGTCTTCACCGCGAACGCACGGATTTTGCCCGTATCCTTGTCCAGTTCCGCGCGCAGATTTTCCTGCGTCTTGTAGTATTTGCGGGTTGCGACCACAATCGCATCTTCCACCGCGCTCACTACAATCTGCGGATCAATCCCTTTTTCCCGGCTCAGCGCGTCGATCGTGTTATAGAGCTCACTTGCCATAAATCATTCCGGTATGAAATCAGAAACCGTGCTGCAAGTTTCAAAGTTTCAATGTTTCAAGACCTTATGTCTGCCGCTGCAACCTCGATTGCTGCTCTTTGAAACTATGTAACTTCGAAACCATCCACCTAAATCTCTGGCACCAGATTCGCCTTTTCCACATTCGCAAGATCAATCTCAAGCTTCTGTGACGATCCTGCTTCTGGTCGATGTTTGCGACGCGCCTCGCTCAGGTCCAGTGTCAGCCGACCATCGCGTAAGCTCTCCAGCCGTCCTTCAAAGTGACGGTTGCCGTTCACCGGTTCCCGGGTCATCAGCTTCACCTTGCTGCCCGCGAATCGCTCGTAATCGGCAGCTTTCGTCAGCTTGCGGTCCAGCCCCGGCGAGGAAACCTCGAGAACGTAGGTTCCGCCCGGTACTACGTCTTCCACATCGAGGATCGTCCCAAACTCGCGGCTGAACAGAGCGCAATCTTCGTGTGTCACGCCTGCAGGCTTGTCGAGGTAAACCCGCAACATTCGGCTCTTACCGCCCCCGTGGAACTCGATCTCGACGACTTCCAGCCCACTTGAGCCCGCCACGCGCTCTGCAATGTCGCGTACTCGCGCTTCATCAAATGCCATGTATTCAGTAGTTTGCAGGCGATTTGCCCGCCCACATTCGGCCCCAAACTAAAAAGTGGGCTTGCGCCCACTGGTGTGCTTCGCCAAATGCTGGTACTACACAACAGTTTCCAACTTTTGAATATACGCCCCTCAAGCGGAAAAGACAAACTTCGGAACCAGCGGCAGGCGGAAGTCCCCGGCCGTCAGGCGGACGCTATCCTCCTCACCCACACCCGTGCACGCTTCTCTCTTGGATGAGGGAATCCGGCGATCGGTTGCAGCCTCGACCTTACTGAAAATTCGAGATCAACACGACATTGCTATTCCGGTTTCCACGCGCCAGGGCCAACTGCTTGCCGTCATGGGACCAGGCAAAATCGAAAATCGTCTCTGCTTTGAAGTGTGTGACTTGCCGAGCCGGCTCACCCTTAAGAGGTTGTTCCCAGAGATTACTCACGCCGCCGCGGGTCAGTACATACTGAAAGCTCTTGCTGTCGGGCGACCACGAAAGCCCAAACATGCCGGCGGGTGCGTCGAAACGGTAAAGCGGTTCGCCACCCTGGGATGGAACAGCGGCCAGGACGGAAGGACTGGTCGCGGTTTTTCCCCAGAGGTGGACGGCAACCATCGTGTCGTCGGGCGAGAACGCGATGCGAGGCCGATCAATATTTTCGGCCAGTTTTGTCGGCGCTCCGCCATCCACAGGAACCTTCCATGCGCTCACGCCAGCAGTGGGGTTCGTCACCAGGAACGCCACCCATTTCCCATCGGAGGAGCAGGCGACTTTCGATCCCGCGCGCATGACCACTGTGCCCAGTCTTGTGAGCAGCACCGGGTTTCCGCCATCGGCGGCATCCACACGCCAGACATCCGAGGTTGGCCCGGTGCGGGACACGTACGCGAGGTAGCGACCATCACCGCAGGCCACGGGAAGGATATCCGGGGGCTCGCGCAAGGGCACATGCACTGCATTGCCGCCTTCCGCGGGCAACCTCAGCAAGTGCCCGTCAACACCGGTGGTCAGCAGTTTGCCGTCGGGAGTCCAGCCGGCGAATGGATGCGCCTCGCCAGAACTCACCTGGCGGGCATCGTCCAGCGATGTGATATTGGATACCCAGAGGTCTGCAATCAGACTGTCTTGCATGACAGCAAGGGTCTTGCCATCCTGCGTCAACCCAATACAGCAGGTCGAGTAATCGGTCGGATCGTTGGTAAACCGCCGCACATCGCCGTCGGGATAGCCGATGTACCAGATTTGTCCGCGCGCGCCGGGAGTACCCGCGCGAATCGCGAGCAGCAATCCACTGCCATCCGGCAGCCACACCGGCGGACCCAGCGCCGAACCGGGCGCCGGCGTATACAAACTCCGCGAAGTGCCATCCGCTACGGAAACCACTTTCAATACGGGATGCTGACCTTCCGCGACCTCCCACAACGTCAGTGCGATCGTCTTGCCATCCGGAGACCAGGCTGGAGCGGCGATATAGCCGGCACTCACCACCGATCGAAAGCTGGCCAACTGGCGCTCCCCGCTGCCATCGGAAGAAGCGATCATCAGGGCCCATATGCTCTGATCAGGTGTCCCGCGGAAATATGCCATCCGCTTTCCGTCGGGCGAGAAAGTGGCGCCCGTATCAACGTCGCGCACCAGCTGTGTAGCCGATCCACCCAGCGAAGCTACCTTGTACAAATACGAGTAGTTGAACGTTGCTTTGTCAGTACGAACAAAGTACAGGTAGTTTCCATCGGGCGAAAAACTCAGGCCATTGAAGGGGAGATCGTCGGGCGGGAGCACCTGCACATCAGTGCCGGTCGCAACCTGCCGCACCCACAGACTCGACTTTTCTCCGTCGCGCACAATCCAACCCACGTACCTGCCATCCGGCGAGATCGTAAGGTCGGCGGCCTTCCCGTTTTCGGTGAGAGGAGCGATCTGCATGCTTTGCAGGTTGAAGTTCGCACCGCTGTGCGGTCGCAGCTTGTAGATGCCGAATCCTGCACCAACGATGAGTATCGCAGCGAGCCCCAGCCAGGCCAGTTTGCCAGACCGTGCAGGCTTCACCCGGGACCCGGGTCCTGGAATCGTGACCGAGTCCGACGAGGGTGCCGTCGTTGCCGCTCCTGACGAACTGCCCGCACTCGCCTGCCGCACCTTGCCGGAACTCGTGTCGCGCTTCAGGCGTTTCAACTCGGCGCGCATCTCATTCGCGCCCTGATAACGCAGATCCCGATCTTTCTCCAGCGCGGTTCGGATGATCTCGCCCAGCCTGGGTGGAAGCCCCGGGTTGATCTCGGAAACCGGCGGCGGGTCGTGGTTCAGAATGCCGTCGAAAATCATTGCGGACGTCTCGCCCGCAAATGGCAGCCTCCCAGTCGCCATCTCGTAGAGCACGGCCCCAAAGGAAAACAGATCGCTGCGGGCATCCAGTTCCTTGCCCTTGGCCTGCTCCGGCGACATGTAAGCGATGGTCCCGACGGCCATGCCGGGGCTGGTAAGGTGCGGCTCCGCATCGAGCGTCTGCGTAGCATCGGGCGCACCGCTTGCGCCGGAACCCAGCTTGGCCAGGCCGAAATCGAGAATCTTGGCATGCCCGCGCTTCGTAACGAAGATATTCGCCGGCTTGATATCGCGGTGAATGATGCCGGAGGAGTGCGCAGCATCGAGGGCATCTGCGATATCGATCCCGAGCGACAACAGGGTTTCAAGCTCGAGAGGCCGCCCACCTATGCGATGTTTGAGCGTCACGCCATCCAGGAATTCCATCGCGATGAAAGCCTGGCCGTCCTGTTCCCCAATGTCATAAATGGTGCAGATGTTGGGATGATTCAATCCCGAGGCCGCCTGAGCTTCACGTTGAAAACGCGCCAGAGCCTGCGGATCCTTGGCGACATCGTCGGGCAGGAATTTCAGCGCAACGAAGCGGTGCAGCCGCGTGTCCTCCGCCTTATAGACGACGCCCATGCCACCGCCGCCCAACTTCTCGACGATCTGATAATGCGAGATGGTTTTGCCGATCATTCGTTTGGCTCAGAGGAGCATTAGGATGGTAGTCGGAAGTACACGGGGCGTCAAAACTGAATTTCGGGCGGTTTCTCGGGACGGAGTGAAATCGCACCCGGGAGTCTTCAGGCAAATATTAGCTGGATCGGTCCTCCAGCGCATACCCGAAACGCTCAGACGTTTGCGGTCCCGAGGGGATCATTTATTGAGCAATGTACGCACGCGGAACTCTCGTTTGTGTCGCATTCCAGTATTCTTGCCAGTGCCCGCGTATTCTCCCTACAATAGAAAGATATTCTGAGCCCAGAATACAAATATGATCCATTTTCCCGTTCCCGAAGCACTCACTTTTGACGACGTGTTGCTGCTGCCTTCCCGCTCCGATGTCGTTCCGGCGACGGCCAGCACGCAGACTCAACTCACCCGCAATATTCAACTGAACATTCCTATCGTGAGCGCGGCCATGGATACGGTCACGCAATCGCACATGGCCATCGCCATCGCACAACAGGGCGGCATTGGCATTATCCATCGCAATCTGACCATTGATCAGCAAGCCAATGAAGTGGACAAGGTCAAACGCTCAGAGAGCGGCATGATTGTCGATCCCGTTACCATGTCCCCCGATGCCAAGGTTTCCGATGCGCTCGAGGTGATGCGCAAATACAAGATCTCCGGCGTCCCCATCACCCAAACCGATGGCCGCCTGGTCGGAATCCTTACCAATCGTGACCTGCGCTTCGAGACCCGATTCGATGTGCCGATTCGTAACGTGATGACAAAGGACCACCTGATAACAGTGCCCGTGGGCACCACCCTGGAAGAAGCAGAGAAGATACTTCACGAGCACAGGGTCGAGAAGCTGCTCGTGGTCGATGACAAGTACAACCTCAAGGGCCTCATTACCGTCAAGGACATTCAGAAGAAACTCAAATATCCGAATGCCGCAAAGGATTCGCATGGCCGTCTTCGGGTTGGTGCGGCCCTGGGTGCAACCGGGGACTTCCTGGAGCGCGCCCAGGAACTCGCCAAAGCCAAGGTCGATGTCTTCGCCATCGACAGCGCGCATGGCCACTCCACGCGCGTGCTGGAAGCGATCCGCACCGTCAAAGCGAAGCTTCCGGAAGTCGAACTGCTAGCTGGAAATGTTGCCACCTTCGATGGAGCTTGCGAGTTGACGAAAGCCGGAGCCGACGGCATCAAAGTCGGGATCGGTCCCGGCTCCATCTGCACGACGCGCGTGGTTACCGGCGCAGGTGTGCCGCAGATCACCGCCATCGCGGAAGCATTCCGCGCCACCAAGGATGCGCAGGTCCCGATCATTGCGGACGGTGGAATCAAATATTCCGGCGACATCACCAAGGCTTTGGCGGCAGGCGCCAGTGCTGTGATGATCGGCTCTCTCTTCGCCGGTACGGATGAAAGTCCCGGCGAACTGATCCTCTACCAGGGCCGCACGTTCAAGTCGTACCGCGGCATGGGATCACTGGGGGCCATGTCGCAAGGTTCCAGCGAGCGCTACTTCCAGAGTACCGACGAAGCATCTTCGGCGATGCCGGGCCTGGCCGACGGCGATGGAAATCGGCTCGCCAAGCTGGTACCGGAAGGCATCGAAGGCCGCGTGCCCTATCGCGGATCCGTCGCCATGATCGTCCATCAGATGGTGGGTGGATTGAAATCCGGCATGGGCTACTGTGGCTGCGCCACCATCGCCGAACTGCAACAGAAAACACGCTTCGTGCGCATCAGCGGAGCGGGACTACGGGAGAGTCACGTGCACGACGTCATCATCACGCGCGAGGCGCCCAACTATGCGCTCGAATAGTGAAAAGAGTTCTTCGGCCTCTTTCAGGGGACAGGCTTTTTGAAGGGTCCCGTCCAACGCAGTTCGAGTGCCTGGAAAGCCTGGATCCCAGCTCTAGTCTGGCTGGGAGTGATCGCCATCGAATCCACTGCTTCTCTTTCCTCTGAGAACACCGGCCGGTTCTTGTATCCGATTTTCCACTTTCTTTTTGGCTTGGACCCGGTCCGATTTATAACCTGGCATTTCCTGATCCGGAAGACGGGCCACGTCGTTGGTTACGCCATCCTGAGTCTTTTGCTTTTTCGCGCCTGGCGCGCCACCATCGTAGTGAAAAACGACCCACGCTGGTCTTTGGCTTGGGCGAGAGCCGCGCTGGGCATGACCGCACTTGTGGCTAGTCTCGACGAGTGGCACCAGACTTTTCTACCTTCTCGCACCGGGACCATTCATGACGTAGTACTCGACACCGCCGCCGGTCTTGGCGCTCAAATTCTCTTGTACCTGTGGTTTCGTGGCAATAAGACTGGCGCGCCTGAGACGCCGCAAGGTGGGTCGCCTGTTCACAGGTTCGCCGAACCAGCCAGCCATCAAAGTTCTAACACGCTGATTGACTGATCTGGTCTGATCCAGCACCTGCAGACTTCGAGCCCGGGCCTAGCATGAGCAGCGCGGCCGAAAGGAGCGCCGTCCCAGAGGATACGTAGAATGGCACCTGTGCCCCGAACAGCTTCCACAACTCGCCTGCGATCACGCTGGCGAGAAGGGCCGCAACGCTTGTAACCGAAAAATAAATGCCCAGAGCCCTTCCTCGCACGTCGGTTGCAGCTGTATCCACCACCAGCGCCTTCAAAACCGGGGCTGTGAGTGCATAGAAGAGTCCGTAAAACGACATGGCCGCCCAAATCAGAATTCTGGAGACGCCTGTCGCGAAAGAAGCATACACAACCGCGAACACAACATAGCCAAGCGCCGCCACTGTGCGTCGGGACATGCGATCGCTCAGGCGTCCTGCCGGCCATGCGGCGAGAGTGTAGGTGATGTTGAAGACCAATCCTAATAATGGAGCGAGAGAGACAGGAATCCCGACATTTTCCGCACGCAATACCAGGAACATGTCGCTCGAATTGCCCATAGAAAACAGGCCTACGACAAACAGGACGTAGTAGAANGTGCGGGAGAGACGCGCGGGTGAAGCAGTTGGTACGCTGTCACCACCAAACCGCAGCCTCGTGACAAGGTCTCTCTGCTCATCCCCCGATTTGGCTGGAAGGGTGGATTTCTCCGGCGAAGAGGCGCTGCTGGTCTCTCGAATGCCGAGCAGCGCCACCAGCACACATAAAATTCCGGGGATCGCCGCCATCCAAAATACGGTGCGCATTCCATGGCCGCGTTCCAAAATCCAGAGCGCCATCAAGGGACCAGCAATCGCGCCGGCCGAATCCATCGCCTGGATCAGGCCATAGGCCGAGCCCATGCGCTCTTTGCTCACCGACTCGGCGACCATCACATCCCGAGCGGTTCCACGTGCTCCTTTCGCGAAGCGATCGACAAATCGGATCGCCAGCACCTGCCCCCACCAGTTCACCGCTGCCAGCAGAGGTTTGACGGCATTTGCAACAATGTAGCCGGAAACAACCAGTGGCTTGCGTCGCGTCCAGCGGTCCGCAAAATAACCGGAGAGCAGCTTGGCCAGCGAAGCTACGCTTTCGGCGATCCCCTCAATGACTCCCAGCTTCGCCGGTCCCGCACCCAGCGAAGCCAGAAAAGCAGGCAAGACCCAGTACGCCATCTCGCTAGCGGTATCGTTGAAAAAAGATGTCAGCCCGAAGGCGTTGAGATTACGCTTCGTGCCCCGTTCGTTCTCGGCGTGGAGATCGCGCACGAAAGAGTTCTATCATGGCGTGACAATGAAGGGTTTTGCTGAAGACTGAAGGCTGTTTTAGTACATTGCGTCGTACTTCGTAATGTCCCAGTGGCCCATTTTTCTCTCTAGGGTGACCGAGAGCAGGCCATTGTAGGTAGTGCTGTCGCCGGGAGCGTTCAGGCGCTTGCCGCGATAGTGGAGGATGCGCAAGGGCGGTTGGTCCTCCCAATCCACCAATTGCCAGCCGATCAGGGGATGTTTGGCCTCGGAGTCGCAAATGAACGCCGCATATTTCCTGCGGTAATCGTGCTCCCACTGCGACAGCTCCTCACGGCAGTTTCCGTCCTTCATCCCGCGGATAAACACGGCTGCCGCTTTTTCGGATGAATGATCACGCATGGGATTGAGGCTGATCGAGGTTGGAATCCCCGTCAGGGTATCGCGCTCTTCGGACTTCGACAGCACTGGCCCCTGATTATTCAGCCAAGCCAGGTAACCAAAGAAGATCAGCACCAGCAAGACGCCGGCGCCCACCGCGATATAAATCTGGTTTTTGGTGAAGTCCATCGCGCGAACATCAGTGTAGGCACCAAAACCGGAGCCAACAAGGTTACCCTCGTCAGCTGCAACGGTACATGTACTCCTGGAAGATGGCGACCTCCCATTCAGGCTCTCCCGGGTCAAGGAGCGCTGTGGCCATCGCAATGGAGCACCCCAAGGTATTCGCTCCATGGCCCGACGGCATCCCGATACTGATGGCCCATCACCCTCGAGATTTGGTGCAAGTGGGTTAAGTCATGAACGGCCCAGGTCGCCAACAGTTGCGACAGAGTCACCACTCCCAGAGCAGGGTGACGTCCACGCAACGCGAGGTCCTTTGGCCCCAGGTTCAAGGCCCGCAGTGCGCGGAGATTCTCCGAGCGTAACCGAGCGAATTCATCCAACAACTGCTCCAGCGACTTACCCTGACTCTCTCGCACTTGTCCCAAACGGTCGAACGGCTCAAAGGCCTTACTCTCCTGGAATTGCAGCACCATCTTCGCCCGGGGCATCCAGTCGGTGCGTTCGCCGTGGATGAGATGCCCGACGATATCAAATACGCTCCAGCTGGTTTCTCCTTCATTGCGCAGCGTCCAGGTTTCCGGCAAATCCCGAACCAGCGCGTTGAGCGCTACAGGAGTGCGACTGAGCAGTACTATCGTTTGTTCCAGATTGTGTTCCATCGGTGCTCCTGAATCCGAGAAGAAGTTTCTTCCAACTCACCTTGTAGATGACGGGTCGAGGAATTTGGATCAGTTTTCACGCTCAACAAAAAAAACGCGCCCGAAAATCAGGTGCGTTTGCTGGTGCTCGGAATTCTGTCGGAAGGCTCGTTTTCCGAGTTCCCGTTTATTTCTCTTCTTCCGGTTCTGATTTCGGGCTCTCTTCGCCGCCTTCAACCTTGGCCTGCGCTTCCGCTTCTTCCATCGCCTTCTTGGCTTCGGCAACGCGCTTGGCACGGGCTTCGGCACGTTTTTCGCGCTTCTCATCCAGCACTTTTTCGCTGCCCAGAAGCTCGATGAACGCCTTCTCGGCGCCATCACCTTTCTGCCAGGCAGTACGCACGATACGTAAGTACCCGCCGTTGCGATCGCCAAAACGCGGTGCGATGGTGTCGAATAGCTTGACCACGGATTCATCCGTCATCAGATAAGACGCCGCCAGACGCCGCGCCGCGAGGTCGCCGCGCTTGCCCAGCGTGATCATTTTCTCCACATGTGGGCGCATCGCCTTCGCTTTCGGAATGGTCGTCTCGATCCGCTCTTCCACAATCAGGGAAGTGACCAGATTCCGCAGCAACGATCGCCGGTGCGCAGTGTTTCTTCCAAGTTTCCAGCCAGCTACTTTGTGACGCATGGGAAAGACCTCAGTTCTCAGTTCTCAGTTGCCGGTTCTCAGCGTTCTGCACCGAGAACAAATCGTGTCCTCAGTTCTCGATCAACCCAGATCCCTTTGCTGAGAACTGAGAACCGAGAACTGAGAACTGCTTCTCACAGTTCGTCGTCCGCGCCGTAAGCTGACGCCGGCAGTACCTGGTTCGAAGTCGGCCCGGGAACAGCGTTTCCGTGCTCGTCAATCTTCATGCCCAGGCTCAGGCCCATGGAGGAGAGAATCTCCTTGATCTCGTTCAGCGACTTGCGGCCGAAGTTCTTGGTCTTCAGCATCTCGGCCTCGGTCTTCTGTACTAGCTCTCCGATGGTCTGGATATTTGCGTTCTTCAGGCAGTTGTAGCTGCGCACGCTGAGCTCAAGTTCTTCGACCGACCGGTTCAGGTTCTCGTTCTTGATCTCAGGCTTGCGGTCATCGGCCGATGCCGCCGTCTCGATCTCTTCCTCGAAATTGATGAAGATGTTCATGTGATCCTTCACCAGCTTCGCGGCCAACCCGAGCGAATCCGCGGGAGTAATCGACCCGTTGGTCCATATTTCGAGGGTCAGCTTGTCGTAATCGGTGATCTGCCCCAAACGCGCGGCTTCTACCGTGTAGTTGCACTTGCGCACCGGGGAATGCACCGAGTCGATCGGGATGAAACCGATTCCCAGATCCTCGTCGAAGTTTTTGTCGGCAGCCACATAGCCGCGGCCCCGCTTCAGGCGCATCTCCATATCGAGCTTGCCGCCCTCGCTTACCGTGGCAACATAGACATCCTTGTCCAGTACTTCCACATCACCGTCGGCCTCGATCATTCCCGAGGTCACCACTCCGGGCTGATCGGCACGCAGGTAAATCGCCTTGGGGGCATCGCCCGCCAGCTTGAACGGAATCTGTTTCAGATTCAGGATGATGTCGGTTGCGTCTTCGACCACACCGGGGATCGATTGAAACTCGTGCAGCACGCCCTCGATCTTCACCGCGGTAACCGCAGCGCCTTCGATCGAACTCAACAGCACGCGGCGCAGAGCGTTGCCGATCGTCGTGCCGAAGCCGCGCTCGAACGGCTGTGCCCAGAACATTCCGTACTTGTCAGTAAGGGTTGCGGTATCGGTGGCGAGACGTTTTGGTTTCTGAAAACCCTTCCAAAGCATGTGATTCTCCTTCGGCCATGTGGCTCAATGCCGGCATCCGCAGTTGGTCCGAACCTGCGTCAACCGTCGGCAGAGGCTGGTCTGGCACGAAAATGGACCGTAAAACCAGTTTCGAGTTTCTGGTTTCAAGTTTCGAGTACCCCACGAAATCGTGAGTACTTGAAACTTGAAACTCGAAACCTGAAACTTACTTGCTGTACAACTCCACGATCAGCTGCTCATTCACCGGCAGCTGAATTTCCTCGCGCTTGGGCAGAGACAAGACGCGACCCTTGTAGTTGTCGCGATCGATCTCGAGCCATGTCGGCGCGGGCTGATGGCTGGCGAAATCCTTCGCCTGCTCCAGAACCGGCAGCTTGCGGCTGCTTTCCCGAATCGTGACTTCCTGCCCAGGTACTACTTCAAACGAGGGGATATTCACCTTGCGTCCGTTGACGGCTACGTGCCCGTGGCGCACCAGTTGTCGAGCCTGCCGCCGCGACATCGCGAATCCTAAACGATACACAACGTTGTCCAGCCGCCGCTCCAATTGCTGCAGCAGAATTTCACCGGTGACGCCCTTGGTCCGGAACGCCTTCTCGAAATAGTTGCGAAACTGCCCTTCCTGCGTGAAGTACATACGCTTGGCTTTTTGCTTTTCACGCAGCTGGAGACCGTAGCCAACAATTTTGGCTTTGCGGTCCTTCCCGTGCTGTCCGGGAGCGAAGTTACGCTTTTCGATGGGGCACTTGTCGCTGAAACACTTGCTGCCCTTCAGGAACAGCTTGATGCCTTCACGACGGCATAGACGACACACTGCATCGGTATAACGTGCCAAGTTGCTTCTCCTTTAGATGACCGGTTTACAGGTTTGGCTTCACCCTTCGTCCCGGACGGTAAAAACAGTCGCTAGTCACTAGGCGTCAGTCGTCAGCGAAAAGCTCACATCCAACACTGCCAACACTCGGCCGCGACCCTTGCCGAGTGCCGGCGAACCTTATTTCAGGTCTTGAAGACCCTTTCCCGCTAAACGCGTCGCCGTTTCGGCGGACGGCATCCGTTGTGCGGAATCGGCGTAAAGTCCTTGATGGAGCGGACTTCAATCCCGGAGGCGGCCAGCGCGCGGATCGCCGATTCGCGGCCCGATCCCGGGCCGCTTACCCGCACATCGACCGAGCGCACGCCGTGATCGCGCGCCATGTTGGCGGCGTTCGACGCGGCCTGCTGCGCGGCGAATGGCGTGCCCTTGCGCGATCCGCGAAAGCCGAGCGAACCCGAACTCTTCCACGAAATCACGTTACCCGCCATATCGGTGATGGTCACGATAGTGTTATTGAAGGACGCCTGCACATGCACCAGTCCATGGGGGATGTGCTTGCGTTCTTTCTTCTTGAACGTCTTCTTCTTGCCTTTTTTCTCGGGAGCGGCTGCGCCGCCCGCTGCTGCTGGTTTGGCCATATCAGTTCTCAGTTCTCAGTTCTCAGTTGTCGCCCGGTTCACGTCCTCCGCTGAGAACTGGGAACTGGGAACTGAGAACTGGTTTCTTACGTTTTCGCCGCTGCTTTCTTCTTGTTCGCAACTGTTCCCTTGCGTGGCCCCTTGCGGGTTCGCGCGTTGGTGTGGGTGCGCTGTCCGCGAACCGGCAAGTTGCGGCGGTGACGGTACCCGCGGTAGGAGCCGATTTCGATGAGCCGCTTAATATTCATCGAAACGTCCTTGCGCAGATCGCCTTCCACCATGCCTTCCGCTTCGATGACCTGGCGGATGCGGTTGACCTCGTCTTCGCTGAGGTCCTGAACCTTCTTGCTCCCGTCCACGTTCGCCTGCTTGAGAATGCGGGCCGCGCGCGGATTGCCAATGCCGTAAATGTAAGTGAGCGCGATCACCGTATGCTTGTTGCGCGGAAGATCAACTCCTGCAATGCGTGCCATTTTGCTTCAAGCCTCCAAATACTACCGACCATTTACCCCGAGCTTCGAGCCAGGCGCTTCGAAAAATCGAGGCTGCCAGTGTCGGCCCGGCGCTCGTGGCTCGTAGCCCGCAGCTTCTTATCCCTGACGCTGCTTATGTTTCGAGTTTTCGCAGATCACGCGCACCACTCCACGGCGGTGAATGATCTTGCACTTGTCACAGATTTTCTTTACCGATGCTCGTACCTTCATAAACCCAGCTTTCAGCTGTCAGCTATCCGCCTTCAGCAAATCTTATTTGTAGCGATACACAATCCGGCCGCGGTTCAGGTCGTACGGGGAAAGCTCCACCGCTACCTTGTCGCCGGGGAGAATACGAATAAAGTTCTTGCGCATTTTCCCCGACACATGCGCCAGAACCTGATGCTTGTTCTCCAGTTCCACCTTAAACATCGCGTTGGGCAGAGGCTCAATCACTACTGCCATCACTTCAATCGCGTCTTCTTTGCTCATGTACTCCTTAAATTCAGCTGTCAGCCGCAGCTGTCAGCATTGCAGTGGTCCGATTCCAAGTCAGCGGTTCTATAGAAAGCTCACGACTGAGAGCCGGAACTTTTTTCTCACTGTGTCAAAATCACCGGCCCGTCTCTAGTGACTGCCACGCAGTGCTCGAAGTGCGCGCTGTAGCTCCCATCCGCGGTCACCGCCGTCCATTTGTCGCTCAGGACGCGGGTTTCCGGTTTTCCGTAATTCACCATCGGCTCGATCGCGAGCACCATACCTTCCCGCAATCTCGGATTCGGCCCGCCCGAGCGATAATTCGGAACTTGCGGTTCTTCGTGCAACTGGGTCCCGATCCCGTGCCCCACAAACTCGCGAACCACGCTGAAGCCGGCGGCTTCCACGTATTCCTGCACGGCGCCGCCAATGTCGCTCACCGAATTCCCGATGCGCGCCTTTTCGATCCCGCGGTACAACGATTGCTCGGTGACCTCCAGAAGCTTGCGCAATTCGGGAGTAATTTCATCTCCCACTGGCACGGTGACAGCCGCATCGCCGTAGTAGCCGTCGAGGACCACTCCGCAGTCCACCGAAACAATGTCGCCCGCCTTGAGAGTGCGCTTGTCTGATGGGATACCGTGCACGATCTCTTCGTTCACCGATGTACACAGCACGCACGGATAGTCAAAATATCCCTTGAAGGCAGGCTTGGCCCCCAGGTCTTTCATCTTCTGCTCGGCCGCGCGCTCCAGGTCCATCGTGGTCACACCCGGGGCAACGAGTGTACGCAGATGATCGAGCACCTGCCGCACCACGCTCCCGCTCTGCCGCATCTTCTCGATCTCTGCCGGGGATTTGCAAACGATCGCCATCCTAGACCTGGTTATCAATAATGCAAAAAATCTGCGCCGTCACCTGGTCCATCGGCAGATCGCCATTCACGGTCATCAAGCGTCCCTTGGCCTGGTAATAGTCAGCCACCGGCCGAGTCTGGTGATCAAATTCGTTCAGCCGTTCCCGAATCACTTCTTCGCGGTCATCCTCACGCACGATCAGCTTCGTTCCGTCAACGTCACAAAGCTCATCGACCTTGGGAGGTTGTAGGTGAACGTTGTAGGTGCGGCCACAGGTGGGACAAGAGCGACGTCCGGTGAGCCGGCGCAACAATTCATTATAGTCAACATTCAGCCGGATCACAATCGGCAACCTGTTGCAGCCATTTGACTTGTCAAAGAACTCGTTTTCCAGGAAGGCATCCAGCCAGCCTGCCTGCGCGGCGGTTCGCGGAAACCCGTCCAAAATGAAGCCGCGTTCGCAATCCACGTCTCGTAACCGCTCTGCCACCATCGGGCAAACCAACTCGTCCGGCACCAACTGTCCCCGCTCCATCACGGCTTTGGCGGCGCGTCCGAGTGGTGTGCCGGTCTTCACGTTCTGCCGCAGAATGTCCCCGGTCGAGATCTGCGGAATGTGGTAATGCTGTTCGATCCGCTTGGCTTGGGTGCCTTTGCCGGCTCCCGGGGGCCCCAGCAGGATCACGGGTCCAATTCTACGCGAGGTTTCCTGGGCCATCGAGGTGGCCACCTCCCTCGATTTCTGTTTACCCGGACGCTTTCCGCCCAGGCCCTGAGTTCGCGAAGCCCTCAAGCCATCGAATCCTGAAGCGCAGCGAGTACTACCAACGGCGGCCCTTGATGCGTCCGCTGCGCGGCGTGAACCCGTCATAATGGCGCATGATCAGTTGCGCCTCGATCTGGGTCACGGTATCCATGGCGACGCCCACGACGATCAGCAGCGAAGTTCCTCCAAAGTAGAAACTCACGCCGAGACCGTTAGTGACCCAGGTGGGAAGCTTCTCAAAAATGTTCCCTCCTAGCCACCAGGGCAGGTGATTCAAGTGAATGCCCGTGATCATCCATTCGGGAATAAACGAAATGATGATCAGGTAAAGAGCTCCCACCAGCGTAATGTGGGTCAGAACCTCATTGATGTAATCCGATGTCCGCTTGCCGGGACGAATCCCGGGAATGAACCCGCCATACTTCCGCATGTTGTCGGCAACTTCACTGGGATTGAATACGATCGACACGTAAAAGTAGGCAAAGAAAATGATGCCCACGGCGTAGAGGAGCGTATACATCGGCTCGCCCCAACCCAGCGCATGAATCATCGGAGCAAAAAACTTATTGTCCCGCAATCCGTAACCGACAGTCTGGGGCAGGGTCAGAATCGACGAAGCAAAGATCACCGGCATCACTCCGCCCGCGTTCACGCGCAGGGGAAGATGGGTGGACTGCCCGCCCATCACTTTACGGCCAACGACACGTTTGGCGTACTGCACAGGTATTCGCCGTTCACTGCGCTCGACATAGACAATGAAGGCGACGATTACGATCATCACCGCCAGCAGCATCGCGATTGCGACCGGGGTGAATGCGCCCCACGCGTTGGTGCGAACCTTGTCGTAGAGATCGGCTACTCCGCGCGGCAGGCCTACCACAATGCCGGCAAAAATCAGCAGCGACATGCCGTTCCCGACGCCGCGCTCGGTAATCTGCTCGCCCAGCCACATGATGAACGCGCTGCCCGTGGTGAGCGTCAGCATGGTCATCAGGATGAACCCGGGCCCGGGCGTCAGCACGAAATCCTGATTGCCCTTGGTCAAGCTGAAGGCAATACCGAACGACTGCAGCGCGCTCAGAATGACGGTCAAGTACCGCGTCCACTGCGTAATCTTCTTGCGCCCCAGCTCGCCTTCCTTCTGCAGCTTGGCCAGTGGCTCGTAGACCACGGTCAGCAATTGCAGAATGATGGACGCGGTGATGTAGGGCATGATGCCCAGCGCGAAAATGGTCAGGCGGCGCAGCTGCCCGCCCGAGAACAAGTCCACGAAACCCAGGAACGATCCCCGGTTCTGCTCGAAGAATTGCGACAGCTTGTCGGCGTTAATGCCCGGGGTCGGGATGTGACCGCCCAACCGGTACACTGCCAGCATGGCCAGAGTAAACAAAATGCGCTTGCGCAGATCAGGAATGCGAAAGACGTTGGCCAGTTTCTCGAACATTACTGCAAGACCTCGAACTTGCCGCCGGCCTTGGTGATCTTCTCCTGCGCCGACTTGGAGAACTTGTGAGCGTGCACCGTGAGCGCAGTTTTCAACTCGCCGTCGCCCAGGATTTTTACCGGATGCTTGCTCTTGATGACCCCCGCCTTGCGAAGCACGTCAGGCGTGATGGTGGTCTCGCCCAGCGCAGCCAGGGCTTCCAGGTTCACGATGCAGAATTCCTTGCGGAAGATGTTGGTGAATCCGCGTTTGGGCATGCGGCGGTGCAAAGGCATCTGGCCGCCTTCAAAACCGCGAATCATGCGCGAACCGCTGCGGGAACGCTGGCCCTTGTGGCCGCGGGTCGAGGTTTTGCCCATGCCCGAACCCATGCCGCGGCCTACCCGCTTGCGCTTCTCCGACGACTTTTTTGGTGCTCGTACGTTTGATAAGTTCATGAATTCTGCTCGCTGTGCTGCAAGTTTCAAGGTCTCGAGGTCTCAAAGATCATCCGCACCCTGGCGCGTTGCGCGACGTTTTCTTTGAAACTTTGAAACTTAGCTCTCTACGATCTCGACCAGGTGGGGAATCTTTTTTACCATTCCGCGAATGGCAGGGGTATCTGGCCGTTCAATGACCTGGTTGAGCCGCGTAAAGCCCAGTCCTTTGACAACCAATTTATGTTTCACCGGGGAGCAAATCGCCGAGCGCACCCATTTGATGTGCACTTTCCCGGATCCTGTTTTCGATGTCGTTTTGCCTGCCATCACAATTCCTTCCGCGTCGGAATTTCTACAGTTCTTCCGCGCTCTTCCCGCGCAGAGCCGCCACGGCTTCCTTGTTCTTCAATTTTTTGAGTGCATCGAAGGTCGCCTTGATCACGTTGTGCGGATTGGTGGTCCCGATCGATTTCGTCAGCACGTTCTGAATGCCGACCGAAGTCATCACGGCGCGCACCGCGCCGCCGGCAATCACGCCCGTGCCTTCCGGGGCGGGCTTCAGGAGCACATGTCCCGAACCAAACCGGCCGAGCACCAGGTGCGGGATCGAGGTCTGGGTCAAGTTTACCTTTACCAGGTTCTTCTTCGCCGACTCGATGCCCTTGCGAATGGCTTGCGGCACTTCTTTGGCCTTCCCGGAGCCATAGCCGACGACTGCAGCAGTCGGATCGCCGACGACCACCAGGGCCGCAAAGGACAGGTTCTTGCCGCCTTTAACGACCTTCGTCACGCGATTGATCGCGACCACCTGATCCTTCAGTTGAAAACGTCCTGCATCCAGCTTCTTGATTACTGTTGGCATCAAAACCTCAAATCATTTGTAATTTTGCAATTTGTAATTTGGCAATTTCCCAGTGCCGCACGCTGCTGATTTTTCAAATTACAAATCACCCGACTAGCAAATTACCGATTTCTTAAAATTGTAATCCGCTCTCGCGCGCCGCATCGGCCAGCGCCTTCACGCGACCGTGATAGATGTAGCCACCGCGATCGAAAACGACTTTGGTGATTCCCTTCGCCTTGGCGCGTTCAGCGATGGCCTTCCCGAGTTCCTTGGCAGCAGTGACGTTGCCGCCCGTCTTCTTTTGCTCGCCCTCGGCGGTGCTGGCCGAAACCAGCGTTTTGCCGTGCATGTCGTCAATCACCTGAACATAGATGTGGTTCAGCGAGCGATACACGTTCAACCGCGGACGCTCTGCCGTCCCTTGCAGCTTCTTTCGAATGCGGTCATGCACCCGCTGCCGGGTTGCGTTCTTTCCTGCTCTGGTTAGCATCTTCTAGTCCTCAGTCGTCAGTCACCAGTCGCCGGCAAAAGATCTCGATGCATGCGACCGCTCCGAACGACGATAAAATCTCAGCATCAACCGCCGCCTCAGTATCAGTCCGAACAGCCTGACGACTGAAGAGTGGCGACTGGCCACTATTTCGCTCCGGTCTTTCCAACTTTCTTCTTCAACCGCTCGCCGGCGTAGCGTACGCCCTTGTTCTTATATGGATCGGGAGGACGCAACGAGCGCATTTCCGCCGACACCTGCCCGACTTTTTGGCGGTCGATGCCGCTGACGGTCAGCTTCGTCTGCTTGGGATCAACCGCCACTTCGATGCCCGAAGGCAGGGGATACTCGATCGGATGCGAATAGCCCAGCGTAAACACCACCGTGCCCTTGCCCTTCATCTCAGCGCGATACCCAATGCCGACGATTTCCAATTCCTTCGTCCAGCCCTTGGTGACACCTTCGACCGCGTTGTTCACGAGCGCGCGCGCCAATCCGTGGACCGCGGCCTGGGAATCATTCTCGCGAATGGCGAGCAGATGGCCATCCTTCTGCTCCATCTTGATGCCCTCGGGGAGCGGCGTCTCGAGCTTGCCCTTAGGCCCCTGGACGGCCACCGTATTGCCTTCAAATTTGACCGTCACGCCTTTCGGAACAACGATCGGCTTTTTTCCAATTCGTGACATAAGTTCTGCTCGTAGCTTCTGGCTGCTAGCTTCTGGCTAGCACCGAATCCTGAATTTGTCCGCGCTCGCTAGTAGCCAGTGGCCAATAGCCAGCAGCGCCGTCTACCAAACCTGGCAGAGGAGTTCGCCGCCCAGACCCTGCTTGCGCGCCTGGGTTCCGGTCATGACACCTTTCGGGGTCGTAAGAATGTTAATCCCCAGTCCGCCCAGCACACGGGGAATCTCGGTGCGGCGTACATACACGCGACAGCCCGGCCGCGAAACGCGCTCGACATTCGAGATCGCCGCCTCGTTGTTCGTCCCGTACTTCAAGTACACCCGGATGATCTTGTGACCTTCCTCCTCCGTAGCCTTGTAGTTGGAGATGTACCCTTCTTCTTTCAGAATGCGGGCAATCTCCACTTTCAGCTTGGAGGCCGGGATATCCACCTTCTGGTGCCGCGCACTGATCGCATTGCGAATGCGCGCCAACATGTCTGCGACCGGATCGGTCAACCTCA
>JGI12627J18819_10000186_pt1 | contig 20532 bp, 16 predicted proteins | sample TexAe_OM1H0_M2_FD_18819 | JGI IMG/M metagenome (IMG submission 18819)
GTCAGCGCGGCGTCCAAGATCCTCGAGCGCGAGATCGATCCGAAAGCGCACAGCGATCTCATCGACAAGCTCGCGGCGCAGATCTAGGACTCAAGACGCATGGCCGAAAAGACCACCATCGCGCGACCCTACGCCAAGGCCGCTTTTCAGGAAGCCCAGGGCGAAAAGCGTTTGGGCGCTTGGTCCGACACTCTGCGCGCGGCCGCCACCGCCGTGAGCGATCCGCGCGTGCACGAGCTGCTCGGCAATCCGGGTGTCGGCGGCGAGGATTTGGCGCAGTTCGTCATGGGTGTCTCGGGGCCCGCGCTCGATGAGCACGGCCAGAATTTTTTCCGCACCTTGGCGGAGAATCATCGGCTCAAGTTTCTGCCCGAGATCTCCGCTCTGTTCGATCTGTACAAAGACGAGGCGGAGAGCGTCGTCGACGTGACTGTGACCTCAGCCGCGCCGATCGATGCCGCCCAGCAGCAGGCGCTTTCCAAGGCATTGGAGCGCAAGCTGAAGCGCAGCGTGCGGCTGCATTGCGAGACGGATCCCACATTGATCGGCGGCGCCGTATTGCGCGCCGGCGATACGGTTATCGATGGTTCCCTGCTCAGTCGGCTCAAGCGCATCGCGTTCGAGCTGACGGCTTAAACGAAAAGTATTGCTAGAGGATTCAGGTATGTCCATTAAGGCATCGGAAATCAGCGACCTCATCAAGGCGCGAATCGACAAGTTCAAGTCCGCCACCGAGGCGCGCAACGTCGGCACGGTGGTGAGCGTCACCGATGGCATCGTGCGCGTACACGGGCTCGCCGATGCCCGCTACGGCGAAATGTTGGAATTCGCCGGCAATGTCTTCGGCCTCGCGCTGAACCTCGAGCAGGACTCAGTCGGCGCCGTCGTGTTGGGCGACTACAAGAGCATTTCCGAAGGTGCCGAGGTCAAGACAACGGGCCGCATCCTCGAAGTGCCGGTCGGCCCCGAGCTCCTGGGCCGGGTCGTCGACGCACTGGGCACTCCAATCGACGGCAAGGGTCCGGTCAACGCCAAGTTGAAGTCGCCCCTGGAGCGCGTGGCGCCCGGCGTCATTTTTCGCAAGAGCGTGTCGCAGCCGGTGCAAACCGGGCTGAAGGCCATCGACGCCATGGTGCCGATCGGCCGCGGCCAGCGCGAACTCATCATCGGCGACCGCCAGACCGGCAAGACCGCGGTTGCGATCGATACCATCATCAACCAGAAGGGCACGGGCGTTAAGTGCGTCTATGTTGCGATCGGCCAGAAGCAAAGCTCCATTGCCAACGTGGTGCGCAAGCTTGAAGAGCACGGTGCCATGGGCCACACCATCATCGTGGCCGCATCCGCCTCCACGCCGGCGGCCATGCAATACCTGGCGCCCTACGGCGGTTGCGCGATGGGCGAATATTTCATGGATAACGGCGAAGACGCCCTGATCGTGTACGACGATTTGTCCAAGCAGGCCGTGGCGTATCGCCAGATTTCCCTGCTGCTGCGCCGGCCTCCGGGCCGCGAGGCCTATCCCGGCGACGTGTTCTACCTGCACTCGCGCCTGCTCGAGCGTTCCGCCCGCGTGAACGAGGAGTATGTCGAGAAGGTCAGCAATGGCCGCATCAAAGGCAAGACCGGATCGTTGACCGGATTGCCCATCATCGAGACGCAGGCCGGCGACGTTACCGCATTCGTGCCGACCAACGTGATTTCCATCACCGACGGCCAGATCTTCCTGGAAACAGACCTGTTCAATGCCGGCATGCGTCCCGCGATCAACGCCGGCATCTCGGTGTCGCGCGTCGGCGGCGCCGCGCAAACCAACATCATCAAGAAACTCGGCGGCGGCGTCCGCCTGGCTCTGGCGCAGTTCCGCGAACTCGCGGCGTTCTCGCAATTCGCGTCCGACTTGGACGAAGCCACCCGCAAGCAGCTTGAGCGCGGGCAGCGCGTCACCGAGCTCATGAAACAGAAGCAGTACGCGCCCATGTCGGTTGCCGAAATGTCGCTTTCCCTGTACGCGGCCAACAACGGCTACTTCGACAAGGTCGCTCGCTTGAAGGTCGTGGAAACGGAAGCGGGCCTGCAGTCCTTCGCGCGCTCCAGCTACGGCGATCTGATCAAGACCATCAACGGCAAGCCGGACTTGACCAAGGAAGTCGAAGCTTCGTTGAAGAAGTGCTGCGACGAATTTTTCGCCACGGTTTAAAGGCAAAGGCTAGAGAAACGAAATGGCAGGCGCAAAAGAAATTCGGGGCAAGATCGCGAGCATCAAAAATACCCGCAAGATCACCAAAGCCCTGGAAATGGTTGCCGCAAGCAAGATGCGCAAGGCGCAGGATCGCATGCGCGCGGCGCGCCCGTACGCCGAGAAGATCCGCAAAATGATCGGCCACTTGCGCCAGGTGAACCTCGATTTCAAGCATCCGTTCACGCTGGAGCGCCCGATCAAGTCCGTGGGCATCGTGGTGATCAGCACCGATCGCGGCCTGTGCGGATCGCTGAACCTAAATTTGTTCAAGGCCACCTTGGCTTCTATCCGCGAAGCGCAGTCGCACGGCTCGAAGGTGTACCTGTGCATCATCGGCTCCAAGGCCCTGCAATTCTTCCGACGCATCCAGGGCGTCGAGATTGCCGCGTCGGTCACCCATCTGGGCGACCGCCCGCACATCAAGGATCTGATCGGCACCACCAAAGTGATGCTGGATTTCTATCGGGAAACGAAAGTCGATCAGCTCTTGCTCGCGCACAATCTGTTCGTCAATACGATGACCCAAAAGGGCATCGTGTCGCAGCTGCTGCCGCTTCAGACCGTCGACAAGGAAGAATTGCAGGAACGGTGGGACTACATCTACGAACCCGACTCCCAGGCGATTCTCGACGGCATATTGATGCGCTACATCGAAGCGCAGATTTTTCAGGGCGCCGTCGAGAACGTCGCCTGCGAAATGGCCGCGCGCATGGTGGCCATGAAGGCAGCGACGGATAACGCGGGCGAGCTCATCGATGAGCTGCAACTCATTTACAACAAGGCCCGCCAGGCCGCGATCACGAAGGAATTGTCGGAAATCGTTGGTGGGGCGGCGGCGGTATGAAGGAATTCGGCGCACAGCGCCGCTTTATGTACGGGGTTGCGTAGCAACCCCGTGAAAGGTTGGCCGCAGGCCATGAGAATGGGCGCGGCAGCGGTTTAGGCAAGAGGTCAATTATCATGTCCAGCGGTAAAATCGTGCAAATCATCGGCGCGGTCATCGACGTAGAGTTCCCACGGGATCAGATTCCGAAGGTTTATGACGCACTCATTCTCGACGACGTGGACCTGACCCTGGAAGTCCAGCAGCAGCTGGGCGACGGCATAGTTCGCGCCATCGCGATGGGTCCTTCCGAAGGCTTGCGGCGCGGTCTCACGGTCAAGGGAACCGGCAAAGGCATTTCGGTGCCGGTGGGCGCCGGCACCTTGGGCCGTATCATGGATGTGCTCGGCAAGCCGCAGGACGAAAAAGGCCCGGTGCAAACCAAGGACTTCCTGCCCATTCACCGTCCGGCCCCTGCGTACGATGAGCAGGCGGGCGGGCAGGACCTTCTGGTCACCGGCATCAAGGTGATCGACCTGCTGGTGCCGTTTGCCAAGGGCGGCAAGGTCGGCTTGTTCGGCGGCGCAGGCGTCGGCAAGACCGTGAACATGTTGGAACTCATCAACAACATCGCCAAGCAGTACAGCGGATTGTCCGTGTTCGCGGGGGTCGGCGAGCGAACCCGCGAAGGCAACGACTTCTATCACGAGATGATCGAATCGGGCGTCATCGACAAGGACAATCTCAGCAATTCCAAAGTGGCGATGGTGTATGGCCAGATGAACGAGCCGCCCGGCAACCGTCTGCGCGTGGCATTGACCGGTTTGACCATGGCGGAATACTTCCGCGATGAGAAGCAGGCCTCCGGGAAGGGCCGTGACGTGCTGTTCTTCGTCGACAACATCTATCGCTACACGCTGGCCGGCACCGAAGTGTCGGCGCTGCTCGGCCGCATGCCTTCGGCGGTGGGCTACCAGCCGACGCTCGCCGAAGAAATGGGCGTGTTGCAGGAGCGAATCACCTCGACCAAAACCGGCTCGATCACGTCGATTCAAGCCGTGTACGTGCCCGCGGACGACTTGACCGACCCCTCACCGGCAACGACATTCGCCCACTTGGATGCCACCGTCGTGCTCTCTCGCCAGATCGCCTCCTTGGGTCTGTACCCCGCAGTGGATCCCTTGGATTCCACCAGCCGACAGCTCGATCCTCTCGTGGTCGGCCAGGAACATTACGACACGGCCCGGGGCGTGCAGTCCATTCTGCAGCGCTACAAGGAGCTGCAGGACATCATCGCGATTTTGGGCATGGACGAGCTGTCGGAGGAAGACAAGCTCAGCGTGTACCGCGCCCGCAAGATTCAGCGCTTCCTGACGCAGCCTTTCAACGTGGCGAAGGTGTTCACCGGCCAGGACGGCAAGATCGTCCCGCTCAAGGACACCATCCGCGGCTTCAAGGCGATCATCGCCGGCGAATACGATCACCTGCCGGAACAGGCGTTCTATATGATCGGCGGCATCGAAGAGGCTGCCGAGAAAGCGAAGACGCTGCAATAACGAGACATCATGGCCAACACCATTCACGTCGACATCGTCAGCGCCGAGGGCCAGATTTATTCCGGCGAGGCGACGGTGCTGTTCGTGCCGGGATCCCAAGGCGAGCTTGGCATCCACCCGCGGCACGCGCCGCTGCTCACCACACTGACCGCGGGCGAGGTGCGGGTGCAGAGCGAGGGCCATGAAGAGCAGTCGTTCTTCGTGGGTGGGGGCGCTTTGGAGATACAGCCGCACCTGGTCACCGTGCTGGCCGACACGGCGGTACGCGCCCGCGATCTGGATGAGGCCGCAGCATTGGCCGCGAAGCAACGCGCCGAAGACGCGGTGCGCAACCGCAGCGACAAGGTGGATATCGCCGAGGCCCAGGCGGAATTGGTTCGTGTCCTGGCGCAATTGCGCGCCATAGAACGCCTGCGCAAGAAACGCTAGTCCTCTTAGGATCTCCGCACACGGAGTCTGCATGCAGCTTTCGGTCGTGATTTTGGCAGCCGGCCAGGGCAAGCGGATGAATTCCGATCTGCCGAAAGTCCTGCAGCCGTTGGCCGGCGAACCGCTGCTGAAACACGTCATCAACGCGGCCCGCAGCCTCGACCCCAGCAATGTCTACGTCGTGTACGGGCACGCCGGTGCGCAAGTACAGGCGGCCCTCGATCAAGAAGCCGTTGAATGGGTTTTGCAGGCGGATCAGCTTGGAACCGGGCACGCCGTGATGCAGGCCATGTGCGTCATCCCCGACGATCACACCGTGCTGGTGCTGTATGGGGACGTGCCGCTCATCAGCAACAGCACGCTCGCGAAACTCGTTGCGGCCGCCGGCGACAGCACCCTAGCCATTCTCTCGGTGAACATCGACGAAGCACGCGGCTACGGCCGCATCGTGCGCAACGCCGATGGCCAGGTCGTCGCCATCGTCGAACACAAGGACGCCACCCCCGAGCAGCTCGAAATTCGCGAAGTGAATTCCGGTCTGATGGCCGCGCCCGCGGGACGATTGCGCGAATGGTTGCTGGGGCTCGGCCGCAACAATGCGCAGCGTGAGTATTTCCTGACGGATGTGGTCGCCGGGGCCGCGAAGGCAGGCACGCGAATTGAGGCGATTCGCGCGGCAAATGCCCTGGAGGTCGCCGGCGTCAACGACAAGATCCAATTGAGCGCGGTGGAGGCGGGATACCGGCGGCTGCGGGCCGAAGAACTCATGTTGGCCGGCGCCACGCTGGCTGACCCCGCGCGCATCGACATACGCGGCGATATCCAGGTGGGCCGTGATGTCTTCATCGACGTCAATGCCGTGCTCATCGGCACGGTGCATCTCGCGGCCGGCGTCAAAGTGGGCCCGAACTGCGTCATTGCCAATTCGAAGATCGGCGAGCGCACCGAAATCTTCGCCAACAGCGTCATTGATAACGCCATGGTCGCGCAGAATTGCCGCATCGGGCCATTCGCAAGGCTCAGGCCGGGGACGGTCATGCACGGCGACGTGCACATCGGAAATTTCGTCGAAGTTAAAAACACCGAAATCGGCGCCGGCAGCAAAGCCAACCATTTGACCTACCTTGGCGACTCCCAAGTCGGCAAGCACGTGAACGTCGGAGCGGGAAGCATCACCTGCAATTATGACGGCGTGAATAAGTGGCCCACGTTCATCGAAGACGGTGTGTTTATCGGCTCAGGCACCATGTTGGTGGCGCCGGTGCGAATCGGTGCGGGTTCCACCACCGGCGCGGGATCGACCATTGCCTCCAGCACTGCGGACGACAAGCTTACTTTCGAAAGATCACAACAAGTCACCAAGGAGCATTGGAAGCGCCCGGTGAAGCTCAACGAAAAAGAAAAGGCCGACGTCATCGCGAAGAAGACGCAAAAGCCGGACTGAATTCCGCAGCGCATTCATTTGAGGATAAGCCATGGCCAGTAGAATGATCCCGCAAGTGTTCGCATTGGCCGCGCTGGTGTCGGCCGCGGGCATGAGCCTCGCCGCGCCCGAGACGAACTCGGCGGCCGTGGTCCTGAAAGCCAGACATCTGTTTGATTCGGTGTCGGGAAAATTGACCGAACCGGGCATGATCGTCGTGCAAGGAGATAAGATCCAAGCCGTCGGCGCCGAATTGAAGGTGCCGGACGGCGCGCGGGTCATCGATCTCGGCGATGCAACCCTTCTTCCAGGATTTATCGATGCGCACGTGCACATGTCCTCTGAATCGAGCGGCAACTGGTACGGCGATTGGTACGAAGGCATCATGCGTTTCCCCGCCGAGCAATCCTTGTACGGGGCGCACTATGCGAAGGTCACGCTGGAAGCCGGGATCACGACGGTGCGCGATTTGGGATCCGGCGACTACATTTCATTGGGTTTGAGGAATGCGATCAAGGCTGGAGTCGTTCCGGGGCCGCGGATGCTCGTTGCGAACTATGCGATCGGCGCGACCGGCGGACATGCGGACCAGGATCCGGTGCCGCCGCAGCGAATTGCCGTTGCGGGTCCGCTGCAAGGCGTGTGCAACGGCCCGGATCAATGCCGGGAGGCGGTGCGCTATCAGATCAAATACGGCGCCGATGTCATTAAGTTCATGCCCTCCGGCGGCGTNTTGTCGCTGTCGGATCCAGTGGACAATGTCCAGCTCACCCAGGAGGAAATGAACGCCATCGTTTCTGAAGCCCACGCGTGGAAACGAAAAGTCGCCGCGCACTGTCATGGCGACCAGGCTGCGAAGATGGCGATCGCCGCGGGCGTGGACTCCATTGAACACGGCAGCTTCTTGAAAGATGACACGCTGTTGGAAATGAAAAAGAAACATGTGTACTTGGTGCCGACGCTGTTCGCCGGCGCCTGGGCTGGTCAATACGTCGACAAGTTTCCGCCGGCGATCGCCGCCAAGGCGCGCGCCGCATCGGAGGCGAGCCACCAAATGTTCCAGCACGCCGTGAAACTCGGCGTGCCCATCGCCATGGGCACCGATGCCGGCGTCGAGCCGCACGGCATGAATGCGCGTGAGTTCTCGCTAATGACCAAGGAAGGCTTGAGCGCCCAGCAGGCGCTGATCGCCGGCACNGCGAACGGCGCGGATCTATTGGGCATTGCGGATCAAACCGGCACGTTGCAGCCAGGAAAATATGCCGACATCATCGCCGTCGCCGGCAATCCGCTCGCGGACGTGAGCGCCACCGAGCATCCGGTGCTGGTGATGAAGGAGGGCGTCGTTTACCTTTCACCTAAAAATTGATTGCGATTGATAAATGAAGACGATGGCGTCTGAAATGTTCATCTTCGCGCGCTTCCATGCCAAAGAGGGCCAGCAGCACTCTGTCGCGGCTACGATTCAAGAAGTGCTGGAGCCGACGCGGCAAGAACCGGGTTGTTTGCGGATCGACGCCTTCCGCTCGAGCCGCGATGAGCGGCTCTTCTATGTCCACTCCCGCTGGAAAGATGAATCGGCCTTCGACAGGCACGCGCAATTGCCCCACACGCTAAAGTTTGTCGACAAGGTTCAAACCCTGATCGATCACCCATTGGAAGTCATTCGCACCCGGCCCATTTGAGGGTTGGCGCAATGCTCCTCGATCAAAGATGCGCCGGTCCTGCGCATGAGATCGCGCCCGAGCCGTAATAATCCACCGGTTTCCCGCCCTGTATCTGGATTCGGGCTGTGAAAGATTCCGTGGTTGAGCAATGCCCCAAGCAGCAGCACTACGCTCAAGCTGCGTGCGCGATTCGCCGACATATTCATAGCCAGCCACGTTAATTCGGCGGATCTAAAAAAGGTCTCAACAACGCGGCGCCGGGCAGCAAAAGTCCGAAGCGTCCAACAAAACAAACGGTCTCTCTGCGCCGGCGCGGGGCAATTTCGCGTGTTTTATCAGGATTTTTTCACGGCTAGCGCGAAAGCGCCGTCTTTTTTACGAAGCCATCCTCATCATGGCGGGCTCTCGCAACAACCAAACGCCTCGCTTGGGAGGATCTTCGTATGATCAACACACACCAAAGTTTATTGCGCGGCCTTGCGCTGACGGCTTCATCGATGCTGGGCGCGGGCTCGGCATTCGCGGATGGCGCAACATCCGCGGCCTCCGATGCACCTGTGCTGAAAGCCGCGGCCGGAGCCATTGTGGGCAGGATCACGAACGCGCAAAAGATGCCGATTGCGGGAGCAACAATCACTGCGGTCCGGGCGGACGGCGGTGCCATTCGCGCGACCATTTCCGGCAGCGACGGTGTTTATTCATTCGCGGACATGACGCCCGGCGTGTGGTCTCTCACGGTCCAGGCGGACGGCGTCCCCGAAGTGACGGCACCCTCATTGCAGGTAACCGCGAACCAAGCCACGCGCCGCGACCTGATGGCTGCCGGAGCCGCCGCCGTTCCAGCTGCTCCCGCACCCGCTGCTGTCACGACGCCTGCCGTCGTCGCCGTCAGGGTGCCCGAGGCATTGCAAGAACCCGATCCTGCACCCGAAAACGACACCAAGACTCCGTGGGCGGACATCGGCTACGTGGGTTGGATGAACGGGACATCGCGTGAGAAAGCGCCGGTGTTCGACACGAAATTCTTCACGCCTGAAATCCGGCTCGACGTGAACTATCTGCAGAGCCTGAATCACCCGCATGACCATACCATCGTCGGCTCGACCGAGGAGTTTCGCTCGGGTGAATTCCAAATCGAACAGGTGAGCCTGGGCGGCGACTTTCATTGGGGGAACGTCAAGGCTCGGTTTCTTTCGATGTTCGGCATGTTCGCGACCACGACGCCGCGCAATGACGCCAGCTCCTCCGTGGGGCAATGGGACCTGTCGAACGCCTACCGATATTTCTCGGAGGCGAATGCGGGATATCACTTCGACGTCAATCACGGCCTGAACATCGACGCGGGTGTTTTCGTGTCGTACATCGGTCTCTTCAGCTACTACAATTATGACAACTGGACCTACCAGCCCTCATTCGTGTCTTCCAATACACCGTGGTTCTTCAACGGACTGCGGGTCCAATGGTGGCCGACGCAGCATCTGAAGATCGAACCCTGGCTGATCAACGGCTGGCAATCCTACGCAAAGTTCAACAGCAAGCCGGGCTTCGGCGGGCAGATACTGTGGATGCCCAACGATTCGCTGAAACTGGTCTTCAACAGCTACTCCATCGGGCAAGACAACCTGAATTGCCAAAGCGGCGGAAACGGGATACTGGGAACTGTCGACACGCTTTGCCAGCCGCAGAACGGCGGCAACCCAAATGCTCCGGCGGGATCATTGGTGGGGGCGGGGCCGCCCATCAACTACTCACAAGTCAAGCGTATTCACGAAGACGACAGCATTCTCGTGAAGTATTACGACGCACACGGCCTCGGCGGCGCCGGTGTATCGAAGATGGCGTTCAGCTATACGATCGACATCGGTTGCCAGTACGGGGGCGGCATCAACTGTACGCACGGACCGAACAAGGACAATTTCTTCGGCATGATGCTTTATGACCGCACGTGGTTCCACAACGACCTGTACGCGGTGACGATCGGCGGCGGATTCATGAACAACCCCGGCCGCTACCTGGCTCTGACGCCGCCGATCAACGGGGCGACCGCCGCCAGCGGTTCGCCTTACTTCACGCAGCAGCCGGGGCAGAAGTTGTTTCAATGGGATACGCAGCTCAATCTGCAGTACATGCCCGCGGACTGGATTACCTGGTGGACCGAGGCGACCTTTCGCCACTCGAGCGTTCCTTATTGGTCAGGTTCCGGCGGCGTGACGCCGCCGGGCGGCAACACCGGTACACCGGCCAGTTGCGTTGGTGGCGGCGCCGATCCCACCACGAACAACTGCAATGCGAATGATTGGTTTCCGGATTTGAGAACGCGCGAAGTCGTTATCGGCGCGGGCGTGCTGGTGAAGTTCTGACATGACCCGATACGCCCCCTCGCGTCAAAGGCGCGAGGGGGAGGCGGCTACAGGTACTTCGTGACGCCCTGAAATTCCTTGATCAGGTCCCTGAATTCGCGGGGCATCGCTTCAGAGGTTTCTTCCATGCAATGGTGGATGTGATCCTTGATCAATTCCTTCTTGGCGTTGCCGATCGCCTTTTCCACCGCGTGCAGTTGCTGGGCCAAATCCATGCAGGGCCTTCCGGATTCCATCATGTCCATGACGGCAGTCAGATGTCCTTGAGCGCGCTTGAGCCGGGTCGCGATCTCAGGAAAGGTATGTAGCGTTTCGTTCATAAGTAGTGTTAAGCGCATCCTATCCCCCTAGACAGGATATTGGAAGAGGCATAGCATCCGCCCGGGCTGATGTGCCCACGGACATCGATTCGTCATCGAATTGTCTTACCGTCCGCAGCTTCGATTAGGGATGTCATGCCGATACACGATCACATGCCGACACGTCGGGGCGGCGCCTTTCTGTGGGGCGGCATCGGTCTGGGAATATTGCTGCTGGCGCTGCTGCTGACACACGGCTTCGGACTGTTGAGCAGCGGCAAAACGCGGGCCGGGCCGGACCTGATGACCCGGCAAGGCGACAAAATCATCGTGCCCGAAGGTTCATCTTTGCGCAGCCGCCTGAGCGTAATGGCAGCGACCGCACAGACTGTAAGACCGAAGCTGCAATTGCCCGCGGTTGTCGAGTCCGATCCGTCGCGTACCGCTGCCGTGTTGACGCCTTTGAGTGGCCGTTTGGTCGCGCTCAAGGTCGCGCTCGGAGACCGGGTAGTCCGCGGCCAAGTCGTCGCCGTCATCGATTCGCCGGATCTCGGCCAGGCGGTGAACGATAACGAGAAGGCGGGCGACTCATTCCGGCTGACCGAAAAGAATCTCGAGCGCCAAGAGGCGCAAAACAAGCTCGGGGTCGCTTCCGACCGCGACTTGGATCAAGCCAAGAGCGACCACGCGCAGGCCGCAGCCGAATACACGCGTACCCAGGCGCGTTTGAAAATGCTCGGAATCGCGCCCGACTCCAAGGCGTCGTTGCGCGAGCTCACGGTGACGTCGCCGGTAGCCGGCAGCGTTACGTCGCTGAGCGTCGCCCCCGGCAACATGATCAACGACCCGACACAGCCTCTCATGACCATCGCCGACCTCAGCACGGTGTGGGTTACTGCGCTGGTGGCAGAAAAGGACGTTGCGTCGGTTTCCAAGAATCAGGACGTGCAGGTCACCCTTTCGGCATACCCGGATCGGCTGCTGCAAGGAAAAGTCCTGTTCGTTTCCGATGTCATCGAGGCCGATTCGCGCCGCGGCAAGATCAGGATCGCATTCGCGAACACTGACTATTCGCTGAAGCCGAACATGTTCGCCACGGTAGTCCTTTCAGGCGCCGAGCGCTCATTGATAGTGCTGCCCAGCTCCGCGCTGCTGATGAACAACGATCGGATCAGTGTATTCATCGCGACGGCGCCGTGGACCTTCGAGCGCCGCAACGTGGAGACGCAACTCGAAGAAGGCTCCTCGGTTTCCATCCGCTCCGGCGTTACCGCCGGCGAGCAAGTGCTCGTCAGGGGCGGAATTCTGCTGAACGACTGATCCGGATGATCGACCAGTTCGTTTCATTCTGTCTGCACCGGCGCGTTGCGGTCTTCATTCTGGCTGCGCTGCTGGCGGCCTACGGCGTCTACGCCTGGAAAACCTTGTCCGTCGAAGCTTATCCGGAGCTTGGGGACGTGGCGGCACAGGTATCGACCCAGATTCCCGGACTCGCGGCCGAGGAAGTCGAGCAGCTGGTGACCGTTCCTCTGGAGCGGGCCATCAACGGCACGCCCGGCTTGTTGCTGATGCGCTCCACCAGCACATTCGGCTTGTCGCTTATTACGGTGCTGTTCCGCGACGGCTACGAGGATTATTGGGCGCGGCAACGCTTGACTGAACGCATCGCGCAAGCCGCCTTGCCTCCGGGCGCCGCGCCGACCCTCGATCCGGTCGCGGGTCCTGGCGGCGAGATTTTCCGATACACGCTGGAAAGCGACACGAAAAATCTGCAAGAACTGTCGGAGATTCAGCGTTGGATCGTGATGCCTGCCTTGAAGTCGGTTCCCGGAGTCGTCGACGATACAAATTTCGGCGGCTTCACGAGCGAGTATCAGCTCGACGTCGACCCGAAGCAGCTGCAGCACTACGGCCTCGGCATTTCCAACGTGATCGACGCCATCAACAACAACAACAGCAACGCAGGCGGCGGGCGTGTGTCGAGGGGAGACCAAAGTTATGTGATCCGCGGAGTCGGCCTGATTCACAGCCTTGCTGAAATCGGCTCCATCGTGGTCACCCAAGTGAACGGCACGCCGGTGCTGGTGCGCGATCTCGGGAACACGGTCTTGAGTCACCAAGAGCGAGAAGGAATCTTGGGCAAGGACAAGAACCCGGACACGATCGAGGGCATCGTCTTGATGCTGAAGTATCAAAATCCGTCGCAGACCCTGAAGGGCGTGCACGCAAAAGTGGCCGAGCTCAACGCAAGGCTCAGCAGCGAGGGCGTGAAGATTGTCCCGTACAGCGACCGCGATGACCTGGTCAGGGCAACGATCCACAAGGTGGGCCAAACGATCCTAGAGGGCATCACGTTGGTGTTCCTCATCCTGATCTTGTTCCTCGGCAGTCCACGCAGCGCCTTCGTCGTCGCGGTCAGCATTCCCTTTGCGCTGGTCTCGGTGTTTTCGCTCCTCAACCTCACGCATGTATCCGCGAATTTGCTCTCCCTCGGAGCAATAGACTTCGGAATCCTGGTGGACGGCGCGATCGTCGTAACCGAAGCCGTTTTACGGCGGCGCGAGGCCATGCCCGATGAGGAACTGAGCGAGAGCGAAGCCAAGGCTGCTACGTTGCAGGTCACGCGCCCGATATTCTTTGCCAGCCTCATCATCATTACTGCCTACCTGCCGCTGTTTTCTTTCGAGCGGGCCGAAGCCAAGCTCTTTACCCCCATGGCGTACACCATGGGTTATGCACTGTTCGGTGCATTGCTGACCGCCTTGGCGTTGGTGCCCGGCCTTGCCTACATCGCGTTCCGCAAGCCTGGCCGTGTTTATCACAACCGCTGGCTCGAACGGCTCACCGTCCAGTACGACCGGGTGCTGGCGGCCTGTCTCGACCAGCCGCGCATCATCTATGGCGTGGTGATTTTCGCCTTGTTTGCCGTGGTAGGCCTCGGCGCGACCGTCGGCCGGGAATTCCTTCCCGACTTGGACGAAGGCGCGCTCTGGCTGCAGGTGCAGATGCCGACCGGTCTGGCGTTGAATAAGGCCAGCGACATGGCGAGCGACTTGCGCCGCAGGATTCTGAATTATCCCGAAGTCTCGTACGTGGTGACCCAGACCGGACGCAACGACGACGGCACGGACTCCTGGACCATGTCTCACATCGAGGCTCCTGTGGGGTTGAAGCCCTATGACACCTGGCCGGCAGGCGAATCCAAGAAGCAATTCGTCGATCGTCTCGCCGCGGATCTGAATAAGGACCTCCCGGGATATTCCATCGGCATCAGCCAGCCCATCATCGACGGTGTCAACGACATGATCGGAGGCGCGCATAGTCCCTTGGTGGCGAAAATCTACGGCGACGACCTCAATGAGCTGCGCGCCGTGGGCACGCAAATTGTCGACGTGCTCTACGGAATCCAAGGCACCTCGAGCGCCTCGATATTCCAGGAGCCCCCGATTCCGCAAATGGAAATCAAGCTGGATCACGAGAAGGCTGCGCGTTTTGGCGTGAACATGGCGGACATACAGAACGTCATTCAGACCGGTGTCGGCCAGGCCCCGGTTTCGACAGTCTATGTCGGCGAACGGACTTATCCACTGACCGCAAGATTCGCGGAAGACGCGCGCAACACGCCCGAGGCGCTGGGCAATCTGCTGGTCAACACCGCGAGCGGCGCGCAGATACCGCTATCCGAGCTCGCGCAGATTCGCGCGCGTTCCGGCGAAAGCACGGTTACACGCGAAAACGGCCAGCGCAACCTGACCATTCGAATCGACAATCGCGATCGCGACCTGACTTCATACCTGGAGGAGGCGCAATCGAAAATTGCCTCACAGGTTCATTTTGACAGGAACAAGATCCGGCTCGAATGGGGCGGCCAGTTCGAAAACCAACGCCGCGCAGAGGCCCGCTTGCTCATCATCCTTGCGCTCGTCATGGGCATGATGCTGATCTTCCTGACCGTCGGCATCAAATCATTCCGCCAAGCGGTGCTGATTTTGGGCGTCGTCCCGCTCGCAATGCTAGGGGGACTCATTTCGCTGCACCTCACCGGCGAGAATCTCAACGTCGCCAGCGGCGTCGGTTTCATCGCCTTGTTCGGGGTCGCCGTACAGAACGGCATCATCATGGTGTCGAATCTCAATCGCATGCGTAAGTCGGGCCTGGACTTGCACGAGGCGATCATGCAGGGCGCCACCGAACGGCTCAGGCCTGTTTTGATGACGGCCACCGTCGCGACCCTGGGCATGTTGCCGGCGGCCATACACACAGGCGTCGGCAGCGACGTCCAGCGCGGCATCGCCACGGTGGTGGTCGGCGGCCTTGCCATATCGACCGTGCTCACGTTGTTCGTCCTGCCCTCGATGTATCACGTGATCGAGCATTGGGCAGAGCAGCGCAATGGCCAGCCGCGGTGGGGCAAGTGATGCATCGCGCATACCTCGTCGCGCTCGTTATGGCCTTGGCCGGCTGTGCCCTGGGACCCAACTTCAAACGCCCCGCAGCCCCGACCGCAATCGACTATGGGAGCAGCGCTAAGGCTGTGGGCGCGACCGCCCGCCCGGAGACGGTCAGCGACGCTCAGCGTTACATCGCCGGCATGGATGTTCCGGACCAGTGGTGGCGCGTTTTCGGATCGCAAGAGATCAACGGTCTCGTAGCTCGCGCGCTGGCGGGCAATCCAAACATAAAGGCCGCCCAAGCGGCTTTGCGTCAGGCACACGAGTTGTACTTGGCGCAGCGAACGAGTTTCTTCCCGAACGTACAGGGCAGCTTCGCCGCCGATCGCTCGGAGTTTCCCGTCAATACATTGACCAGCCCGACGGTGGCCTCGAGTTCGACCTATACCTTGTACACGGCGCAGCTCAGCTTGAGCTACGCGCCCGATATTTTCGGAGCCACCCGACGCCAGGTCGAAATTGCCCAGGCGCAGGCTGAGAGCGCGCGTTTTCAACTCGAAGCAAGCTATGTGACGTTGAGCACGAACGTCGTGGTCGCGGCCATTCAAGAGGCCTCTTTGCGAGGACAGATCGCGACTACCGAGCGTCTGCTGCAGATGGAGCATCAGCTCACCGGTCTGGCGCAACAACAGCGTCGTTTAGGGACGGCGAGCGATCTGGACGTGTTGTCGCAGCTGGCGCTGGAAGCGCAGACCGCGCAAATGCTTCCGCCCCTGCAAAAGCAGCTTGGCCAGACGCGCGATGCGCTGATCGCGTTGCTCGGCAAGCTGCCCTCCGACGACCTGCCAGAGAACGTTCAGCTCAATCAGCTGACATTGCCTGCCGATTTGCCCTTGAGCGTGCCGTCGAAACTGGTGGAACAAAGGCCCGATGTGCGTCAGGCGGAAGAGAACCTGCATGCGGCCACCGCAGCCGTCGGGGTGGCGATTACCGACCTGCTGCCGCAATTCGCAATCACCGCCGATGTGGGATCGAGCGCACTGACCTTGGGCAAACTCTTCACGCCCTACACCGGTTTCTGGGATGCCGGCGCCTCGCTGACCCAGACTCTGTTCGATGCCGGTGCGTTAATCCACAAAAAGCATGCCGCCGATGCGGCGCTGGACCAAGCCGCCGCCCTGTATCGCGCCGCGGTGATTCTCGCATGCCAGAATGTCGCGGATACGCTGCGCGCGATCGAAGCCGATGCCGACGCGCAGAAGGCCAGCGGGGAAGCACTACGGGCGGCCGAAAAGACCTTCGATCTTGCACAGAAGCAGCGCGCGCTCGGAACGATCAATCTGGTTGCGCTGTTGAATGCCGAGCAGTCGTACGGCACCGCGGCTTTGAGCGACATTCAGGCGCGGGCGAATCGATACGCGGACACGGCAGCTCTCTTTCAGGCTCTCGGAGGTGGATGGTGGAACCGAACCCAGGAGACTCGATGAGCGATCTGGTCCTGAGGAAAAATGCCGGCGGCGCGGCGACGCTGATTCTCAACCGCCCAGAGAAGCTCAATGCCTTGTCGAAGGATATGTTCGAAGCGCTCGAAACGCATGTCGATGCGATCGCCCGCGAGGTCAAGACGGTTGGACTGGTCATAATTCGCGGCGCGGGCGCCAATTTCTCGGCGGGCTATGACATGAAAGAGGTACTGCAGCACGTCAAGGCGCATGCCAAGCCGCACTTCCATTCGGAAGTGATTCAAAAGGTCGCGAACCTGCCGCAGCCGGTCATATCCGCGGTTCAAGGTCATTGCTCCACTGGGTCGCTGGAACTTGCTCTCGCGGCGGACCTGATCGTCGCATCGGAGTCGGCGCAGTTTTCCGACGTCTATTCGCGCTGGGGCCTCACTCCTGTGTGGGGATTGAGCATGCGGCTGCCGCACCGGATCGGCCGCTACAAGGCGAGCGAAATGATGTTCACCTGCCGCACTTACGACGGCGTGCAGGCCGAGGCCATGCATCTCGCAAATTTTTGTTTCCCCGACGGGCGCTTCGATTCGGAACTGGCGGCGCTTTCCGCCGACATCCTGAGCAATTCCTGGTACGCCAATCAGGTCAACAAGCGAGCGTTGATCGAAACCGATGGTCTCAGCCTGCACGACTCGCACGCGCTGGAGCTATTCAAGAACGAAGGCTTGGCGCCGGATGCCGCCAAGCGCATATCGAAATTCTTCAATCCCTAGGCCTTTGCGCCGCCAGATGCTCTACACCGCCAGAGGCGCGCCCGATCGCGCCGGTTCCGTGCCATCCGCAGCGGTTCGCGCAACCAACATGGATTTGGCAACCATGGCATGCAGCCGGCCGACTCCTCGGGCCAAGTGCATGAGCGCAGTCAACAACAAGACACCCGCCAATCCTAGGATGGGGACGCCGATTCCTGAATGGAACACCCATTCGGGCTGCGCCGTTGAAAAGACTTCGACACCGCCCATTCCAAACCATCCCGCCTGACTCAAGACGACCGCGATCGGCAGAACGATCAGCGACAGGCTCACAGACAAACCTGCAACCGCAAGGACGAAATACATGATGCCCAGGGGCAGCATCAAGATGAGATAGGCAATCGTGGTCCAGGTACGCCGATCTTTGAGCATCTCGCCGACCTGCGCCCAAAATCCCAAGGCTTTGCCCTGGTACACAGGCCGGCGCGGCATGCGCACGCCGGTCGTGGCTTCGATCAGTCGGCCCTCGGCCAACGAAACGGCGCGGCAGATCGCCGTGAATAAAAGAAAGAAAGGTACGCCGATGATCAACACGGAAAAGCCGGCCGACAAGGAGAGCCCCGCCGCCGCCAGCACGAAGTAAATGATGCCCCTGGGCAGTCCCAGCAGCATGAGGAACAAGGAGGTATAGGTGCGCGGGTCCAGAAATACACCGAAAAATTTGCCCAGCGCGGTATGTGATTCCTTGCGGGGCGTCGCCATTGCGGCTTTCACCTTCACTTCGGTCTCGCGATACGCGCCGGCAACCTCGTCGGGTGCTCCGTAGGTTGATGCGATCAGCTCAAGCACGTCGGCTTCGGACTTGCCGGGATGCGCGGCGACTTCGGCGCGCAAATATTCTTCCGCATCGTAAAGGGCGTCTTGAATGAGCGCGGAATCCGAGCCCGCGAGCTCGTCGCGAAGTTGCCGTAGGTATTGATCGATGGAGCGTGGCGCGCTGCGGTTCATGACGAATGTCCTATGTTCGAATTTTCTGTTTCTGTAAAGCGATCGACGAAGTCCCGGGTGCTTTGCCAAATCTGCTTCCATTCAGCGAGCACAACGCGTCCCTGGTCGGTGATGCGGTAGTAGCGGCGCGGCGGACCCGAATAAGAAGGCACGATGCGGCTGGTCAACAAGTTCCCCGCCGACAGCGCCCTCAATACCGGGTAGATGGTTCCTTCCTTGAAAATCGACGTTCCTTCGTTGGCGTTGGCCAGCCGTTTGGCGATCTCATAGCCGTAAAGGTCCTCGTCGGAATCGGCGAGCACCGCCAGCAAAACCAGCCCAACCAGGCCCCCGTTAAGCTCTTTTTGGAATTTCCGCTCGTTGCTATCGTCCATGGACCAATACTATATAGATACTAATAGTGCTTAGCAAACAGTATTAGTCGGTTCTCACAACCTTGCTGCAGCGCGCCGACTCAGTCTTCATCATCGCCAATGGGCATTCCCGGCGGCGCTTCTACGGGTTTCGCGACCACAAACTTCGCAGGATCGTCCTGGAACTCCTTGATGCGGTGGACCAGATACGCTTCCAGCGGCGAGGTCACGTTGCTGCGGCGCTTAATGTCTTCCAATTTGGCGTAGGTGATAGCGCGCACCTCGACGGAAGATTTCGAATCCGCCGCCAATGACAACAGCGCCTCCACGGTACGCGCATACACAGCCGATTGAACTTCGGCGCGCAATCCCCGGGAACCCCCGGGGGTCGCCGCTGCCGCGGGCCGATTCACTTGCAACGCCGCGTCGATCACTTCGCCAAGGGAGGGCGTATGCGCGCGCGCGTTGTACTCGACCAAGCGCGCAGCGCGCTGTGGATCGAACAGGACGGAGAGCGTCAAATCGGCGGCGGACTGCGCTGCGGCTATCGGATCAAACGTGAGTCCCGTTTCCGCCGGAAAAGATTCTCGGGTACGCTCAAAACCGGGCGGGCGCGGCGGCATCGATTTCAGCAGCGTCTCGGGAAGCGTCAAAGTGTCTGCCGATAGCGTCTTCAGAACCGCGCGCAAGGCCTTTCTCTGTTTCTCATCAGAAACGATGACGGGATTCATCTGTCCGTCGCTGCGCAGCTGATAGCGGTAATCCAAGCCGCCGATGATCTTGATCGAAGCCTCGGCCTGGTAGCGATGCAACAGATACAGCGGCACCAGCACGTCTTGCAGTTGCGCCAACGGCACGCCCGAGACGATTGCGTTCTCGCTGAACCGAGCCAACGCCGCGGCGCGAATCTTCAACATGCGCTCCAACTCGTCGGCAGCATCGGTGCCGTTGTCCCAAAGGTGTGCGAACGGGTGAGCGCCGCCTTGCGGCCTCGCATCCTCGTCGGAGATGAAGACCAAGCCCGACTTCGTCGCCTGGCGCAAAATGCCGTCGAGTTCAGTTCGCTCAGCGGCATTCTCGGCAAATTGCCGATAGCCATAGTTGATCGCGAGCTTGTCCCAGACGCCGATATTGACCGCATACGCTGAAGACAGGTCCGGGACGCCGTCCTTGCCCAGCGTGATCCAAGGGTGCGGGTAGTCCATGACGGAGACCGACTCGGAAGGCGCGTGTGGATAGGCGCTGGCCGCAAAATTGTGGGCGAGACCCAATGTATGGCCGGTTTCGTGGGCGGCCAATTGGCGGGTGCGCGCCAGGGCCATGACCAGCATCGGATCGTTTTCCGGCGCCGGTTTTTTCCCGGATACGTAGGGCGAAAGCAATGCTTCAGCGATCAAATAATCCTGTCTTCCCCGCAACGATCCCAAAGTCACGTTGCCCTTGATGATTTCTCCCGTGCGCGGATCCGCCACGGGATGCCCATAGGACCATCCCCGGGTGAAACGATGCACCCATTGAATGATGTTGTACCGGGCATCCATCGGGTCGGCCCCTTCGGGCAGCACATCCACGCGGAACGTTCCCGGCGCCCATCCGGCGGCCTGAAAAGCCTGGTCCCACCAGCGCGCGCCCTCCACGAGGGCCGAACGAATCGGCTCGGGCGCGCCGCGATCGACGAAGTACTGAATCGGTTTCACCGGCCGGCACGCCTGCGTGCATGTCGAGTCCTGTTTCACGAGCCGGTGACGCAGGATGAATCGTTGCTCGAGCGGAGC
>JGI12627J18819_10000191_pt1 | contig 20307 bp, 20 predicted proteins | sample TexAe_OM1H0_M2_FD_18819 | JGI IMG/M metagenome (IMG submission 18819)
ATTCATTTTCCAGAGAGCGTCTCGGTAGTCGGGAGCGTACACGATGACGTTGTCACGATTCCACGTGCCGCCGCGGGCATTGGGCGCATCGGCCAGGATCGTTACCGGGCCGCCTGAAGCGGAGACCTTACGCAATTTGCCATCGGCAAAGAAGGCGATTGACTTGCTGTCGCCAGACCAGAACGGAGCGTATGCGCCCTCGGTGCCGGCGATCTTATCGGCGGTGTCACCGTCGAGCCTACGCACCCAGATCAAGTTGCGTTCCTTGGGAGCGCGAGCGGCGAAGGCGACCATGGTGCCGTCGGGTGAAAGCACGGGTGGCCCGGAGAAATCGCCCATGAAATCGAAAACCGTGTTGGGCGGGGGGATGATGTTGGCGCGCACTACGCGCGGATGTGGATGCGTAGCGAGCAGTAGCCATGCAAGCGAGATCATCAGGATAGTCACGAGCAATCCCCACAATGCGCGCTCGCGTACGCGCGACGTCCATTGCTGGGGAAGAGTCGTGATTGGGGCAGATTGGGAGGTGCTCATCCAGCGCAACTGGCGCGCGATATCTGCCGCGCTCTGCCAGCGCGATTCCGGGTCCTTGATCAGCGCGCCCTGGATCACGTGCAGCAGGGCGGGTGGAGCAAGCGGCTGAAGCGCGGCAACAGGCTCAGGCTCTCTTTCGAGGATGGCGGAGGCCACCGAAACCTGGCTCTTGCCTTCGAAGGCACGCTTGCCGGTGGCCATCTCATAGAGCACGGCGCCGAAACTGAAGATGTCGCTGCGCGCGTCAGCTTCCTTTCCCTCGATCTGCTCGGGCGACATGTACTGATAGGTGCCGAGCACGGTGCCTTCCGTGGTCAGCGGTTGGCTCACATGCGGCGACGTGAGGGTTGCCGAGAGCCCGGAGGACTGTGGGAGGACAGTCGTGGTGGTCTTGGCCAGTCCGAAGTCGAGAAGCTTGGCCCCAGTGCGCGTCAGCATAATGTTGCCGGGCTTCAGATCACGATGGACAACTCCGGAGCGATGGGCCTGGTCGAGGCCTTCGGCGATCTCTGCGCCATAACGCAACACCTGCTCCAGCGGCAGGCGACCCCGAACCAGGCGCGTGCCCAAGGTTTCTCCGTCGAGAAACTCCATGACGATGAAGTGAATGCCATCCTGCTCGCCCAGATCATAGAGCTGGCAAATGTTGGCGTGGCTGAGCTGGGAGATGGCGCGCGCCTCGCGCTGAAAGCGTTCGAGGGCCTGGGGCTTCGCGCAGAATTGCGCAGGCAGGATTTTGATGGCGACCGTACGATCCAGGCGCGTGTCGACTGCGCGGTAAACCTCGCCCATGCCGCCGGCTCCGACGGGCGAGACGATTTCGTATGGACCGAGTTTGGTGTGTGGAGTGAGGGGCATGGACGATGACGGGATTATAGCGAATGCAGGCTCTAGGCTCTGGGCTCTGGGCTCTCGCAAAGCGCGAAGGCTCGCTAGAACCTAAAGCCTAGAGCCTGTAGCCTGCTTGTGATACAACTTTTCCACGGCGATGGAGTTCGCCATAACCGCCCGCCGGGCTGATAACTCCTACCAGAACTTGTGCAGGGGAACTCCATCGTGCTCGACTTTCTTTCTATCTCCGCAGGCGCCATTGTGGGCGCGAACCTTCGTTACTGGATGAGCCGCTCGGCGGTTCGCTGGCTGGGACCGGTGTTTCCTTATGGAACCTTGAGCATCAATGTGCTGGGCAGTTTTGTGCTCGGCTTTTTTCTGGTCTGGACGAGCGAGCGGGTGCTGGTGGACCCACGCTGGCGCTTGCTGATTGCGGTGGGCTTCTGCGGTGGCTACACCACATTTTCCAGCTATGCCTACGAGACGATGGCCTTCTTCGAGCAGGGCCAGTGGACGCTGATGGCAGCGAACTTTCTGGCAAACAATTTACTGGCGTGTATGGCAGTGCTGGCCGGAATGGCTTTGGCACGGGTGCTGTAGAATGGCCGGCGCGATGGCGGTTCAAGTCACGATGTATTTGAATGAGGCCGACCAGTGGCATCGCCGGCCGCTGCATCTGGAAGTCCTCAACTATCTGCGCCAGGAAGGCGTATACGCAGCGATCGCCGTGCATGCGGTGGCGGGCTTTCTCGGGCGACACAAGGTCGAAACTTCACACCTGGTGGACGCCGGCGGCAAACTTCCCGTCATCATCATTTTCGTGGACACCGATGAGCACGTAAGCCGTGTGCTGCCGCGCTTGAAAGAAATGGCGGCGCACCGGTTGATTGTGCGAGAGAACGTAGTGCTGGAGCAGGGGAGCCTGGACTGAGCATGAGCGTGCCGGTCATCGCATCCTCCGGAGAATTCCTGGCAATCGACATTCTGGCCATTGCAGCACACCGCGATGACGTGGAGCAAACCTGCGGCGGCACGCTGCTCAAGATGGCGGAACGCGGCTACCGCACCGGCATTCTCGATCTGACACGGGGCGAGATGGGCACCCGGGGATCGGCGGAGGACCGCGAGCGCGAGGCAGCAGAGGCGGCGCGCATTCTGAAAGCATCGTGGCGCGGCGCGCTCGATATTCCCGACGGGCGCGTGGAGAATACGTGGGAGAACAAACTGAAGGTTGCTCGGGTGCTGCGCGAACAGCGTCCTCGGGTAGTGATTTTGCCGTACTGGAAAGGGCGGCATCCGGATCACTACACGGCATCGACTTTGGGTTATGAGGCATGTTTTCTCGCGGGATTGAGGAAACTCGACTGTAGCGCCGCCGTCCCGGCGGCTGTCGTTGCGGGCGTCCCGCCCGCAACTCTGAGGGCGGGACGCCCTCAGAACAGCCAGCAAGATGCCGACGCTACTCCGCATCGGCCGTTCAAGATCATTTATGCGACTCTTTACTACGACGTGCGGCCGACGTTCGTGGTCGACATTACGGAGCAGTTCGAGGGGCGGTTTGCATCATTGATGGCGTATAAGACACAGTTCGCGGATCAGGAAGCGGGCAAAGATCTCTTCCCTGCTCACAAGGAAATTCGCAATCGCGTGGAGGCCATGGCGCGGTTTTACGGAATGCTGGGCGGCGTGGAGTACGCGGAGCCATTTGTGCAGAAGGAAGTGGGGCTGGTGGAGGATTTGTTGATGATTCCGGTGAAGACGATTTGAAGCAGCGGATGGCTGGTGGCCAGTGGCTGCTGCTAGCGAAGCCCTCGCTGCAAGACTCGCTCACGTGGGCAAGCAAGAACCCTTCTTCGAACCACCGGCCTTGCCATTAGCCAACGACCACCAGCCATTAGCTAAACTCTCACCGCCACCGCGACGCCGTCGCGCACGGGCATGATCGTGGTGAAAAAGTCCGGCGAGGCGTAAAGCTGGCGATTGAATTCCAGGATAGCTTTGGTCGTGGCGTCGGGATTTTTCTCGATGACGCGGGCACTCCAGAGCACGTTGTCGGTGACGAACAATCCGCCTTTCTTCAACCGCGGCGGTACCAGGCGCAGGACGCGCGGGTAATCGTCCTTATCGATGTCGTTGAAGACGATGTCGAAGATGCCTTTTTGTTCGGAAAGCACTTCGATCGCGTCGCCAAGATGAACCGTGATACGGTCGGCGACGCCGGCACGCTGGAAATAGCGGCGCGCCTTCTCGGCGTTCTTGGGATCGCTGTCGGTGTAGTGCACACGGCCGCCTTCGCCCACGGCGCGCGCCCACCAGATGGTGGAGTACCCGATGGCCGAGCCCATCTCGAACACGGTTTTCGCGCCGGTCATCATGACCAACTGCTGAAAGAAACTGGCAACCACCGGGCCAACGATGGGGATCTTATTGCGAGTGGCTTCGGCCTCCATTTCGGAGAGCACCTCGTCGCGCGCGGGCAGCAGGGAGTACAGATAAGTATCGACTTCGGGTTGGGTGACATAGCCGTGATGGCGCCAGCTGGCAGAATTGATTGCGGTCGACAAGGCGGCCTCCTGAGAATGAATTCTCGATTTTAGATTGCAGATTTCAGATTACACAACTGGGAACAGGGATGCAGGATTCGATCAGATTTCAGATTGCAGATTTTAGATTTCGGGTTTCCCGGATCCCATCTGCAATCTGAAATCTAAATCTGAAATCCTTCACACCGTCTGCCCGGGCTTCATTTCGAACACTTCCATGTTCGGAACCAGCTTCTGCAGTTCGCTCGGCCTGCCGGTGAGGACCGGGAACGTTCCGAAATGCATGGGGATGACGGTTTGGGGCTGCAGCAGGTTACAGGCGTAGGCGGCTTCGCGCGGCGACATGGTGTAGTGGTCCCCGATCGGGATCATGGCGATTTGGGGCGCGTACAAGTCGCGAATGATTTTCATATCGCCGAAGACGTTGGTGTCGCCGGCGTGGTAGATCTTCAGCCCATTTTCGAATTCGATCACGAAGCCGACGGCCTCGCCGCCGTAAAGAAGCTGGTCGCCATCCTGGATGCCGCAGGAGTGGTCGGCGTGCACCATGGTTACCTTGATGTCGGCGACTTTCACGGTGCCGCCCTTGTTCATTGAGATTACGNTTTTGAGACCCTTCTTCTCGAACCAGCCTGCCAGTTCGGGGATCGCCACCACGGCGGGGCTGTGTTTCTTGCCGATTTCGACGGCGTCGCCGATGTGGTCGCCATGAGCATGGGTGCAGAGCATGACGTCAAGGTGCGTGATCGTCTTCTCGTTCTCGGGGCACTTGGGATTGTTCATGACCCATGGATCGATGAGGATGATTTTGCCACCGGGAGTCGCAATGCGGAAGGTGGCGTGGCCGAGCCAGGTGAGTTTGGTGCCTTTGAGGTTCATGGTCAGTCGTCAGTCTCCAGTCGTCAGTCTCCAGCCAATCGCCGGCCGTGATCGTCTGCAATGCGAATACGAATCGATGCGGATTGCCGTATTAGTGGACTTGCTTTTGCTGACGACTAGCGACTGGAGACTGGGGACTGATTTTAAGAGATTTTTCTGTCTCGTGCTGGGGAATTCTGTTACATATGTGTGCCGTGTCGAACCTTAAGATTCTTCTTACTCGCCAACAGATTGCGCAACGGGTCCAGGAACTGGGCGCGGAGATCACACGCGATTTCGCAGGCCAAAGCATCATCTTCGTCGGGGTGCTCAAGGGGGCGGCGATTTTCCTCAGCGATCTGGCGCGGGAAGTACAACTGGACTCGACGTTTGACTTCATCGGCGTCTCCAGCTATGGGAACCGGCCCGATCCCACGCATGAACTCCAGCACGGATGGGATTCGACGGGCGAGGTGAAGCTGACCAAGGATGTCGACCAGTCGATGGAGGGCAAGAACGTAATCCTGGTGGAAGATATTCTCGATACCGGGCTCACGCTGACGTTCCTGAAGAAATTTCTCTTGGCCCACAAACCGCACACGTTCAAGATTGCGGCGCTGCTCGATAAACCTTCGCGGCGGAAGTTGCCGATTGAGGGCGACTACGTGGGCTTCAAGATTCCCGATGAGTTCGTGGTGGGCTATGGGCTGGATTATGCAGAGAAGTACCGGAATCTGCCGGATGTGTGCATTGTGCCGCGGGAGTGAGTTCGACGGGCGAGGACGCCCGTCTCTGCATGTGCCAGTAAAGTAAAGTCCCACCGAAGTGCCTGCATCGAGCGGCTGCTATCATAGCTACAGTGCAATCCACCACATCCCAACCTGAGACCCAGCTGAAAGTTGACCCTTTGCTGCTGGAAGTGGCCGACGTGGTCAATACCACGCTCGATCTGGACACCACCTTGCGCCGGGTGGCGGAATTGGTGCGCAAGGTGATCGACTATGAAATTTTCGCGATCCTGCTGCTGAACGAGAAAGCGCAGGAGCTGCGATTCCGCTTTCAGACCGGTTATCCGAAGGAATTTGCCGAGCGGACGCGCATCAAAGTCGGGCAGGGCGTAACCGGGCGCGCGGCGCAGCTGCGGCAGTCGATTCTGGTAAACGACGTTACCAAGGAAGACGGCTACATCGAAGCCATTGCGAACGTGCGGTCGGAGCTAGCGGTACCGCTGATCGTGAAGAACCGGCTGATTGGCGTGATCGATATCGAGGCGCGAGAGCCGGGCTATTTTAAGGAAGAACACCAGCGGCTATTGACGCTGATTGCTTCGCGCATGGCAGTCGGCATCGAGAATGCGCAGCTTTATACGCGTACGACGCGGCAGGCGCGAACGCTGCTGCTGCTGAATGAAATCGCGCGCGAGCTGTCGTCGATTCTGAATCTGGATCAGCTTTTGAAGCGGATCGCGGAACTGCTGAACCGCATCATCGACTACCAGATGTTCAGCATTCTGCTCGTCGACGAAAGCGGGCAGAAACTCACGCACCGCTTCTCGTTGCGCTTTCAGGAAAACATCCATCTCAAGCACGACATTCCCATCGGACGGGGCCTGGTAGGCGCGGCGGCAGCCGAGAAGACCGCCGTGCTGGTGCCGGACGTAAGTAAAGATCCGCGCTACGTCATGGCGAATCCGGAGACCAAGTCGGAGCTGGTGGTCCCCCTCATTTACAAGGACACCGTGATTGGCGTGCTCGACCTGGAGCACACGCGGCGGGGGTTCTTCACCGAAGACCACAAGCGGACCATTACGACTCTGGCAGCGCAGGTGGCCATCGCTCTCGAGAATGCGCGCCTGTACGAACAGATTGCGCGACAGGAGCGGCGGTTGGAGCGCGACCTGGCGCTGGCCAGGGAGTTGCAGTTCCGGCTGTTGCCTCCGGCGATGCCGAAGCTCGAGAACCTGGAGGTGGCGGCGAAGTTTGTTCCCGCGCGGGCCATCGGCGGAGATCTTTACGATTTCGTGCATTACTCGGGTTCGCGCCTGGGAATCGTGATCGGCGACGTGAGCGGGAAAGGGGCGCCGGCTGCGATTTATGCCGCCTTGGTGTCCGGCATCCTGCGCTCGCATGCTCCCATCGAGCCGGCGCCGGCGGAGATGCTTTCGGCGGTGAACTTTTCGCTGGGCGAACGGCGCATCGAGGCGCAATACATCTGCCTGATGTACGCGGTCTGGGATGACGAGCGGCGGACTCTGCAGGTGGCGAACTCCGGGCTTCCGCGGCCAATTTACATCCGCGGCGGGAAGACGGAGATCATCGAGGCGACGGGGTTGCCTTTGGGCCTGTTTGATGATGCCGAGTACGAAGAGTTCACGTTCCGCACCAAGCCCGGCGACATGTTCGTATTCTTCAGCGACGGCATCCTGGACGCCAGCAACAATGCTGGTGAGATGTTTGGGCGCATGGGTGTGGAGCGCGTGATCGCCGCATGCCCGGAACAATCGCCGGAGTGCGTGGTCGCATCGCTGTTTCAGGCGGTCGAGGAACATTCCGAAGGCCAGAGCGCGTTCGACGATCAGACGGTGGTTGCCATCAAGGTAAAAGGGAGCGCTTCGAACTAACCGTGAGCCGGACTCCCGCGACCCCCGCTGCACGCCCTCCCGCATTTTCTTATCGCGAAGTACGACGCGGACTGTTGCGCCGTTCCGCCGGCTTCGTGCTGTGTTGTGACGACATTCCTTTGCCCCGCCTGGCCGAACGCTACGGCACTCCGTTGTACGCGTATTCGGCGTCGACGATCCGCGACCGGCTATTCGCCTTCCAACATGCGTTTCGAAAAGCTCCGCACATGGTGTGTTACTCGGTAAAGGCGAATTCCAATCTGTCGATTCTGCGATTGCTGGCGGGCATGGGATGCGGATTCGACGTGGTGTCGGGCGGAGAGCTGGAGCGGGTTTTGCGAGCGGACAAACGCTCGGCGCCAAGGGTGGTGTTTTCCGGTGTGGGAAAGACGCGTGAGGAGATGATTGCTGCGCTGAAAGCCGGCATTCTGCTCTTCAACGTGGAGAGCGAGTCGGAACTGTGGGTGCTGGCGGAGTGCGCTGCGCGCTTGCGGACCTCGGCACGGATCGCGTTTCGGGTGAATCCCGACGTTCCCGCCAACACGCATCCCTACATCTCGACCGGGCTGCAGAAACACAAGTTCGGCGTTCCGATCAGCGAAGCGCGCGCGCTGTATGCCAAGGCTTCCGGGACGCGGCATCTTCGAGTGGCGGGCGTCAGTGTACATATCGGATCGCAAATCACGGATCTGGAGCCATTCGGGTTGACCATGGAACGGGTGGCGAAGCTGGTAGACGTGCTTCGCCAGGATGGGCATGACATTGACTACGTGGACGCGGGCGGCGGGCTGGGAATTTCGTACGAAGGCGGCGAGGGAGGCCGTCCGAATGGGCGGGACCCGTTCCATTCGATGGCCGACTTTGCTGAATTCGTATCCCGCTACGCGCAGGCGCTGCTCGCTCCTCTGCGTGGACTGAGGGTGCACCTGTTGCTTGAACCGGGCCGGGCGATTGTGGGCCCAGCGGGCGCACTGATCACGACCGTGTGCTACCGGAAGTCGAACCACAACAAGAGATTTCTGATTGTCGATGCCGCCATGAACGATCTGGTGCGGCCTTCGCTGTATAACGCATTCCATGAAATCGTCCCGGTGCAGACGCGTGAGAACAGTACGGCACATGAAACGGTGGACGTGGTGGGTCCCATTTGCGAGACGGGAGACTTTTTTGCTCGGGATCGGGAGCTAGCCACGCTGGAGGAAGGCGATTGGGTGGCGATTCTCGATGTCGGCGCATACGGCATGGCGTTGTCGTCGAACTACAATTCGCGGCCGCGAGCTGCGGAAGTGCTGGTGGATGGGAAGTCGGTGAAGGTAATCCGGCGGCGGGAGACTGTGCGGATTTGATGCGGGCGGAGCGGTAATGTAGCAACCAAGGAACGTGTTTGCAGTGAGTCTCGAAACCTGCCCGCCGCTGTGGCGAAACAGATTCCTCCGCCGCATCCGGCGTCGGAATGACAAGAACAATAAGGCTAGGCTGATCCGGCAATCAATTCTTCGCAGTTTTCGCGTCCCATACCAGTTTTCCTCCCACAAACGTCTTCAGCACCTTCACATCGCGAATCTTCGCCGGGTCGATTTTGAAAATGTCATCGCTGAGAATGACGAGGTCGGCCAGCTTCCCGGGCGTGATCGAGCCTTTCTCGTTTTCCTGAAATTCCGCATAGGCGGAGCCCATGGTATAGGCCTCAACCGTCTCGGCCACAGTGAGCTTCTGTTCGGGAAACCAGCCCCCAGGATTCTTGCCATCGAGCGTGGCGCGGGTGACGGCGGCGTAGATGCCGAGCATCGGATTCAGCGGCGCGACGTCCCAGTCGGTACCGAAGGCGAGACGGACATGATGGTCCAGGAACGTGCGGAAGGCGTAGGTGCGGCTGGCGCGATCGTGGCCAATGCGGCCTTCGGCCCAGCGCCCGTCGTCGATAGCGTGATAAGGCTGCATGGAGGCGATCACGCCGAGATCGGCGAAGCGGTCGAAATCTTTCGCGGCCATGTGCTGCGCGTGCTCGATGCGGAGGCGGCGGTCAGACTTGCCGTGCTCCTTCACGATGTCGGCATAGAAATAAAGGATGATCGATATTGCCTGATCGCCGATCGCGTGCGTGCATAACTGGAGGCCGGCGGCGTCGGCTTTCAACATGCGATCGCGCATCGCCGCGGGTGGTTGCATGTCGCTGGAGAGCAGGCCGCGATTTCCGGGAGTGTCGGTGAAGGGTTCAAAAAAATAGGCAGTGCGCGATCCGAGCGAGCCGTCCGCGAAGCCTTTTACGGCGCCGATGCGCAGGAAGGGGCCGCCGAAGGCGCGCCGGACGCCAATCTTCGCAAGGTCCTCGTAGCCGACGATGGAAGGAGCGACGTAGATGCGGGCGGTCAGCTCGCCACGGTCCAGCAACTCCCCGTATACGGCGATATCTTCGTAGTCCGCGCTCATGTGCTGCACACTGGTCACGCCGAAGGAGGCGGCGTGAGCGAGGGCACGTTTTACGGCATGTATGCGCTCGTCGTGAGAGAGCGGTGGGACCGCTTTATAGAGCAGGTCCTGGGCAGCATCTTTGAGCGCGCCGGTGGGATTGCCCTGGGCATCGCGAACGATTGTGCCGCCGGGCGGGTCGGGAGTTTGCGCGTTGATTCCCGCAGCGCGCAGGGCGGCTGAGTTCGCGACACCCATGTGGCCGTCATAACGGCTCACGAAGACGGGCGTGTCATGGGTGACGGGATCGATCAGTTCCCTGGTCGGGAGTTCCGCGGGAGTCCACTTGGTTTCATCCCAGTCGCCACCGAGAATCCACGATCCCCTGGGCGTGACCTTGGCGCGCTCGGCGATGCGGCGGGCAAACTCCTGGGCGCTGGTGGCGTCGTTGAGCTGGACTTTATCGAGTTGAGCGCCGCCGGAAACGAAATGCACGTGGGAATCGTTGAAGCCGGGGAGCAGGAGTTCGCCTCCCGCGTCGAGGATCTGCGTCCTGGGACCGCGCCAGGCCGAGACTTCCGCATCGGTACCCACGGCGACGATGCGATCGCGAAGGATGGCGAGAGCTTGCGCGGAAGGTTTCGCGCGATCGACGGTCCAGATGTTCGCGTGGGTGATGATGACGTCGGCGGCGGGTGGAGTCTGGGCCTGGGTTTGGCACAGTAGCTGGAGCGAGCAGCAAAGAAAGAATAGAAGACGCAGCAGTTTGATCATTGAGCGCTCGACTGGCGGGGAGCCCGTCGCTCCATCGACAAATCATTGGATTTTGGAAACTCGACTGACATTGAGACTCTGACACTCTGAAACCCTGAAAATTCTCTTATCTCTGTCCCCATTTCAACTTCGTGCGTAGTACTTCAAAAAAGGCGCGGCGGATGCGCAGCAAATGGACCCGGTAGTCCGCTTTCCGGCACACTACCCGATCGTCGTCGCGCACCGGCGTGCCCACCTGGCCGTCGACGCTGAGATAGGCCTCTTCCTCGCCGGTCTTCACGATAATTTCGATCTCCGAGGAATCGCGCACGACCAGCGGGCGATGCGTGAGTGAGTGTGGCGACACGGGTGTAACGACAAACGCATCCACAGAAGGAGTCAGGATCGGGCCGCCGGCGGCCATGGAATATGCCGTCGATCCTGTCGGAGTTGAGACGATGAGACCATCGGCCTTATAGGTGGTGACAAAAACTTTGTCGATGTACAGCTCGTACGTGTTCAGGCGCGCGATGGCGCTCTTGTTTACGATGACGTCGTTCAGCGCGGAGTAACGCACGATCGCTTTGCCGCCGCGCAGGAGTTCGCAGACAACCAGGGACCGCGTTTCTGTCGTGGCGCGTTTTTGATCGACTTCGTCGAGCGCCTCGTAGAGTTCCGACAAGGGCACTTCGGTGAGGAAGCCGAGCGAGCCGAGATTCACACCGAGCACAGGGATGCCCGACTTGGCGACCACACGCGAAGTCGAAAGCAAGGTGCCGTCGCCGCCGAGGACGACCACGAAGTCGAGGTCGCGCGATCCCATGGCGCGGCGCTCAACCACTTCCGGACCGGTACAGTAGACGGCGGTTTCCCGGTCGATGACGATCTGGTAGTCGTGTTTGCGGAACCACTCGAACAGCGACGGAAGAATTTGTGCGAGTTCGGGCTTGGCCGGTTTGGAAATGATGCCAACGGATTTAGGACGCGCTGAAGGCGCTGAGCCGTGCATGGTGAAGGAGCATTGTAACTTAGAGGCGGTAGCGATCAGGCTCTGGGCTCTAGGCTCTGGTCTCTCGGCTCTGGCTTGGAGTTTCAAGTTTCGGGTTTCAGGTTTCGAGTGTTTTGGCAGAGCGCAGGGGCTTTGTCTACTTGAAACTAGAAACTCGAAACTGCTTTTTAGAATTTCGCGTAGAGCAAGAACTCGCGATTGCCTTCCGCGCCCAGGATGGGAGAGTCAATGTCATCCGTCTTTTGCGCGCCGAGCTGAATTAAGCACTGACGCACTCGTTCGATGGCCGCTTCCTGGGCCGCTTCGTCGCGCACGATGCCTCCCTTCCCTACCTGCTCGCGTCCGGCCTCGAATTGCGGCTTCACGAGGACGACGACATTTTTGTCCTGCTTCGAGTTCGTGCCTGGACGGGCGAGGACGCCCGTCTCTCCATTTTCCCTTTCTTGACGGGTGGGAACCCCCGTTTCTGCACTATCTGAGCTTGGAAATGCGGCGGCGATCACGGCCGGGAGGACCAGCGTCGCGGAGATGAAGGAGACGTCCATGGCGAGGAATGACACAAACTCTCCGATAGCCTCGTGGGTGAGGTAGCGGGCGTTGGTCTTCTCGAGTAGGCGGACCCGGGGATCCTGGCGCAGGCGAAAGTCCAGCTGGCCGTAGCCGGTATCGATCGCGATCACACGAGCGGCGCCGCGCTGCAGCAGGCAATCGGTGAAGCCTCCGGTGGAGGCGCCGATGTCGAGGCACAGCAAGCCATTTACGTCGATCTGCCAATGATCGAGAGCGCGCTCAAGCTTGATTCCTCCGCGGCTTACATATTTCAAATCGTCGCCGAGCAGGCGGAGCGTGACATCGGACTCCACGGCGGCCCCGCATTTTTCGATCTTCTGCTCATTCACCAGGACTTTTCCCGCGAGAATCAGCGCCTGCGCGCGTTCGCGCGACGGCACCAGGCCGCGTTCCACCAGCAATTTGTCGAGGCGCAGTTTCATCGAGCGATGCCTGATCTGGCATGCGAGTGAGTAGTTCTACCACGAAGGTGCCAGCACTCGTCTCAGTGCAAGGTGTTGAACTAATTCTTAGGGAATCACTTAGGTGCGAACTTTCCACGTTATCCACAGAATTTTCCACGAGTGTGTTGAAAACTACAGGAACCACCGTAGAACGTAAGGACAAAACGAAACGCCGCCATTGCGGCGGCGCTGAGAATTTGTTCGCAAGCGTACCGGGCAACTTACCCAGCAACTTCCTCGAGGAGTTTCTGATCGATGTCGAAGTTGGCGTGCACATTCTGCACGTCATCCTGTTCTTCCAAGGCTTCGAGCAATCGAATCATCTGGGTGGCGGCCTGGCCCTCCAGCTTGATGTAATTCTGCGGAATCATCGAGACACTGGAGGAACTGGGCGTGATGCCTGCCTTCTTGACCGCTTCGAGCACGGCCTCGTAGGCGGAGGGTTCGGTGAGGATTTCCCAGTTGTCGCCATCGTCGCGGAGGTCTTCGCCGCCGGCCTCAAGCACGATGGACATGAGGTCATCTTCCTTGGCAGCGGATTTCGGGATTACGATGTCACCTTTTTTGTGGAACATCCAGGAGACGGCGCCGGCCTCCGCCATATTGCCATTGTTCTTGCCGAACACGTGACGGATTTCACTGACGGTGCGGTTGCGATTGTCGGTATTGATCTCGGCAAGGATGGCGACTCCGCCCGGGCCGTAGCCCTCGAGCGTGAATTCCTCGTAGGTCGCGCCGGGCAACTCGCCGGTGCCGCGCTGGATGGCGCGCTTGATGTTGTCGGCGGGCATGTTCTCGCTCTTGGCGGCGAGGATGGCGGTGCGCAGACGAGGATTGCTGTCGGGATCGCCGCCACCGTTTTTGGCGGCAATGCTGATTTCCTTGATCAGGCGAGTAAAAATCTTGCCGCGCTTGGCATCGAGCGCGCCCTTCTTGTGCTTGATTGTGGCCCATTTTGAATGGCCAGACATAGGGATACCTCGTATCTAAAGAACTGGAATTGCGCAGGATTCGCCCTTGGAGGAAATCACAGGATAGCCTCGGAAACAGAAGCAGGCGAAGGGAAATTATAACATGCGCGTTTTTGGGGCACGGTAGCGGCTGGGAGCATGGCTTGCCGGCGGCATCGNCCTCTCGCGGAGAACGAGGGACACCNACATTGGAAGCAAAAATTTGCCACGTCGGAGACCATCCGAATGTGCGGCTATTTCTGGTCGTTCTCAGCAACTCTAGCCTTGACCAACTTTTTGACCAGGGCAGCCGACAGAGGTCTGTCTACCGGGAAACGGATCGTCCCTTTGGCTGCCAGAAAGCCCTCTAACTCTTTTTTGAACTTCCGGATCACTGCGTAGCTCATTGGGAAAAAACTGCAGTGATTCGTAAAGGCAGCGTACCCCACAAGCATTCCCTTGTACTTAACTATCGGAATCCCATAACTGATGACCTCGGTGGCCTCCGCCGGACTCGCGAACCGGATCCTTGCGCGAACCTCTTTCAAGGTGCTGCGGGCGGGCTCGGGAACTCGCGCGAGATATGCATCAACGTCCTTGGGAGCGGCTCGCAGTTTTTCCGTAGAACCACGTTTGCTCAGCGTCGCTCTTTTCATTGGCGAAATCCTACGCCCCTGTATAGTCCAAGTCCAATCACTCCGCATGAAACGACTACGCTCCCGAGGAATGACCTGGCTCCAATTCTGCTAAGCTGTGCGGCGTAACCATTGAAGATGCGAGGAAGAAAACCGTGGAAGTCGTGGCTGGAGTGGATCTGGGCGGAACTGCCATCAACTACACCTTAGTCGACCGGAACGAAAAGTTTCTGATCGAGGAATTATGCGAGCATCCTGCGCTTTCCAAGCAAGGACCCGATGTTTGTCTGCAGCAGATTGCCGACGGTCTGAAGATCGCCACTGAGAAGGCCGGCATCGGGTTCGATGACGTGGTCGCCATCGGTTTGGATACTCCCGGTCCCGCCAGTGCCGCGGGCCAGCTCAGCGCCAGGGGTTCCACAAACTTTGTGCACGCCAGGTGGGCGGGATTCGACGTCCGCGAGGGGCTGGCTCACAAACTTGGCAAACCCGTTTCCTACCTGAACGATGCGAACGCGGCCGCGCTCTGGGGACACTATGCCATTTTTGGCGCGAACAGCCCCGAAACGTCGATTTCCGATGTCGTGGGCACGGGCAACGGAGGAGGCATCATCCTCGAGGGCAACGTGGTGAAGGGCAAGAACGGATTCGGCGGAGAGTTGGGCCACGTGCTGATTCCCTACCAGAGCATTGCAGGCATCGACGGTATCAAACCGCAATGCAATTGCGGGCGGATCGGCGACCTGGAGTCGCTGTGCTCGCTCACCGCAATCGAAAAGACCCTGCTGCCGCATTTCCTGCAGCGCGATCCGGGGCATGTGTTGGCGAAGCAGGAACCGCATCCGGCAGCCAAGGCGGTACGCGGTCTGGCCGATCAAGGCGATCCGATGTGCAAGGAAATTTTCCGCGTACAGGCCCATGCCTTGGGACTTTTCTTTGACGAAATGATCAACACCTTCGATCCCGATGCCTTAATCGTGGGCGGCGGTGTGCTCGAGACCAGCCAGGAATTTCAGCGCTGGTTCCTGGGAGAGATTCGCGCCGGGATGCCGTCCCAGCGCGAAGAGCAGGCGGACATTCCCATCCACGTGATGCCGAACGGCGATACCGCCGGGGCACGCGGTGCTGCACTAGAAGCGCTCAAGCTTGCGAGACAGAGCGGCTTGGCTTAGAGGGCGTCTGCGTTGCGCATTTGCCGAAATCGACGCGCACGGCTCTCGGCAAGCAAGCCTCCAGCGTGGCAAAACGCAAGCAACACTGATTTCAAAATCTGTGGGCGATGATGTCCACTGAGCATTTGGCGAGAAGCACGAGCCCCGTATCATGCGCTGGCGGTTGGGACTCTCCGGATCCCTTGGAAGTAAGCTCTGGCTTCATCGCCAACAAAATACCAGTGCCAGCGAACCACAAGCGCAGAGGCCAAGAGAAATGGCAGGCCCAGTGCCCTCAGTCCCGTAGCCTCCCACCACCCGAGCCCTTCACGACTCATGAGTAAGAAGCCAAGAGCGGGCACCGCCGTGACGAACGTAAGAAGGCCTCCGAACATCAGCATCGAAAACCGGGACCAGCGCCAAGCCCGGGTCAACCCCATACCGGTGGCCACTCCCCAGACACACATCGGAATGAGGATAAAGGCAGACTCGTAGGTAAAGTTGCCGATTTCGCCCATGGGCGGATACATCTGCCTTAAGCCCACAAGCGTCATGAACATGATCAACAGGCTGGCACGGATCACGGTTCGGCCAATTTGCCTTATTTTCCTGGAACCCTCAGGTTCCTTTGCAACTGGGGGTGCTGCGCTCATGACAGGAAGCGTACTGCCACGTGAAGCACCACGGAAGTGCCGAATGTGAGACCGTTCTGAGTGCTACTGTTTGACTACCGCTTTCGCCTGCCGCTCTTTATAGGCGTAGATCACCGCCAGCAATGGCGCGGAGATCAGCACCCCCCAAAATGGAATCAGGATGCCCAGCACGATCGGCGTCAGGATGGAAGCCCAGATCGGCACGCGGGCGTTGCGCTTCATGATGTAAGGCTGGAGAAGGAAGCCATCTACGACGACAATGACCGCGTACAGCATCAGCACGTAAAGTGAATGCTCCAAGCTTCCCCAGTGAATCCAGGCGGCAAACACGGGGCCGAGCAGGCTGAGCACGGGACCGATGTGAGGCACAATCTGGAGAACTGCAGCCAGCACTGCCCATAGCGGCGCCCAGGGAACTTTCAGGAGGTACAGGCCGAGCAACCAGAGGCACCCGACCGCGAGGGAATCCTGCGCCTGGGCGACGGCCCAGTTTTTAAGGGCGCCGCCGGTGATGCGAGCGTGCTCGCCAAGACTCATAATGATTGGATGCGGCCTGCGGAACACCTTCAAAGAATTTCCAACCGCTGTCAACCCGATGGGTCGCTTTGCCGTCAATAAGGGTATCGGATTAGTCAGATCTCAGTCGTCAACCCTCGGTCGTCAGCAAAAGGCATTTTTGCTGGCGCGTGGAGGTTAACGACTGACGACTACCCCGGTGTCGCGGCAACCTGCCGTCAGTCTTGGGCAAAGCATTTCCACTGACGACGGATGACTGGTTTGAAATTCATGGAGACCGCACTGACCTCCGCGTTCGGCGCCGCGGCACAAAAGATTAGGGCCGAAGAGTTTGATGCGATCGTGCGCCGGCACCAGCGGCGCGTGCACCGGTTTTTACTGATGTTGCTGCGGGATCCGGACGAAGCCGATAATCTGACGCAGGAATGCTTTCTGCGGGCTTATCAGAACCTCGCAAGCTTTCGCGGGGAGTCGAGCCTGGAGACGTGGCTGCTGCGGATCGCGGCCAATCTGGCCCGTGATCACGTTCGCAATCGCAAGGCGAGCTTCTGGAGACGGTTGCTTGGGCTGGACGATGAGGCGGACAACGGGGCGGCCGCGGATGTGCCGTCTGGGGAAGCCTCTCCGGAGCAGGTTCTGCTGGCGCGCGAGGACGTGCGCGCGGTTTGGGAGGTCGCGAATCAGCTTTCACAGCAGCAACGCGCGGTGTTCCTGTTGCGGTTCGTCGAGGAGATGGAATTGACGGAGATCGCCGACGCGCTTGGGCTTCAGGTGGGCAGCGTGAAAACACACCTGTTTCGGGCGCTGCAGACGGTACGGGGAAAATTGAGGGACTTACGATGAATTCCAACGAAAACGCGCACGACCCGCTGGTGGAGCAGGCGCTGGTCGGATTCGACCTGGCTGCCGAGCATCATATCGCCCACTGCGGACCGTGCCAGGCAGAACGGGAAAGGGTGGAAGCGGCATTGCGCCAGTTCGGCGCGGCGAATCGGGAATATGCAAACCGGCCAGCGAGCTTCTGGGAGCAACAGGCGGAAAGCATTCGGGCGGCGCAGCAGGCGTCGGTGCGGCGGTCGCGGGCGACGCTGGCGTTGGTTCCAAGCGTGGTCGTGCTGCTGTTGCTGGGGTTCGCAGCATTGGGTCGCGCGCCGGGAGTGCGCCCGGTGGCGGTCGCGCCGCCGCTGGCGCAGACTGACTCTGATCACGAGTTGCTGGTGGGAGTGGAGCGCGCAATGGGGAGGCGCACTCCGCTTGCATTGGAGCCGGCGACTCTGATGGTCGAAGAGAGCAGTGGAAACGAGCCTTTGAATTCGACAGACGAAAGCAAGGAGAGGCGTTCTCATGAAAACTAGATGGATGGTTGCGTTCAGCACACTGGCGTTGGCGGGCATGCTGCAGGCGCAGGAAACTGCGCAGGCTGGGGGTGGCGTAGCCGTGCATGCGGGAGGTATGGGACCGCACGTGATGATAAGGCATGAAATGGGCAAATGGTGGCAGAACCCGGACGTCGTCTCGAAGCTGGGTTTGAGCGATTCGCAAATCTCGCAGCTTAACCAGGTTTTCTACAATCACAAGATGAACTTGATCGACTACGGCGCCGCCATGGAGAAGCAAGATCTGAAACTGCAGAGCATGCTGGACGCGGACCAACCCGACGAGGGCCAGGTGAACGCGCAGGTCGACCAAGTGCTGGCAGCTCGCGGCAAACTGGAGCGCGAGTTTACAACCATGAGCCTGGATCTGCGGAAACAGCTGTCGTTGGAGCAGTGGCGTCAGCTCAAGACCATTCGCGGCGCCGAAGGCGGGCCGGGCGATCACTTCTTCATGTACTTCAAGCAAAAGGGTGTAGGACCGCAAAGCCCTGATATGCCTATGGGGCCTGATGGAATGCCGCTCCCTCCACCACCTCCACCCGGGCTGGATTAGATCCGTAACGAGTGTTGTCCATGCCGCCTGGCCTTCCCAAGAGCCAGGCGGTTTTGCTTTTTTGCGTGGTAGACTCGAAAATATCCCTCCGGCGAGGCGAGTTTGCCATGAAATTTGGCGTCATTATTTTCCCCGGCTCCAACTGCGATCACGACGCTTACTGGACCATCCAGCAGGTGGCCAAGCAGCCGGTGACCTTTCTCTGGCATGAATCCCATGATCTGGAAAACTGCGATGCTATCATCGTGCCGGGCGGCTTTGCCTTTGGGGACTACCTGCGCACGGGCGCGATTGCGAAGTTCTCTCCGGTGATGGAATCGGTGAAGAAGTTCGCCGCTGGGGGCGGGATCGTTCTGGGGATCTGCAACGGGTTCCAGATTCTGTGCGAGGCAGGACTCCTGCCGGGTGCGCTGATGCGGAACGTTGGACTTAAGTACATCTGCAAGCCGGTGCATGTGCGCGTGGAAAATGCGGACACGCTTTTCACCAGCACCTGCCGGCAGGGCGAGGTGCTGACGATTCCGATCGGGCACATGGAAGGCAATTACTTCTGTGACGATTTAACGCTGGCGGAGCTGCAGCGCGATCAGCGTATTGTTTTCCGCTATTCGACGGCTGCGGGCGAGATCACGCCGGAGGCAAATCCGAATGGATCGCGCGACAACATCGCCGGGATTTGCAGTCCGGGACGGAATGTTCTCGGCATGATGCCCCACCCTGAGCGGGCTGCCGAGCCCGAGTTGGGATGCACGGACGGATGCAAAGTGTTCCTGTCGCTGGTGGGCGCGATGGCGGCGAAGTAACTCCGCAGGTCTCTAGACGCGCAATTCCGGATTTCGGATTGAAGATTGCAGATCTCAGATTTCAGATTGACGGTGAACGCTCGAGGCGCCGTTGCAACGGGTCCATCAGAGTTCTAAACTCTACAACCTGAAAATTCCTTCCACACTCCAATGGTGCGTTTTGGCATCGCCGGATTCGGTTTGCACGCCGTCCGCAGGCTGATGCCGGGGTTTGCGCTGGCGCGCAACTGCCAGGTGACGGCACTCTCGCGCCGGGACATGGATAAGGCGCGCGAGTCGGCGGCGCAGTACAAGATCCCGCTGGCATTTGATTCGGTTGCTGATCTGTGCCGGTCTCCCGAAGTGGATGCCGTTTTCGTGACCACTCCGAACGCGCTCCACCTTTCCGACGTAATGATGGCGATAGCGCACGGCAAGCCGGTGCTTTGCGAAAAACCCTTGGGCATGAATGCCTTCGAGTGCAGGCAAATGGTGGAGGCGGCGGGCAGCGCGCAGGTGCTGCTGGGTGTGGCGCAAGTGTTTCGGTTTGAGGACAGCACGGCGCGCCTGCGGGAGCGGATTGCGGCCGGGCAAATCGGGCGGACAATTTTCGCGCGCTCGGAATTTTCCTATCCAGCTAACCATCACAAGCGCGTCTGGCTCACCGATCCGGCATTGGCGGGAGGTGGGCCGATTGCGGACGTCGGGGTGCACTGCGTGGATGCGCTGCGTCATATCCTGCAGGACGAAATTGTGCGCGTCATGGCTCGCGGGATGTGGGATGCGCGATCGGGCGGTGTGGAAGCGGCGGCGGCATTGAATCTGGAGTTTGCCCGCGGAACCCTCGGTATGGTGCTGGTGTCGATGCGCGCGGATTACCGGACGCCGCTGGAATTCATCGGAGAAGAAGGCGTGCTGCGGGCCGACGATGGATTGAATGTGGAGCGTCCGATCAACCTGCAATTGCGACGGAACGGAACGGTGGTCGAGGACGAAGTCCTGTCAAACCAATACGCATACGCGCGCCAGGTCGACATGTTTGCGGCGGCAGTGCAGGGGGAAGCGGCGTTTCCCGTTCCCGGTGAGGAAGGCTGGCAGAATCAGGAGATTCTGGATGCGGC
>JGI12627J18819_10000193_pt1 | contig 20277 bp, 11 predicted proteins | sample TexAe_OM1H0_M2_FD_18819 | JGI IMG/M metagenome (IMG submission 18819)
AGGTGGGCCGGCCGACGGTACACCCTACTGCGATCCCCAAAACGGCGCACCTTGCGGCAGCTCCAACATCGCCGCAAACATGGCGAACACCTCCGAAGCCATTCCGCTGCCTGCGGATCTCCGGGTACCCGGCGCCGTGTATTGCGATAATGGCGACTGCACCGGCTTTTCGATCAAGAACGGTCCGGGCAGCAGCAAGACTGGTTCTACCGGCCGCATCGATCCCTCGTGGGTTACGAGCTATGGCTGGCAGGGTTTTTCGGGTGAGAACTCGTTCCTGGAGTTCGGCAAGCAACGTTTCCAGGAAGGTGAGAACGGCGGCATCTACGGCCATGTGATCTATGCGTCGACCCGTCCGTTCGACGATCCGCAGTTACTCCTGCAGACCAGCTGGGAACCGCTGGTCCCGGGCGTAACCATCAACCTTTACCAGCAGAGCACTGCTCCCGACGGCACCCAGACTCTCAAACTGGTTGACACTACTAAGACCAGCAGCTGGGATGATTGGGCACAAGGCTTCCGCTCCGATGGCCGGCCGAACATGAACTGCCCCGGACAGGGCACAGCCAGCGGAACGAACGCCGATCTGTTCTTCTTCTCACTGTTCAATCAGCCGAGCTACTTGGACGTCTACAACAACACCCACAACGGCACCACTCTGCACACGATTCCGTACAACTCGCAGTACAAGTGCTACGACGGCATGCACAACTGGAACCAGTTGCAACCCGCGCCTTATGACGGCCGCTACCAGTTCCCCAGCATCGTTGACCGGGATCCCAGCACCGGTGCACCGACTGGTACGGGTTCGCTGAACGGAGCTGCCTCGCCGATGGTGGGCACCAACTGCATCAGCTGCGTTGCGAATCCGACTGACGGCACTCCCATGCTGCCAGCCGGCAAATACGTCGTCGAAGTTGTGGTACCGGCAGGCTACGAGCTGGTCAAGGAAGAAGACAAAAACATCCTGATCGGCGACAACTACATCGCTCCCGTTACGATGCAGTTCGCCGGTTTGGGGGATATATTCATTCTGCCCGACCAGGCAGCGGTGGGTTCTACGTTCAACGCGAACAATCCGCAGAATCCTACGCAGGATCTGGGCCGGACCACGCTGCCCAGCCATGAAGGTGATACGGGAAGCGTAGAGGCCTTCTGGCCCTGCGTGGGAACGTCTCGCATCGTGCCTCAGTTCATCAGCCTCTTCCCCGGTTCCCAGGAAGTCTCGCCCTTCGCGGGAGCGAAGCGTAACCTGTGCGACCGCAAGCTGGTCACGCTCGATGACCAGACCGCGGCATTGGCGAAGTTCTACATCTTCACTTCGACCCACGCGGCTGCCCATTACACCGGCGTCATCACGGACGACTTCACGTCGGAATTCGATCCCTTCTCACCGCAGTTTGGTGAGAAGTTCGCTCCGCCGGATCTGCCGATCTCCATCAAGGACTTTAACGGCAACGAGATCTCTCGTACCTACGCCGATCATTTCGGTTCGTACGACGGTCTGAACTACTCCACATGGGAAGTGAACCCGCCGAACCCGACGGGCTATGCGCCGACCATGATGATCACCTGCATGAACGATCCCGGTCCGATCCCTGGTCCGAACGGCACCATGGTGACCGACCCACTCTATAACCCGTCCTACAGCCAGTTCTGCTACGAGATCCCGTTCATGCCGGGACAGACGCAGTACATGGATACGCCGGTAGTGCCCACGTCCGCCTTCGCGGGTGCGGGCTACAACAATCCCGACTGCGCTTATCCGGATAACACTCCGGCGATCGCCAGCGTGACCAGCTCCGATATCGCGGGTCCCTGGGTTAGTGCCGCGGGAAGCACGCATAAGCTGACCATCACCGCTCTGGGTCCCCAGATGGTGAACAACTACGGATACTCTGGGCCGTCAGCCACGACAGCGAATGCTCCGTTCAATCAGAAGAAGGTTCTCCGCCAGTATCACTTTGGTGGTCAGGCGGGAAGCGTCTACTTGGTCGGCAGCGATGGAGTGAAGCACAACCTCACGAACGTACAGTGGGGCGACCTGCAGATTACCGGCGCGGTTCCGGCCGGCCTGCCGGCATGTCCCATTCAGCAGCAGGCGCAATTCGGCGGCAGCACCGCGCAGTGCGGTCAACTGTTCATCGTGACCAGCACGGGCCAGCCATCGATTGACACCGTCACGGTTACGGTGGGCGGTAAGAAGCCCACGTTGATGTCGGCGAATCAAACCATCCAGTCCCAGATCGACGCGGCCTCTCCGGGCGACATGATCATCGTGCCGCCTGGGGCCTACAACGAAATGGTGCTGATGTGGAAGCCCGTCCGCCTGCAAGGTGTCGGTGCGGCCTCCAGCGTCATCAATGCCAATGCTCATCCGGCGGGCAAACTGGATCCGTGGCGCCGGCAGGTCGACTGCCTGTTCGGAGTGGCGATGAATGGCACGCCGATCGGCGCCAAGAATCCATTTGACGACCCGAAAGACACGGCGAACAACGGTCAGCCCTTCACCTGCCCCGCCGCCATGAACTTCGCGGTGGATCGCTTGCCGCTCGAAGCGGTGGTCGGCTGGGATGCCACCCTGAATGGCAACCTGGCGGAGTTGCTGCAAGAGCCTACTCTGATGGGTGCCTACGAAGGAGCGGGCAGCACGGTCTTGGCCAAAGGCGTCAACTTCCATGGTGGCGATCCGTGGACGGACGGAACCGAAACCGGGGCCTTCCCGACGACGGCGACCTTGCTGGGCAACGATACGGCCAGCTGCGGTCGTGACGGAAGAAACGCCATACCGAACCCATACCCGAGCAACTTCTCGTGCAACCCCTCGAGCATCGATGGACTTGGCATTACCGACAGCTCGCAGGGCGGCGGCGGCATCTTCGTGCATGGCTGGGCGCACAATCTGCAAATTGCCAACAACCGCGTTAACAGCAACACCGGAACGCTCTCGGGCGGTATCAGCATCGGCCAGGGAGAATATCCGCCACAGTACTTGCAGAATGGCACGACCCCGAACACGGCGCCGGATTCCTGCTACAACTCGTTCCGGAACTCGCTGTTCCGAAACAATCCGGTAAGCACCAATACCCAACTGCCATACTGCTTCAACCTGAACGTGAACGTGCACAACAACAACGTGTCGCTGAACAACACCCTGGGTGACGAGTTGTTCTCGGGTACTCCGTCCGGCGCAGGTGGCGTGGCCTTCTGCACGGGCGCCGACAACTACAAGTTCCAGAACAACTGGGTATGCGGCAACCTGAGCACGGGTGACGGCGGTGGCGTCATTCACCTCGGGTTCAGCTACAACGGTGACATCGAGCACAACTCCATTCTGTTTAACCAAAGCACGAACCCGACCATCCCCACGAACGGCGGAGGTATCGCGGTCCTGGGCGCGCCTGATACCGATCCGGTGTGCGGCACGGCTCCGGACGGCGACTGCCCGCCAGGAGTGAGCGACGGCACGGGTCCGAACCTGACCATCAACGCGAACCTGATCATGGGCAACGCTGCGGAAAGCGGCAGCGGCGGTGGCATCCGCTTCCAGGGCTTGAACGGAACCGAACTCACGTTCTTCCCCGATGGCAGGGCGCAGGGGAATACTCCTTCGCGCTGGTATTCGGCGCAGGTGACGAACAATATCATCGCGAATAACGTGGCTGGCTGGGATGGTGCGGGTATCTCCCTGCAAGACGCGTTGAACGTGAACATCATCAACAACACGATCGTCTCCAACGACACCACGGCGTCGTCGGGAGTCCTCTTCAATACCCTGGGCGCGCCGATTGCCAGCAGCCAGGGTCCGTGCCCTGTGAACGCGAACCCGTGCGTCACGACCTCCACGCCGCAACCCTCGGGCTTGGTGGCCATCCAAAACAGTGCGGTGCTGACAACTGCTCTCTCCGGTCTCACGCTCAACTGCCCGGCGAACCATCCCAACTGCGCCACGTTGTCGTATCCGATGCTGTCAAACAACCTGTTCTGGCAGAATCGGGCGTTCAACATTCAAGTGGGTGCTTTCGGCGGCGGAACTATTAGCCAGCAGCATGTCGTCACGCTGGTGCCGCAGTTGCCGAACCAGGGTACTAGTGGTCAGTGCATGCCGGTGCCGGATCCAACCCACAACTATTGGGATATCGGCGTACGTGGTGATACCGGGCCTACCACCGGCCAGCGTGGCGCCATCTCGCTGAACCCGGTGCACTCCATCCTGACCGCGATGAATGGCTACGATGCGTCGAACCAGTCGCCGGCGTCGCCGGGGGTCGTGCAGCAGTACTGCAATGGCTCGCGCATTCCACCGGAGTTCGGTGGCATGGGTTATCAGGTGCCTCCGGGCATTTCGGATGCGACGGTTCCGAATCCGGTCTTTAACCTGACTCCCTCCGCAACCGTGGACGAGGGTAACAACTGGATCAACATCAGTTGGGGCCCCTTGGCAATGACCAACCCGAAGACCAACGCGGTGCTGGGCAACTACGGGCTGGCGGCGGGTTCTCCGGCAATCGATATGGCTGACAGTTCGGTCTCGCCGGGCACGGACTACTTCGGTAATCCGCGGCCGTCGGGCGCAGAACCGGACATCGGGGCGGTCGAGCTCACCGAAGCCAATGCGGCTGACCTGGATATGTCGCCCTCGGCGTTGAGCTTCGGAACGATCGGAGTCAACACCGCCAGCGCGAGCCAGTTCGTCACGCTGACCAGTGCGGGCACCTCAACTCTGAACGTGACTAACGTCGTCGTTAGTGCCCCGTTCAAGCGAGTAGCCGGAACTGGAGGCTGCGGCACGGGAGGCGTGGCAACAGTCTTCAACGTGACCGCTGGGCAGAGCTGCCGGATTTACGTGACGTACAATCCGACGTCGGTTGGGGCTTCCGCTGGCACGATTACCGTGACCTCGAACGATCAGAGCCTCGACCACTCGGCTGACAGTGTAGTTACCTTGAGCGGCTCGGCGGTCAGGCTCTCGGTATCACCAGCGTCACTGAGCTTCCTGACCTTCATCGGAGGGAATTTCGGCAACCCGCAACCCGTAACCGTGAGAAACACGGCTACGGCTGGCGGGACGGGGCCGATTACCGTCTCGATTACGGGAGCGACTAACGGCGTGGTGTTCCAGGTCTCCAGCAATAATTGTCCTGCAGGAGGCTTGGCGCCGGGAGCGAGTTGCACGATCGGAGTTCGATTCCGGTCACCAACGGCGGGAACTCAGGGAACTGCAACTCTCAACATCACTGATACGGAACCGGCAACAGAGACAGTCAGTTTGAGTGGGACCAGGTTCTTCTGATCTCACTCTCCTCCAAGCTGGTGGCTGCTCAACCAGGCAGCAGCCAGCTTCGAGGGGCCAACGGACCACGATGTATAAGTACGCAAGCTTCAGGGGCCATAAAACACTGCTCGCGAGGTTACTCGCGAGCAGTGTCCTTTCAGGGCTTGCGTGGGCAAGTCAGTTGATAGAAGCTGAAAGCGGATTGAGGCTATGAAAATCAGACACATCATTTCACTCTTTGCTGCGTTGCTGATGTCGCAACTTGCGCTCGCCAAAATGCCATTCTCCAACGATATCTTTGGCAAGCTGGAATCCACTCTTGATTATTGCGCGCGCCTGGATCCGCCATCGGCGGCCAAGTATCAGGAAAAGAAGAAGGCCGCGGTCAAAGATGTTCCAGAAGAAGAACTCGCGCAGGCTCGGAAGACGAAGGAATACAAGACCTCCTATGAGGAGTTCACTGACGAGCTCTCGAAGATGCCCAAGGAGGAAGTTACCAGCGCATGCGCGGCCGCTCTGGAATCCAAAAACTAACGACACAAGCTCGAGCAATGAATCTAGCTTTTCATTGACCGCAACCCCTGCCTTAAGGAAGATGGTGCAATGTCCAGGTTGTCAGAATTGCGACGAATCGCTCTCATTTTCGCGCTTGGCGCTGTCACTCTTGTGACCGCTGCCGCGCAATCCTCGCCCCAAGGCAATAATCAGGAGAGTCAACCAACCGCTTCCGGAGCCGCCGTTTCGACCCCGGCCGCACGCCATTATCATCCCAATCTGCCTCCAAAACGCGCGGCAGAGTACTACGGGCTCATCTGGGGAGTGGACGGGCTCCGAGTTAAGGCGGTCGAGTCGGGCGAACTCATTCGCTTCACCTACCACGTCGTGGATGCCGGTAAGGCCGAGGCTCTGAATGATAAGAAATTCGAGCCATCCTTGATCGACCCGCAGGCTGGAGTCAGCCTGCAGATCCCGCAACTGGAAAAGGTTGGCAAGTTACGCCAGAGCAGCTCACCGGAAACCGGGAAAATCTATTGGATGGCCTTCTCGAACAAAGGCCGCCTCGTGAAACCGGGACACCACGTCAGCGTTGTGATTGGAAATTTTCATGCAGACGGTCTGATCGTCGAGTAGCCATCTCCTGACCGTCTTACTCTCAGACTCAACGTCGATAGCGAAATCCTGCCGCCCAGTGACTCGAGTCGTTCGGCGAGACCACGCTCGCCAACGCGATGGAAGTAGTCGCGCATGAAGATTCTTGAAGCAAGTGCGCGCGCGAGATTTGGGGAATTGTTTGGATTCTCAAGCTGCAAATGGCTGCGCATGGCGCCCGCGCTGCTGGGTCACGAGCTCACGTAAATCACTGAAAACATGGCTGCCAGGGACCTCCCATGCGGTGATTCGAGTGGCCCCAGGAATGCAAAGTCTTGTAACTGAATAATGTCCATCTGTAAGATAGACATTATGGGGTTACCAAAAAGCAGTCCGACCTCAAAGTGAGTGGAACTCAGGAGCGAGACATGCCACGTCTTCTACGACGGATTGTATTTTTCTTGTCGCTTGTTGCGACACTTGTTCCCGTGCTTTCGGCGCCTTCCAGTGCCCAATCTTCTTCAGACTCATCCCCTGCGACTTCAAATCCACCGCCGACCCCGTCCTCGCCAGATGCCGAGCTTCGCTCACAACTGGAGCGCTTGGAGCGTCTGGTCCGCGAACAGCAGAAGCGCATCGACGCGCTCGAGGCCGCGCGCCCGGGTGCTTCCTCGCAGCCCGCATCCGCCGCGAGCGCCGCATCTGCGACTCAACCGTCGACGGAATCCCTAAGCCCGGCACCATCGCACGAGCCCCAGTTGACGGCCTCCGTTCCTTCTCCGTCTTCTCCGGGCACAACCCAGAATGAACCACCGAATCAGAATGTCGAGACCGGCAGTTCCGACCAACGCATCCGTAACCTGGAACGCCAGATCAAGGGCCTCGGTCCCATCTCGTTCAGCGGCGACGTCCGCCTCCGCGGCGAGCCCTTTTTCGGCGGGCCCACAGACGGTTCCCTCGACCGCATGCGCGGCCGGGTACGCGCTCGCTTCAACGCGGTGGCCACTCTTGGCGAGCAGTTCCGTACCGGCATCACGCTTGCAAGCGGAGACATCAACGATCCTGTCTCCACTAACCAGACGCTCACCGGCTTCTACACGCGAAAGACCATCGCCCTCGATCAGGCCTTCGTGCAATTCACGCCCAAGCCGTTCAAAGCTCTGAGTCTCATCGGCGGAAAATTTGCCTACCCCTGGTACAACACCGAACTTACCTGGGACAAGGACCTCAATCCCGAAGGCGCGGCGCAAAGCCTCGGTTTCAAACTCAACACGCCTGTGCTGAAGCAAATCGCGCTTGTCGGATTCGAATTGCCCTTCGCCGAAGTCGCGGGTACCACCGTGAACAATAAAAGGATCGCGCAGCAGATCACCTACGGTGGGCAACTGCAAACCACCTGGCAGCTCGCGCCGCATATCAGGCTCGGCGCCTATTCCGCGTTCTACGATTTCCGCGGCGCCGACGCGATCGCGATCGCCCTGGCGCGCGCCAGCGGTAAGAATCCCCAGACTCCGCTCGCCGGACTTCTCCCATTGAACTCGAGCAACCCCGTGCAAAACTCCATCTACACCACCACCGCAACCAACGTGGTCACGATCGCAGGCACCAGCTATCCCACCGGCGTCACCTCGGTCACCAATTCGCAGTTTGCCTCGAAGTTCGCCATGTTCGACAACATCGCCCGCATCGACATCGACACGGCGCATCCCAGAGTTCCCGTGACCTTCATCGGCGACTACGTCCAGAATACTGAAGCCTGCGCGAACCTGGTGAACATCCTGCCTGCGCCGACGAATACCTCCTCGCAGACTTTCAAACAAACCAGCAATGCACCCTGCAATTCGCACTATCGCCGCGGCTACTGGGCCGAAGCCCGAGTCGGTCGCCTGCTGGAGAAAGGAGACTTCCAGATCGGCTACACGCGTATCTACATTGAGCGTGAAGCGGTGCTGGGTAACTTCAACTACAGCGAACTCCGCCAGGGCACCAACGTAACGCAGCATCGTGTGGATTCGTTCTATCAGCTGGATCGGAACGTCCAGTTGGGCTTCACGGCTCTAGTCGGCCGGCCCCTCGCAAGTACCGAGCCTTGGCTCACACGATTGCAGTTTGACGCGATTTACATTTTCTGAGGAGCGAAGGTCAGGCGATCGGGAGAGGGAAACCGAACAAGATTTTGTTTGCGGCCCTTCGCAACGCTTCTTGCGACCTCGCCGATTAAAAGCTTTAGCCCGCGCCCTCTGCGAAACCTCTGCGTCCTCTGCGGTTTAAGATTTTTCCCAGCTATCTCATTTAAAGAAAATCGTAAACCGCAGAGATCGTAGAGAAAATCCGCGGAGATTGCAGAGAAGGACGAAAGAACGAGCGGGCAGGCGTGAGTGGATGGTCGCTCGTGCATGTGATATCCGTTTGCCCGCTGGCGTGGACGTGCCCGATCTTTTGAATAATGAAACTCGCCTAAAGAATCAATAGTCGCCGGAAGGCCGCTTCTTCACCAACGTTCCGCCCCCATCCAGTTCGGCCATGATCTGCGCACCGGCGCTGGTTCCGATCAGGTCCGCCCCGGCCGCCACGAGTTCCCGTACCTGCTGCGCCGTCTTGATGCCGCCTGAGGCTTTCACCCGAACTCGAGCCGGAGCCAGACGCCGAAGAAACGCAATCTGTTCCGGAGTGGCTACGCCAACGGCGCCCCCGCTGGCATTCTTCAGGTACGCCACCCCGGCCTCGACGCTCAGGGCCACTGCCCGTTCTTTCTGCTCTGCATTCAATAGTGGAAGCTCCAGCATGATCTTTACGGGAACTTTTCCCGCAGCCAGCACCACTCCGCGGATGTCCTCCGCATATTCCCGTTCCATGCCAGAAAGCAGGAAGCCGACATTGGGCATCAAGTCGACCTCTTCCGCTCCGTTCTCCACAAGTTGCCCGGTCTCGTAAGCCTTCCCCGCGCTGGTCATCGTCCCGTACGGAAAATCGACAAACGATGCAACTCTGATCCCGGTTCCATGGAGAGCGTCCGCAGTCCGTTTCACCCAGGCCGGAGGAATCATCGCGGCCTGGAAGTGATACTTCAGAGATTCCGCAATATGCTGTTCCCAACGTGCGCGCGTGAGAGTATTCGAAATAATCGTCGACTGGATCCGGCTCGCCAGTTGCGAGGCCTCCGTCTCCCTGATTCCCAAACTCTTCTCACCGTCCCTCATCTTAAAACTCAAGCTCTCTTCATCGGATATGCCCTGAGAAGCCATTCTGGAGGCCTCAGGCTGCGCTGCCGGTAAAGCTGCATCACTTCGTCGCCCCTTGGCAGAGATGGGATCACGCTCTCCTTTGTAACCGCCATGCCGCCGGTGACCACCGCAAATTCGACGGCTGATTCGAGGGCCTCGCCGGAAGCAAGCGCCATGGCGAGACCCGCGTTGAACGCGTCCCCGGCGCCGGTCGTGTCGACCGCGGGCAGTCGTATCGCGGGAATGTGTTTCGAAGACGACGCGTTCACGATGAGCGCTCCTCGCTCGCCAAGCGTGATCACCACCTGCTGGACGCCCAGCCGAATCAGATCTTGTGCGACCTCTTCCGGATTCGCCGCGTCATCGGGGCTTCGCCCCGTGAGAACCTTTGCTTCGGTCTGGTTTGGCGTGAGCACGTCCACCAACCGCAACAGCGAAGCAGGCAAAGGCCGGACCGGCGCAGGGTTCAGGATCGTGGTTGCGCCATTGGCTCGTCCCCGTGCCAACGCTGCCTCGGCCGCGGGTACCGGAATTTCCAGCTGAGTAATCACCAGGGCACACGACTTGAAGGCAGAATCACACTGCGCAACATCGTCGGCCGATAACAGTTCGTTCGCTCCCGGATCCAGCGCGATGCAGTTGTTCCCGCTTCCGGCTTCCACCAGGATAAAACCCACCCCGGTACTTCGCTCGGAGGTTTCTCTGACAAACGCGACGTCAATTCCTTCCTCCCGATAAAGCCGCTCCGCCATCGCCCCGAAATTGTCCTTGCCAATTCGAGCGATGAACGCCACTTCAGCTCCGAGCCGGGCGCAGCCTACCGCCTGGTTCGACCCTTTTCCGCCAAAATCCACACGATAGCCCGAGGCCAACACCGTCTCACCCGGGCTCGGCAGGCGTTTGACTTTCAGCGTCAGACCCGTCGCATAACTTCCCACCACCGTGATGCGTGGACCCATCAATGCGGATCTCCAGGAATCTCGACTCCGGCGAAACCGTCGGGAACAGCTCACCGCGTACGGACTGACGTCCTCGCGGCCCCGTGCATTATATGCGCCTGCGCATCCTGGCCCTTGCAGTACGAAATTCGCCAGTCTGCCTTCGTTCCAAAAACTACTCTGCCCCATCAAAAGTTTCTATGGCAGCGGTCTCCATCCACAACATGCCCATCCCCTCGCATTCTGACAGCTTTTCCACCGACCCTGCACCACTCCTGTTGCAGCATCCCGGCAATCAACTCGGCCGGAAGCCTTCTTTCCACTTGCCAACCCGAACCGAGCTTCCGGATAATGTGAGTAGGAAGACCTGTATACAACCGTGTACCGATATAGTCGAGCGGACCTGCTTCGCATTCTGCGGCTCACGGCGCGTCAGTTGGCCAGTTGGGAAAAAGCTGGACTGGTGCCCGCCGCTGAGAGCTATTCTTTTTTTGATCTCCTCCAAATCAAAAAAGTGCGCGACCTGTGCGCCAAGAAAGTCCGCCCGGCCGTCATTCGGCAGTCCTTGCAGGCCATGCAGAAGCAAGTCGCCGGCATGGACAATCCGTTACTCGAAGCCAGCGCTTTCTCCACCGGACACCGGGTCGCCTTCCGCCACGACGGCAAGCTGCTGGAGCCCATCGCCGGGCAATTCGTGCTCGATTTTTCTCCCGAGCAGAAGGTGATTGCCCGTACTCCCGTCGTGCCGCTCCGGCCCGAAGCCGAAGAGCCGGACGTGGCGGCACTATTCTCGCGGGGCATCGCGCTGGAAGAAAATCCGAATACCCACTCCGAAGCCATCGCCACTTACCTGAAGGTCATCGAGCGCGAACCTACCCACGCCGCCGCTCATATCAATTTGGGTACGCTCTACTACAACCGTCAGGACTACGCGCTCGCCGAAAAGCACTATCGCGCCGCCATCGAATCCGACCCCCGTTACGCCCTGGCGTATTTCGATTTGGGAAACGTGCTGGATGAGACCGGACGCGTGCAGGAAGCCATTCAGACCTACAAGACTGCGCTCCAGTTGGCATCCACCTACGCTGACGCGCACTACAACCTCGCGCTGGCCTACGAAAAGCTGAGGCAGCCCCGCAAAGCCCTGCCGCATTGGCGTGCCTACATCAAACTCGACACTGCCAGCCCCTGGGCCGTCCACGCCCGTAACCAGATCCAGCGCATCCTGCAAAGCGATAGCCTGAAGTTGGTCCACAGCCAGACATCGCCCGCGAAGCTCGGTTCCAAAAACTAGAAGGCGAAACGTAAGAGTGTCCGTTGAGAACCGAGACTCGCAGCGGCAGCCTGTTTGATTTCCTCCGCGTCTCGGTGGTGAATGAATCTCTAATCTGCACGCTGCAGTCGCACCCGCCGCACACCAAACGCCAGAACCCGAGCCGGCACATCCCGCAGAACCGGAACCTTGAAAAAAAAGCGCACCAGCCACGGAATGCGCAGCGTCCCCTGGGTCTGTAGAGCGCTGGCAATCATGCGCGTCTGCATCGTCGACTGGATCGCCTGCATCACTCGCGTGGGCCACTCGCGTTGCCGCTGCACTTCAGCCAGTTCCTCCACTCGCACACGGCGACTTCTTAATGGCTCCGTTAACACGTTTGCCGCCACCACCGCATCCTGCACCGCATAATTGATCCCCACACCGCCCACCGGAGACATCACATGCGCCGCGTCCCCAATCAGCAGAAGCCCCGGCTTGTACCACACTGGGCACCGGCTCGATTCCACCGACAGGAGCGAGCATTGATGCCATTCCTTCAGCGCCTCCACGTGATTGGCGAAACTGGGCTCGATCTCGACGATCGATCTCCGGAACGCCTCCAGCCCCGCCGCCCGCACCTGCTGGTATTGTCCTTTGGGAAATACATACCCGATCTGCCAGTAGTCGATGCGATCGAACACGGCGAGCAGTCGCCCATTGCCAAACCCGCCCATCACCCGCTCGGAATGCTCATCGTGCGGCAGGTGCGGCAACTGAAACCACAAAATATCCATCGGTGGCGAAGTCTTGATCGGCGCAAAACCCGCCAGTTGTCGAATTTTCGAAAATCGCCCGTCCGCTCCCACTGTCAGCGGAGCGCGAACTTCGTGCCAGCCATCCGTGCTCTGGTAGCGCACGCCTTCCACACCCTGCTCACCCTCCATCAATTGCCCGGCATTCGCCACCATGCGCAACCGGAAATTCGGATACTTCTTCGCCTCCGCTGCCAGAAATTCCAGAAACCTCTTTTGCGGCACTAGCATGATGTAGGGGAATTTCGTGTTCAGCCGCCGAAAGTCGATGGGCGAGAAACTCATTCCCGAGGACTGGAAGGTCGGACCATAGATTTTATTGTGAGGCAGCTGATGAAGCCTTTCCGTCAGCCCCATCTGATCGAGAATTTCCAGAATCGAGGGATGCAGAGTATCCCCGCGAAACTCGCGATCGAAATCTTTATGCGCTTCGAGCAGAGTAACCTTCACTCCAGCCCGGGCCAGAAAAAGCGCCAGCATCATCCCGCCCGGCCCGCCGCCCACAATGCAGCAGGCAGCATCCTGTGCCGGCTCGATCAGCTGCGGCCCAGCCGGTTTTGCCTCGGGAATCGCTGCGGTCGCCATCATGAACTCTGGGTCAGCCTATGGTTGGAGTGTGCGCAGTATAGCGAATGAACATCCCCGGTTCGCCGGGGAATTGCAAAATTCACGTCTACAGTTTGGGGAAGCCAACTCGCGAATGCACCGAGTTCGCGACCGAGTGGCATCACAGTTTCTTGCGCTTTGGCCTATTTCGGCTTTTGAGAAGGTGCGATCTGAACTTGAATGGCGTCAACGTTATCCGACTTTTTGGTGTCCACGAAGACTACTCCAAAATCTCCGTTCACATCGCGCACTTGAACGGTTCGCGTGGACTGCGCTCCGGAAGGTCCCGGCCGCACCGTGTCGGTGGTTAATGTGGTCACTCTCAGACCGGCGCCCGGATCGCCGGGGTTCGACCGCTCGACTTGCTGTTCGGTGATTTGCTGACCAGTGGAGCTGGTGCGCTGGGTGGTCGTGGCGCGCTCAATAAGGTGCAGGCTGCCGTCTGGAGACGATCCCGGGGCGTCGACGGAATAATTCTCCAGTGTGTTGCGCTTTTCTCCGGACGCGCTCTCGGATTCGTGGCTCACGGTGCGAGAAACTTCACCGAGCTTGCCTTCAGAATCGGAACGCGAGACCCGCTCTTCACTGCTGCGGTTCTTGCCGTCTTGCCTGCTCGTAGTCTGCCGTATTTCGCTCACTTTCCAGTTGCCTGAGTCATCGGGAAGCAGCGTGGTTTTTTGAGATTCAACCGTGTCATTCGCGCCTCGGTTGCGGCGCTCTTGCACCTGCATGGCAGGAGCCATGCCACCGTTAATGCTGGGGCGCATCACCGTGGTTTTCGTCTCTTCCGAGTCCTTCCCGATCTTTTTTGTCTCCTCGATTTCGCGCTTCACCAGTTGAAGGTTGCCGTTTGGGTCGGGATTCGAGGTGGCGCGCACCACCTTCGAGTCACCGTCCGGCAGATCCTGCCTTTCCTCTTCAGTCACCTGGATTAGCGCTTTCGCCCCATTGGCCCAGCCGAATGTGCGCGTCACGGTTCGCACCGTGGCGGCATTCACCTGCACTGACTCCTTTTCGATTTCCTGGAAAGGTTCGAAGTGTCCATCCGACGCGCGGCGCTGGACCGATTGCTTGTCTACGGTGCGATTGCCACTATGGGTGTAGCTTTCAGTGGTACGGGTCGGGTTTCCGTAGTCGCTCTGCGACGCGGTTGTGGCCGTCCAGGATTTGTTCCCGTCCGCGGTCTGGGAATCGGAGGTTTGCGCCCAGAGCGCGACACCGAAGCAAAAATATGCGCCCATCGCGAGCAGCAGGATTTGGCTTAAGCGCCGAGCGTCAGATGTTGTCACGAGAATCCGCCTAAGGAAAGTCTACCCCTTCTCTCGTCCATTGTTACGGGATTCCGCGCAAAGCCTCAAAACGCTGGCACGGTAGGCTAACTTAAGCTCAATCACCGGAGAGAAACCACAATTAAAGGCTTTCAAGCGCTATTCGGCCAAAGCGATTCCGAATTCGAAGTGCTGCCCCGTTACAATATCTCCGTGCGAATCCTGATCTCGGCCGGCGAGGCTTCCGGTGAAATGTATGGCGCGCAACTCATCGAGGCCCTGCGGCGGCGCGATCCCTCGCTCGAGTTCTTCGGCGTGGGCGGCCCGCGCATGCGCGAGGCAGGCTGCGACACCCTCATCGATGCCAGCGATCTCGCCGTCGTCGGCATCACCGAAATCCTGGGCCATCTCCCCAAAATTTGGGGACTCTTTCACAAACTGATTGACGAAGCCGAGCGGCGCCAGCCCGATCTCGCGATCGTGATTGACTCGCCAGCCTTCAATTGGCGCGTCGCTCGCCAGCTTAAGAGGCGAGGAATTCCCGTCGTCTACTACGTCGCGCCGCAGTTCTGGGCATGGCGCCGGGGACGTGTCCGACTGTTGCGCAAGTACATCACCAAGGCGCTGGTCATTTTTCCGTTCGAAGAGAAGTTCTATCGCGAGCGCGGCGTGGATGCCTCTTTCGTTGGACATCCGCTGGCGGAACTGCCNTCGCCCTCCGTCTCACGCGAAGCCTACGCCGCAGAGTACAACCTTGACCTCGCCAGGCAATGGGTCACCATCATGCCCGGCAGCCGGGTGAAGGAAGTTCGCATGAACCTGCCCACAATGCTCGATGCAGCCACGCTGCTCGGCGCTGGCTTCGAATTCCTGCTGCCGGTGGCGGCAACGATCGACCGCGAACTGCTTGCAGAAAGCACAAAAGGCCGCGGCATCACGCTGGTTTCCGAAGCGCGTGCGGCTCTCTATCATTCGCGCGCGGCCATCGTGGCCAGCGGCACCGCCACGGTTGAAGCAGCTCTGATGGGCACTCCCTTTGTGATGGTGTACCGCGTCTCCCAGCTGACGTACACCCTGGGCAAGCCCCGCATCAAAGTCCCCTACTTTGCGATGGTCAATCTCATTGCCGGAGAAAAAGTCGTGCCCGAGTTGGTCCAGGGCGATTTCACCGCCGAACGCGTCGTTTCCCGCCTCCGCGAGATACTCGTCGACGGCACTGCCCGTACTGCCATGCTGGAAGGATTGGCCGGAGTGAGGGCACGCTTGCGGTCTCCCGATACCAGCCAGCAAGTTTCGGCCGCCGACCGTGTCGCCGATGCCGTCCTGGCATTGGCGTCTCATGACCTTAGCAGCCAGTCCGCTTAAAATTACCGCACCCGCGATCGAAGAACGGTTCTAAAATACCCTTAACCCTTGTACCGCCAGCATCTTTTGCGTCAAAATCTTCATCATAGAAAAGGTCGATAGATCAGGAGATTGTTCTTAATGCGCGTTTCCCGTCGGCGCTGCCGCCCAGCCCTATCGGCAGGCGTCTCCCTATTTCTTATTGTTTTCATGTCGCTTTCGGCCTGGTCGGCCGACCAGAAATCCCGCCTGCGCGTGGACGACTATCAGATCGAGGCGGACCTGAACCCCCACTCCCACAAGATCAGCGCGAAAGCCAAGGTGAAATTCACCGCCCTGGACGACTTGAGTGTGGCGACGTTCGAACTCAACAACGCGCTGCGCCTGACCAAGGTTACCGACGCCAATAACAAGCCCCTTTCCGCCGAGCGCGTTACCCAGGATTCCTCGGTCCGCGTGCCTCTGACCGCGGGCCTCTCCAAGGATGCCAGCACCACGCTAACGTTTGAGTACGAGGGCGTGCTCGATTCCGCTGACGAGAGTCCGGTGCAGGGATTGAAGTTAGCCTCGATCGGCGACGACACCAGCTACCTGCTCTACGCCGGCCGCTGGTTTCCGGTGAACGCCTACGGGATCAACCGTTTCACTTCGACCATCAGCGTCACAATCCCGTCCCATATGCTGGCCATCGGCAGCGGCAAGATGACGGTTACGGACAGCCCTCCCTCGAAGAAATCCGGATCGCTCCCCGGCAAGACCTACACCTTCGTCAGCGATCATCCCAGCTTCCCCGGCACCATCATCGCGGGCGTATTTCAGGAAAGCCGGAGCGACGACGCCGGCGTCGATCTGCACGTGTTCTTCAAGCCCCTGCACCAGAAACTCGCCCCCGAGTACACCAATGCCGCTCTGAAGGAATTCACTTACTTCATCACCGCCTTCGGTCCGCTGCCCTTGCCCACGCTGCGAGTCGTCGAACTGCCCGACGACACGGTGCCCAGTACCTCCGCACCCGAGCTGGCTGGTATCGCCGGCCGCACCATTACGGATAAAACCAACTACCGCCTGCTTGCCAATACCATTGCGCACCAGTGGTGGGGTTGCTCGGTCAGTCCCGCTACGAAGGAAGACTGGTGGATTTCTGACGGATTCTCGCGTTACTCCGAAGCCATGTACGTCGAGCAGGCCGCCGGCGCGATGGGTCTCGAAGAAGCTGTGAAAGATATGTCGGTGGGCGCGCTTGCCTACGACACCGTGCCCCTGTCAAGCGTGGTCAAGCTCGACGTATTCTCGCCCGAGTTCCAGACGCTGGTCACCGATAAGGGCGCGATGATCGTGCACATGCTGCGCTGGGTGGTCGGCGATCAGCAGTTCTACAAAATCATGCGCGGCTTCGCCAGCCAGTACGCGGGCAAGTCGGCCACGGTCGCGGATTTTCAAACCATTGCGGAGAAGGAACACGGCGACAAGCTGACCTGGTTCTTCACGCAATGGCTGGATTCGACCGGCGCGCCCGAATTCAAGACGAAGTACACGGTCTACCGTCTGGGCAACAACAAGGGATTCCGCGTGGTCGGAGAAATTACGCAGGACCTTGATCTGTTCCGCATGCCGGTCGAGTTGAAAATCGATACCGATGGCAAGACCGAAGAGAAGCGCATCGACGTCGTGGGCACGAATTCTCCCTTCAGCCTCGAAACTTTCGGCAAGCCGCGCCGGATCGCGGTCGATCCCGACGACAAAGTTCTCAAGAATTCCAGCGAAGTGCGCATGCGGGCTTCCATCACCCGCGGACAGGCGCTGGTGCAGCAAGGAGATCTGGCTGCCGCGTTGACCGAATTCAACAAAGCGCTCGACGCGAACAAGAACAGCTCGCTGGCGCATTACCGCGTCGCCGAAGTTTTCTTCCTTCAGCGCAATTATCAGGCAGCCGCGAACGCGTATCGCGAGTGCCTGAACGGCGACGGCGATCCCCGCTGGACCGAGGTCTGGAGCCACATTCAGCTCGGAAAAATTTTCGACATCACCGGACAGCGCGAGCGCGCGGTCAATGAATACCGCCAGGCTCTGCAGACCAACGACAACACCCAGGGGGCCGGCGACGAAGCCCGGAGATACATCCAGAAGCCCTACGAGCGCGAGAAGGCGACTGCGCCGGGAGCGTAGGCTGATACCGCGTAGCTAGTACCTAGTTCTCAGTTCTCAGTTCACGATTCTCGGTTCACATTTCTCAGTTCACCGTTCTCAGTTCACCGTTCTCAGTTCATAGAAGCGATCAGCTATCTCATTGATTGGTTTTGAAAGGGCCGGCTTCAGCCGCGCCGTCCAGGGCCATAGTAAAGTTGGGGCTTTAGCCCCCGAAGAGACCGGCACTTGACACTGGCGCTCAAGCCGACCTCTTTGGTCGCATTAACTAAAAGATAAATTTCGCGCCAGGACGCGTTCTTTTGGGCGATTGGGATGCGCCATGACCTGAACCATGGCGAAACCTCGATCGGCTCTCTGAAGGCTTCTAAACGCAATTGGCGGGCATTCTGCGCGATGGTCGTGGGTGTTTTTTGAGACTTCAAACCTGCCTCTACGGGTTTTCAATAACTTAGCTAAAAGTGAATCAATGTGAGACGATGCGGGACTCGCGGGCACTTGCCGTCACTCCGCCACTCCCCAGTCTGCAATCCAGCCATCAGCTACCAGCCATCAGCTACCAGCCATCAGCTACCATCCACCAGCGACCAGCCACCAGCGACCAGCTACCCGCCGCTCAGCTCCTTCCGAAGCTCAGCCCACTCAGATTCCTGACCGCCTCACGAGACATCCCTTTGCTTCCCACCAGCACATGAAAAGTCTCGCCCATGCCCGCCGGCGTGACCAGGTGTTTCAATTGCAGCGCGACCTTGGCCCGCTCCTGGGGAAGACGGCAATCGTCAAATGCGTCCGCGAACTGATTCGTCTCGCCGATGCCGAGCAGGAACTGGGATTGTGTCAGCAATTTGTGAGCGTGCATGCCACTTTGTTCGGCGGCAGCCGCCAGGGCAGTGAAGTTCACGCGCGCGGTAATGTCCTGTTCGCCCGGAGCTTCGTAGGGATTCGGGCTCGCTGAATGTTCCCGATAGGCCATGACGGTTCCCAGATGGCGCCCCGCCAATTGTTCCTCCCGGGTGTAGCCGTAGTCGATGATGACGAGGAATCCGGCTTGTATCGTTTCCGCATGTCGGGCCATTTGTCGTTGGGCCAGCAGCGCGGCCTCGGTGCGGGCGTCGCCTTCCGGATGCACGCTGTAGTGGTCAAGAAATTCCAGTTCTGTGCCAGACGCGGGAGCCCATTCTTCCACGAAATTTCCGTTCCGAGCGTTAATGCGCAGCGAGCCTTTCTCGGAGAGAACTTCGACCGGGAGGGCATCGAAAAACTCATTCGCGAAAACGATCAGCGGGACTTCAGGCGCTGAAGCCCTGATCTTTTCGCTGCTTGCTGCACGGCTGAAGCCTTGCCCTTCCCGGTCTGAGACGGTTCGCCGGTTCGCTTCCGGGTCGACGATTTGATCGTGCCCCTCCGGTTCCACTCTTTGAAAGGACTCGGCTTCCAGCCGAGCCGTTGGCTCGAGTTGTGAAGACGGCTTTAGTCGCTGAGGTTCACGGTTCGGTTCGACGTACGCTCGACTTACACCAGAATCTGCGGGCACCGGCTGGACCCGCAGATCGTGCGCCGATCCGCTTTCAGATGCGGCTCGCGCCACGGCTGACGCATCCGAATCAACTTCATCGTTGAACTGAACTTTCCCGGACTCCAGCCGGCTTCCGAACAACGCGCGCAATCTTTCCCGCAGTGAGGGTGATCGCTCCACCAGCGTATAGCGAAGCGCGCGATAAAACTCCGGAAACTTCTTCTCCGACCAGTCGAGCACATCCTGCGCGAACAATCCGCGGCCCGGGCCCAGTTCCAGAATCTCCAACTGCTCCGGCTTATCCAGCACGCGCCACATTTCCTCAAACTGGCGCGCGAGCAGCCGCCCGAACACGGCGTGCACATCGCTTGAGGTGTAAAAGTCCCCGGCCTTGCCGAATTTCTCCGCCGGGCGCGAGTAGTAGCCGAGTTCCGGATCGTACAGGCACATCTCCATGTAGCGCGAAAAGGGCATCGGCCCGCGCTCACGAATTTCCTGCTCGATTTTCTGACGAAGATTCACAGGCCTCGCTCGCGGCGGTCTTTGCGGTCCTGCGGGGTGCGGATGAACATTTCTACGAGGTAGTCGTGCAGCGCGTCGTAGAGCTGGCGCTGAAATTGCCACTCGAACTGCGGGTGATCGAGATCGCGCGGATGCAATTCAAAGAGGTAGGTGTGCACCGGCACAGTGCAATGCATGAGCTGGATGCTGACTTCAACCCCTTCGCTCTTCGCGTGCGCGTCGAAGCTCAGCAGAGGATGCTCGTAAAGGCGCAGCTGTGCGAGGACGCGCTCAAGGCGTGAAT
>JGI12627J18819_10000195_pt1 | contig 20154 bp, 19 predicted proteins | sample TexAe_OM1H0_M2_FD_18819 | JGI IMG/M metagenome (IMG submission 18819)
ACGCTACCTCCGTCGAGAAGGACTGTACGCGACGGCCCTGGGCCGGCGCCGTGCCGATATCAGGATTGGCTCCCGCAATCGGCCAGGTGGCAGTGGACTGCGCGCCACTGTGATCGGGCTGCGCCGTCGTTGTTCTCTGGCTCACATCTCCCAGTCCGCCGCCCAACTGGCCCACAATCACCAGCGAGGTTGGAATAGGTCCGCCCGTGAAGGACAGATTGTTAGTGAGAACGATGGTCAGATCCTGCCCGGAGGGAGTCATGATCACAACCGGCGACCATTTGCCCGCGGCATTCGGATTCGAGGCCGCGCAAGTTGCCCCGGCGCTGGTCGTGCCGCAGGTGTAGCCCCACATCGGTACCAGGGAACCGTCGGGCAGGGTGATGCTGGCCGGGCCCGCAGTCAGGCTGACCGTCTGCTGGGCGAACGAGACACTGGCTCCGAGGAGGAGAACAGATATCGCCAGGACCGCTGTCTTCAAAGTTTTGAGATAGTTGGATCGCATTTGTGCTCTTCTCCTCAATTAATTCGACTCGTCGATGACGAATTCCCGGGAATCGACCAGCATCATCATCATCATTCCGCCGGGGAAGATGTTGTTGGTGGTGATTTCGCGCTCATTGTGCGAGTGCCACATGAACGCAAAGGCGGCTTCCGAGCCCGGGGGATTGGCAATCGTTCCTGATGGCGGCGTCGTCCCTGTCGGTGCCGTCGCGCGCGTGGTGGCATCCGGCCCGAGGTAAGCGCTCCCGCCGTACCAGGCGCCGTTGGTGAGAATGTTGGAATCAGGCAAGGTCGCTGGTCCGCCGCGGTTGACATCGCCAAACGGCGCAACTTCCAGAGGCTTGTGATGGTCCTGGCACCACTCGAAATAGTTGATCGCTGTCGGTGCACCGGTGTTGTAGCCGTTCGCGTCCGGAGTGCAGGGCAGCTTCGCATTTATGTCGGCCGAAGTAGGATTGTGTCCGTACGGATCCCAGTTCAGGCCCTTGCCGGTCCAGTAGAAGATTCCGTCCATCGCCAGGCCCGGAGTTGTCGTAGTGGTGAAGAGCAGCGGGCCAGCCAGATTGGTTTCATTCGCGTTCGCGGAAGCCAGGATCAGATTTCCGTCGCGGCCCAGAATACGGACGTGGTTGCCGTGCTCGTGGAACGGATGCTGCCAGCGGCCCTGCCCGATAATCCGCAACAAGACCAAATCGCCCGGATGCATATGCGGGTTGCCGTTGTAAGGCTGGTGTGGATACTCCGGCGCATAGTTGGGATCCATGTCGTCTGGCATCGAGCGGCCGTTGATCATGAAGTAGGCAGGGTGATAGGGCTCGGTCGGAACCTCGAGCCTGCAAGTGGAAGGAAGCGCGCCATTCTGATCCAGAGTGCAGTTCGCGGCATTCACCTGTGCCAAGGCCTGGCTGTGAATCGCCGGATCCATTTCAGAAAACTGGAACAGGTACTCCCGGTCGTAACAGCTTCCCGGCACGTGATAGGCAGCACCTGTGGGCGAGAGCCGAAAATCGTTTTCTCCGTTGGCCACCAGTGCAGTGCCGGACGCATTGAGGCCCGCAGCCCTGTTATGCGAGGGGCAGCCCGCAGCCGGCGGAGCATTCGGCAGAACGATGATCGCGCCGTACATTCCCATCTCGACCTGCAGGTCGCTCTGCGTGCCGCTGTAATAGGAGTGTGTACCCGGATTCGTCGCCGTGAAGGTATAGGTGACAACCCCTCCTCCCGGAGCTGCTTCATGCGTCAGCAGCCCGACTACGCCATCGGTCGAGTTCACGTTCAGTCCTGAAAAGAGGATCGACGTGCTCCCTGCCGAGGGAGGAAGGTTATTCGTGAGTTGGACTGTGATTTGCTGTCCTTCCGTCACCACCAACGTCGGACCGGGGATTTGCATTGTCGGGCAGCCACCGGCAGGCGCGCTGATCGCACTGGGCACGAAATGCGCGGGCTGTGTTCTGCAGCCGTAACCCCAGGAGTACAGCATCTGTCCGTCAGGCTGCGTAATGTAAGCCGCCGATGCGGTCAAATTGAAGGTTGTGTCCGAGACTCCAGGAGCCGCAGCAAACGCGGTGGCCGTCAGTAGTAGAGCCACTGCCACCATCGGCGCCAGAAACTGTCGTGTTCTTGAGATCGCTTTTTTCATGTTCGTCGCCCTCATGGCTGCGCTCCTAATTAATGTGCACTTCGGTCATCAAGCCGCCGAAGTTCTCCGCGTCATTCGACAGGTGATCCAGATTGGGGGTGTAGAGGTAATAGACTTCACCCGACTTGTAAGCAGACCCGTCAGACTTCAGCAGGCTCGTATCAAGAATCACATCGAGCGACTCGCCGCCCGCCAGGGTGATGGAGTTGGTGTTGTAGTAGAGGTTGTTTCCGGCTTGGTCACGCAGCAGCTTGGCGTTGAGGGCGATCACCTTCATCGGGATACCCAGCGAGGCCAAGGTCTGGTATTCGGTAACGTCCAGGTCGGAGATCCGGAGCAACGCTTTTCCGCCGGCCGGGATGTTGATGATGGAGGGCAGAGGCTGCGAGAAGTGCTTCGCTCCGTCGGTCGAGATCGTCTCCAGCGGCCCCGGGGTCACCGTGTCCGGATAGCTGCGGCCATTCAGCAAGAAGTACTTGTCCTTCATGTCCGCAAAACCCTCGGGATTGAAGGTCATGCCTACGAAGTGGAAGTTGGGATCGAAGCCGTGAATCTGCAGCGGGTACTCGACGTCGTACTGGGTGGAGCCATCGCCGTCGTTGTAAGCGAAAAGCTTCGTTGCGTTGCCACCCGTGAATCCGCCGGTTGCGGCTGTGGCCACGGCTGGCATCGGGTTGCTGCACAGAATATCCGGAGGAGCGACTGTGCCCGTTGGAAGAGCTGGGCCCCCATCACCCAGGCGGCGGCACGCGGTGCGCAGATCGCTTTGCTGCAACAGCAGTGAAGACGATAGGGTCGTTCCGGTGGGAACACGATTCTGGCGCGGCCGCACGTAGATCTGTCCCACCATGCCCATCTGCAAGTGTTCGGGCGGGGTGATGTGGCAGTGCCAGAAGTAAGTGCCGGCATCGGGAGCGAGATAGTAATAGGTAAAGCTGCCGCCGATGTTGATGGCTACCGACGCATCGGGCACGCCGTCGTAGTAGGCAGAGGCGTTGGGATAGCCGTGAAAGTGAACGGTGTGCTGCTCGAACAAATCGGGGCGCATGATCATGCCCACGTTGGTCAGGGTGAGGAAGAACTCGTCATCTTCGTCCAGAGCCATCAGGGGCGCGGGAATGTTGCCGTTCATCACGCCCACGTCCATGATCTGCCGCGCATCGACGTGACCATCCACCGGCGGAATCACCAGCGAAGCGCCGAATCCATTCGCCAGCGGGGAGGTGCCAGGGACATATGTGAATCGCGTGGTGTTGATGACGCTCGCCACGGTAAAACTGCCGTTGTAACCGGCAGGCGTCGCACCCGAGATGATGAAGCTATCGCCGACGCTCAGACCGTGACCGCCGAATGTTCGTACCGTAGCCACGCTGCCAGTTTCGGTCAGTTGGAAAATCCCTACTCTCCGGTTGAACTGGAGATCGCCAACCAACCCGATCGCGCCGTTGTACTTGAAGGCGCCGAGATTGATGTCCGCGCGATTCACGTTGCCGTCGCCATTGGGATCATCGGTGGTGGCGGGCTCGCCAGGCTGCAAGGTCGGCCCCGTGTACACCTGGTTAAATTCGTTCGGGAAGTCCGTGCCCGGTTGCCCATTGGCGATCTTCGCCAGACCAGACAGAGGCCCGAAGGAGAACATGTAGGTCTGGGTGCCGTCGCCCATCGTCGAGTAGCCGTCACCACCGGAGATCTGCTGGCACTTGATGGCGCCATTCACCTTCGACGTCGGCCGCTGAAACGTGTTGTTGCTCGCAGCCGTGAAAACGGTCGGTCCGGTGTAGGCAGGCTCGGAATTGTTGTTGTGGAGGTTCGTTGGATGCGTGAGGGTCGTCGTAGGGCACTGCACCCGGAACGACTGGGCGCTCGCGGCGACTGTCGCGAAGCAAACGAGAAGTATGGGCAACCATACCTGGTGCGCTTTTTTCATAACTGTGCGGCTCCTTCCGGACCTGGCGGCGCGATGAGCGCCTTGTGAACTTTGGGGGAGGGTTGAAGTGAAGGAGTCGGGGGATGGCTGCTCGCGAGATGTCCAGAATCAGGATCGNGCTCTTGGGAGACGAGACCGCTGGCGCATGTAAAGGCGCGCATCGGGCGAGCATTGATGTCCTGTTGATCGGACAAACGGGCGCAAATCAAGGCCAACTGGAATCCTCCACAGAATCCCACAGCAAATGTTGGTTATGTCGCAGGGCGAGGGAGAAGAAATGCCCTTTGCTTGCCATCTATGTTTAGGGGAGGACTCAGACTAGGGGGAGTCTGGCGTCTTCAGAACTTGCAGCAGATTAGGCGAGTTGCCAAGTGCTGTCTACGTTCACATGAATGATAGAGTCCAAAGATTCAAGCGGAATGCATGAAGAATTTGACTCCATCCTGGTTGCTAAGCACCGATGCATAAGTCGACCCAAACGCAAAACCGTCGTATCCCCTACGAAGCTCTCAGAGCGCAGTCTGTGACCTTCCAGTACGCTGGGCCGCATCTTCCGCGGGCAAGGATTCTCGAGATCCAAGTTTGAAGCTCGAGCCCAGGTATAGCAGCCCAATACTCTTTAGTAACAACGTCACCAGTTCACTCTGCCGATGCACCCCGGTTTTTTTGAACAGCCTCTTGAGGTGCGTGCAACCGGTGGAACGACGGAAAGCGAGTTGCTCGCAGCACTCCTCGAGCGAATGCCCCTGAATCAGAAGATTGGCCAAGCGGGCTTCCATCGACGAAAATGCGTAGAGTTGCCTGAGTTCCGATTCGATCGGCCTCACCGGCAGCGCGGGATCCATGATCATGATCAGAACATTGGGTTTCGTTTCAGATGCTGCGCCCGTCCCGTGGCTGGGGCGTATAAATAATGTGAATGGGCGTTTGCGGGCGCCTCTCTGCACGGCAAGAACATTGTTGACGGATTGGCCATTGCTTGTACGTTTGCCTGCCCGGTGCACGAGTTGCTCAAGCGATCGTTCGTTTTCCAGGGTTGTCCGCAGCTTGCCATCGCGATTCAGTTCCAGACCGTCGCGCGCGGCAAGAATCTTCTCGGCGATTTCATTCGCGCCAATCACTCTGCCATCGGAGGCGCATAGGACCATCCCAATGTGAAGCAGCGAGAGCGCGCCAAAGCTCGCTTCCAGAACCCGGGGATTCGGGATTGCTGATCCCGCAGCCAGGACCGCTGCGGTCTCGCAAGTAAGTTCCTTCTCCGTGGACGCAAGCGCAGCAATGCATTTGCCGATTTCCCTGCAGCCGCCATTTGCTTCCCAAGCGCCGCAGACTGGGCACTGGAAACCTGCGTTCGCGATGGGTGCACTCTGGCTGCTTGCCATGGATGGAGTTCTTTTCTGAATAAACCCGTCCTCTTCAAACATGAGGATGGTTTTCCACTTTCTGCTCGTCAGGTTTTTAGGCGGTTGCGCGCAGGATTGAAATCATGCCTCGCGACGCCCGAGGGAGGGAAAAGACCGTTAAGCGCAGATCAACGCGCACTGCACAACAATGGTTAGGGTAGGAGAGAGCCGGGCACCTGTCTACGTTCACATGAATGAATCACAATGGCGCTTGAGGAATCCGTTCCAGCGGGCACGCACGTCGGTCAGGTTTCAGGCGAGGCAGTACACAAAAGGATGCAGGTAGGATTGAGATGCGAGTTCGTTGCTGTTATTTCAGACGCGGACCAAGTCCGATGCTTTTGAGGAGCAAGGAGACCAGTTCGCCTTGGCGGCGCGCGCCCGTCTTGGCAAAAATATTTCGCAGATGCATGCGTACCGTGGTGCGACGAATCCCCAACTCATCGCAGCAATCTTCCAGAGCCATGCCTTCCATCAGCAGGTTCGCCAGTTGCGCTTCGGTGGATGTGAATCCGTAGAGCTGACGCAATTCGAGTTCGGTCGCCTCCACCGGAAGAGCGGCATCCAGAATCATCACCAGCGCTGCCGCTTCATGTGCTGCCGGCCTTTCGTTCTTCGCGTTTACTGCCCGCACAAACAGGGTGAAGGCTCGTTTTCCGGACGGCCGACGAACTGCGAAAGCACTCTCGATACTACCGCTCGCACCATTTCGCGCAGTCCGGGCAACCTCTTGTATCACGTCGGAAAGGCAGCGGTCGCTCTGGTAAGTTGCGCAAAGAACACCCTGAGAATCCAATTCCAGTCCGTCACGCGCGCGGAGGATTTCCTGGGCGGTGTCATTGGTAACCAGCAGCTCGCCGGACGATCCGCACACCACGACGCCGATGTTCAGCAGATCGAGCGCTTCGAATCCAGCCGTCAACAAGCCGCTCACATTGTCGGGGGGCATGATGACGATTCGTTGAGGAAGCAGATCCTGCTCGCAAGAGATTGTGGAAGTGCTCGATGTTGAAACACTGATCCTCTGCAAGAACGCTTGCACGCGCAGATTCTGAATAGTATCGACGCCCAAACAGTCAACTCCCCGGCGAGTTACCGCCGACTTGAGCGGTCAGGGGAGAATCGCGAACCTGCGATTCGGCGCTCAACTCCACATCAGTGGTGACTTAGGATGTTCAATTCCTTGGCGGAATGGAACCTTATCTTTCGGAGTGCGATGAAATCCTCCGGATGTGTCCGTGCTATCGTCTGGAGTGACTTTAAGGGACGCGGCTGCTTGCGGACCCAGTGCCACAAGCGCGCCGGGGCCACCCGGTTTCCGTGAAAAGTGCTACTTTTAGGAATCCAAAGGGGTACCCGGTGGAGGCGGGCCTCGATTTGAGGCTATCTTTTGGCCAGTTCATGTAAAGTCAGTTCGCCTAGCCGCTAAAATTGCGCGAAAATTGAATTTCATGGGCAAGGACCCGCTATCCCTTATTTATGCGCCGGCCCACCGCAAGAAGCTACTTGCGGTAGCCGGCATCCTGTTTGTCGCCATTGCGGCAGTGGATTGGCACATCGAGCCCTACATTTCGCTCAGTTTCCTGTACTTATTCCCCATCATGATCGTGGGAGGTTTTCTCACTCGTACGCAGATTATCGTGGTGGCACTGGCATGTGCTGTTCTTGATTTCACCAATCTTCCCAAGGACGAGACGCTGGTCCACCTTATTTTTAGTTCGGCGGGATTCGTGGGTACGGGGCTGTTTATTTCCGAACTTCTCAGAAACCGGCGGATGATGACGCGCAAGCATCTTGGCGACATGATGAAACTGCGGCGGGAGGCTGAGGAACAATTGCAGACCCTGGTCGAGAGCAGCCCGGCAGCGATCGTCACCATCGATCTGAGCGGCCAGATTCTGCTCGCCAATGAGGCTGCCCAGCAACTGCTGGCGCCGGAGTCCCGCAGCCTGCAGGGTCAGGACATCAGCGACTACTTGCCCGCGCTGCGAACCGTGATCCAGACGCAAGCGACGCGCGTGTTTCGCACCACCCTGGAGTGCCGGGGACGGCGCAGCAACGGCGAGGCGTTCCTGGCGGGCATCTGGTTTTCGACCTACAGCGGCCCTTCGGGCCCGCGCCTGGCCGCCATTGTGGTCGATCTATCGGAAGACTTGCGCAATCGTGAAGAGCTCAGCCTCGATCATCTTCTGAAGAGTAGCCGGATCCTCATGGCGGCGGTCGCTCACGAAGTTCGCAACATTTGCAGCGCGATGCTGGTGGTTCACAAGAATCTTTCTGCCGTGCCGGAACTGGAGAACAACGAGGATTTCCACGCGCTCAGCACACTGATCCGCAGTCTGGAAAAAGTGACCGCGCTCGAGTTGCGTCCTTCNTCGGTGCAAAGTGCGACGCCGGTCGACTTGACTTCCGTGCTGGATGAGTCGCACATACTGATTGACTCCGCCTATCGCGAATCCGAGATGGAGGTTCGCTGGCGTCTTCCTTCGACGCTGCCGGCCGTCTGGGCAGACCGGCACGGCCTGATTCAGGTTTTTCTCAATCTTGCCAAGAACAGCCAGCGCGCCATGCAGTCAGCCGACACCAAGCGCCTCGATGTCAGCGTGGTGGAGGAAGAGAACAACAACGTAGTGATCCGCTTCGAAGATACGGGGCCCGGCATTGCGAGCCCGGAGAACCTGTTCCGGCCGTTCCAGCGGGGAGCGGAGTCCACCGGGCTGGGGCTCTACATGTCGCGCGCGATTATGAGGAGTTTCGGAGGCGAACTGCTGTACGAACCGCGAGAACGAGGATGTTGTTTTGCGATTGTGTTACATGCCTATGCTCCGGTCGAGGAAAGCGTGAATGCCTGAGCCCGCGCAAAAAACCGTTTCCATCCTGATCCTCGACGATCACGCGCTCTTTCGCGAGAGCGTCGCGCGTTTGCTCGCGACCGAGACGGGTTTCGAAGTCACGGCGCATTGCGGATCCATTCAGGAGGCGCTTGAAACACTTCGCCACGCGCACATTGATATCGTGCTACTCGATTTCGATCTGGGAGAACAAGACGGAACGGAGTTCATGCGGCTCGCGAAAAAGCAGGGCTTTAACGGCAGAGTCCTGGTGGTAACTGCGGGAGTCGAAGAAAGCAAGGTAACGGAGCTGATCAGCACAGGCATCAGCGGAATCTTCATGAAACATAATTCCGCCGCTTCCCTCCCGCAGGGCATTCGCGATGTGATGGCAGGGAAGGTGTGGTTCGATCAGGAGTTGTTACAAGGAGCGATCGCCGGCAACGCGAATCCTCGCCCGCAACCGCGTTTTACGCAGCGTGAAAGGCAGGTCCTCTCGTTCGTATTTGAGGGCCTCGCCAACAAGGAGATCGCCGAGCAGATTGGCGTCTCGGAAAGTTCGGTCAAAGCTACGCTGCAACAACTCTTCTCCAAGACCGGAGTGCACACACGCAGCCAGTTGGTGCGGGTCGCGCTGGAACAGTATCGAGANCAGTTCTAGCCGGCGGGCAAAACCAATCCAGTAGGGAACTGAGGGCATCGGGATTGTGCTGGAGCCGACGATCGGACTTGAACCGATGACCTGCCGATTACGAATCGGCTGCTCTACCAACTGAGCTACGTCGGCCTCTCGCGGAGAAGGCGCTGATAGAAATAGCCTAATTGAGAAGTGGGTTGACCGCAACCACAGGAGGCGCAAGGACGGTGGTAACGCGATCCAATACTGCCTCTTGCCAGTGGTCGCCGCGCAAGTCTTCAGTCGTCAGTCTTTAGTCGTCAGCTGAACGCGGGCTTGGTCTCGGCTAGTCTCGAGGGGCGAGAACGCCCATCGCTCCAATTTCAAGTCTTGTCTCATGCGACGCCATGCTGTTCAACTCGCGCGGATTTCTTGACTACGGGCGGCCGAGCGCGGACTTGACGGAGTCTGGCAAGTGATCGGCGTGGGCGAGCAGAAGGCTGACCTGCCAGGCTTGCGTATCGGACAAGTTGCCACGGAATCCCGGCATTCCGGTCAAACGGATTCCGTGCACTACCTTCCAATAGGTCTCCTCCGGCGGATCGTCGGTGACGCCCTTGCCCTGCATCAACTCGGGAGGCTTGGGAAACATTCCCTTGGCGATCGCCGTCATGGGCTTGCCCGGCAGCCCATGGCAGACTGCGCAATTGGCCTTGTAGATCTCAGCAGCCGCCAGGTAATTGGGTTCATCGGCGGGGATGGGGATACTGTGCGGCATGTCCCGCTCCAACGTTTTCTTAAGAGCCAGCTTGGCCAGATATTTTTCGAACGGCATGGGTTCGGAATCTGTGGCGACGGGGGCCTGTCCGGCGAGGAAATATCCGAAAACGCCCGAAGTGAGCAGGAGCCCACCGACGATGATGCCGACGATGAACGATCTCATAGAGTGGTAGACCTCAGAATGATAACAGTCTGACCATCGATGCTACGGCTCGGGTTCACGATTGTGAATAGCAAACCTGAGCCGGGGATATCCATACTGCCGTATCAGCGCCGGGCCCAGAATCGGTTGCATGAAGAAGATGAATCCGGCCCATCGCAAGATTGAGCGTGTGCTTCGTTCCACGTTTGTGCCATGGACCCGGAATATGCAATTGGCTGAGAATAATGGAGCGGCGGCTTCGGGAGAGATCGCCAGTATCCTTGCGACGTTCGGATGCGAAAAAGCGCAGTGAGAGCAGTTGAGTGAGGGAGAACGGGTTGAAGCTTTGCGAACTAATCCGAGACGAGGAAGCTCAGGGCGTCAGCGAATATGCGATGCTGCTGGTGTTATTGGTGCTGATTATCGTTGCAACGGTGCACGCTCTCGGTATGAACGCGCAACAAGTCATTGACCGCGTAAACGTCGCTCTGCACGGCTAGTGCTGCCCCGCCGTACTAACCCAACTTCCCTGCTCGTGAGCTCGCTTCAACGCTTTCTTCTGGGCCTTGTCAGACTTCTTCATCGCTTTTTGCTGCTGCCTGGCATTCTTCTGCATAGCCTTCTGCGCCTTTCTGGCGGCCTTCCGATATGCCCGGGTTTGCTGGGAGGCAGAATCCTGCCGGCTGGCAAAGGAAGGGAGCGCGAGAACGGAAATGATCAGGCTGGCAAGGACGATGCGAAAAGCGAATTTCTTCATTAGTCTCCAGAGAGGAACCGTTGCTCGATTCTAACCCACAGAATGGAGGACGGCTCACGAGGGCGTTCAAAAAATGACGAAATGGTAGGCGCGGCAGGAATCGAACCTGCGACCCTCTGCTTAGAAGGCAGATGCTCTATCCGACTGAGCTACGCGCCCGCACCAGCCAATATTGTAATCGGCAAGATTAGTGTACCAAGCCGACAGCGTTATGTTTGCGGTCTGGACGATCCTGAGAGGTCGCGAATCTCCTCGGGAAATATCAGAAGTGGGGAAGGCAGGCGCGCCTTATCTATCGGGTTCACCATTCTCACCTCGCTAAGGTCGGCACAACCACTCTTGAGTATTCGTGGCCGGCACGTCTAGTGATCCGCGGGACTGCCACAGCCCTCGCTGGCGAAGCTCAGCGTATTGTTCCTGGCTTTCAGGGTGCAGTTATATTCCCCTCCCTGCGAATCGTGCGCGCTGTAGCTTTGCGAACTCTGCTGTCCGGAATTTCCGGTGATGTGGAAGGACGAATCCAGATCCAGCGTGTCGACTGACTTCACTTTGTTGCGCACAACTCCTGCGAACCAGGGCGCGGCGAAATCATGATCGAACTCCTGTGAAACCTGCCCATTTTGGATAATCGAACCATCGGTATTGAATGTCAGGGTGTAGTTGAGCGTGAGGGGATAGGTGAAGGATTCGCGGACAACGGCTGGTCCTTCGCGATTGCTGGTGATCACGGTGGAGTTCAGCTGCGTATTTTGCGTGATGTCCTGCGTGTAGGTCGTAGCCGTGATGTTGAAGTTTTGCAGGTTGCCGAAGCTCACCTGCTGGCGGATATCGGTGCCTACCCTTCCATGCGAGGTGTTCACGTATCCGGCCACCCGGAAAGAGCGGACCGAGTTGGTGGTAACGCTGCCGCTCACATTCCCGGAAGAGTCGGTCGTAAGCTTCTCCTGGATGGATGGGGTCGGTCCGCTGCCGATGGTATTCTTCGTGACAGCGCCAGTAACCTGGGTGGCGCCGTGATCCAGGAAAAGTAATAGAGTCGCAGTCGCTGAAAAATAATTGTTCGCGTTGAAGACGCTCAGGGCAATCGTATGAGGCAGTCCGTTGCTGAGCACGCCGGCGAAGGGCGTCAGATTGACGCGGTAAGGCANGAAGTTCAGGGCTTGCACGCCGGGAATGGGTTCCCAGAAAAATGGATCGACGCCTCCGGTATAGATCCATGGATACACTGGCGCGACTCCCGCCGGCTGACCATCGATGCTGACTTCTGCTTCGCGAAACGCAGTCCCTCCGCAGCTTTGTAGTTCGGTGGCGACATCATTGGGCACGCAGGAATACCAGAACTCGTCGCCAATCTGGCTTTGCGTAATGACATCCAGGTATGCCTTCTCAACATTGCCGGGTAACGTCAGGGTCGAGGCGAGTTGATCGGTGGATGTGGCCAGGAAGGCGGGCTCGTTGAATCCGCCGGAGCCATTCGATTGGCGCAGCGGAAGAACGGCGTCCGGCACCCGCTGGGCACTGTCGTGCTCGCTCGCCGGATAGAACTCCAGCGAAGCACTTCCGGAAATGATTCCGGTGTAGGTACTGTTCACGATATTGCCGAGGATGACGGATCCAGACTGAGGACTGGCAAACAGCGCGCTGTAGTCGGTGACGTCGCGTTCGACATGCCAACTTGGCGCCAGGCTCGCGCGTGGTTCCGCGGTCGTGCCGAAATAGAGGTTCACGAAACCCATGTCAACGATAGCCGTCCGGTCGAATTGCCGGCCCGCGGTAACGCTGAAGTCGGCCGTGAAGACAACCTTCTGCCATGGACCGGGACAAGCGGAGGGCGGCTGGTATTGATGCGTTGGAACACTGAAATCCACGAACTGCAATCCGGAGAACAGCGTCACCACGCAAGGCTTGACGTGGGGACGGGATACGGGCGGATCGGCCGTCACCGTGTTCGACGATCCGGTCTGAAAATTCTGCGCAGCAACAATGTGCGCGATCAGGAAAACGATTCCGAGGAGGGCGAGGTTCTTCACGCGGCGGACGGCGGCAGAGTGAAACATGGCGAGTTCTCCTTCTCAGAACATCTTGGCAACAGAATTGGTTTTTGGCGGTGGACTGAATGGAGCGTCAAAGAGAGGCCAACTACAGGCGGGCAGTCTAGAGACCGAGTGGTTGACGTGTCAAGAGCAATGTCGTTGAAACCGACGTCTGGCGGCGTTTCCACCGTCTTTTGCTGAACGATAGGCGGTTCCAGACCGATGCGTGAGAGCTTGAAGGGGGCGGCTCAAGAATGGTTGGATGTTCGCTTTTTGTTCGCTATAATATCGGGCGATGAATGAGCGCGCCCAATCGATTCTAATTGCGGCTGCCGTGATCGTCGCGCCCAAACTCCGGGATTTCAAGGACACGCCCGCGCTACGGTCCGCCGTCCACGAGGCCATTCGAGTGGCGGAATACATGGCGCGGGTTGTCGAGAGCCGTTGTGCGGAGAAGAAACCGGCGTGAGCGCGGTTGCGAATCTGATGTCTGAACTTGCAGCTCGGGCGCCGAAGTACGCAAGCGCCCGATCGCTGCCATTCTGTCTCGGCTACGGAGATTCTCCCGTCGTTTGCTTCCAACCGTGCGAGGGTCAGCACGGAAATTTTCATCCTGCGAGCTACAAGGCTCTGCTTGCGACTCCCGAGTGGCGTCGACGCCTGAATAAGGTTCACACCACCGCGAAAAGTGTGCTGCCGCACCCGGATAATGGGCGTTGGCGAGAGCTGGATTCATGCATGAGTTCCGATGCGTTGTTGATGAACGTGTTCTGCCATCCCGGGGTGTTACGAAGCGCCCGGGTTGCGTCCATGCTCGGGTTACAGCCAAAGCTACATCCGAGATTCGGAGTGCCAGCGCGGGTACCGCTGGTGAACGGGAAATTGGATCGGACCGAGATTGACCTCAGGATTGGCGGGTTGCTGGTCGAAGCAAAATTGACAGAGAGCGGCTTCCAGCGTGCAAAGAGAACAAGCGTGCTTCGCTACCGCGATTTCCAGGGAGTCTTTGATGAAGATCGTCTTCCCCGCACGGGAGAGTATTTCCACTGCTATCAGCTTGTCCGCAACGTGCTGGCGGCTCACGCGAGCCAGTGCTCACTTTGTGTTTTGCTGGACGCGAGGAGGCCGGATCTGGTGGAGGCATGGTATACGGTCATGCGTAGCGTGAGGCCAGTAGGTCTGCGGACTGCCTGCAAGGTTCTGACCTGGCAAGAACTGTCGCGCGTGCTGCCCACGAGCCTGCGGGCCTTTCTGGCAGCGAAGTACGGAGTTCAATGAAGCATGCAATCATGGGGGAAAAGCGCACATTTCCCAATCCCCCAATTGCTCAATTCCCGAATTTCTCCGTTTCCCTGTGACCCTGTGGTGAAGAAAAGTGAAAGGGCCGCGGCAACGAACGCCGTGGCCGGACAGGCGGAGGACGGCCTGTCCCTACGCGGTCCTTGCCATGTGTGCGGTGCGTTGCCTTCTGGAGCGCGCTGGTAGATAATTCCAGCTTCCCCAATCCAACACAGTTATGAGGAGACGAGATGAAACTTACATTGTCGATTTTGTTTCTGGTCGGGTTACTCGCTTTGGCCTGCACCGGCTGGGCGCAAGATGTAAAGTCCGACGTCGATAAGGCTGCGAAAGATACCGGTCACGCCACCAAGAAAGCCGCGACCAAAACCGCTGATGCGACGAAGGATGCCGCTGTAAAAACCGGCGACGCTACCGAGACCGCAGCCCACAAGAGTGGCCATGCCACCAAGGAAGTCGCGGTGAAGACCGGAGACACGACTGAAAATGCCGCCAAGAAAACGGGCTCGGCGGTCAAGAAGGGGGCTAAGAAAACGGAAGCCGGGACCAAGAAGGGCGTAACCAAAACGGTAGACGCAGTGAAGTAGGGTATTTCTCGCAGGCCTGCTGGAACCAAAGCGCGGCAGGTAGTGTCTGTTCGAGGGAGACAATCATGCCCAGCCTGCAGTCGCGCAAGGCTTCCGCAGCATTCTCGCAAGCCGAGTACGAGAGCCTGGCAGAGTTCCGTTACCACCTGGCGAGATTCTTACGCCGCCGGAAAGATGCCGCGCGTGCCGAGGGGTTGCAGCCGCAGCAGTACGAGTTGCTGCTGGCTGTCTCCGGCCTGCCGAAGGACAGGCAACCGACCATCAAGGAGATTGCCGCTCACCTCTGCCTCGAGCACCACACCGTTGTGGAACTTGCCGACCGGTTGGAAAAACAGGGATTGCTCGTTCGCCGCAGTTTCCCGCTGGACAAGCGGGTCGCACTGTTGCACGTGACCCGCTCAGGACAGGGCGTCGTCGGCCGCATCGCAGGTTTTAGTTTCACCCAGCTGCGCGATGAAGCTCCCTTACTCATCATGAGCCTCCGGCGCATTCTGAAAAGACGCACACGGCGCTAAGTGAAGGACGTCCCTTCCCTGCAGCCGACAAAGACATCCCGCCTTGCCTTCATTGACTGGATGCGCGGCCTCGCCTGCGTGCTGATGTTTCAGACGCATTGCTACGACGCCTGGCTCTCGTCGGAAGCCCGCAAGTCCACTTTCTTCATGTACTCGCAACTGGGCGGCACGCTGCCCGCGCCCCTGTTTCTCTTTCTGGCCGGAATTTCATTTGCGCTGGTGACGGACAAATTGGCTGTCAAAGGCGCGCCCGCGCAACAGATCGCGCGCACTACGATCGGGCGCGGCGCGGAGATTTTCGCGTTGGGATTGCTCTTCCGGCTGCAGGAGTACTTGATCGCCTGGGGATGGGCGCCGTGGAGTGACCTGCTGCGCGTGGATATTCTCAACACCATTGGTGTTTCCATGATGTTGATGGGGCTGACCTGCTGGATCGTTCTGGCAAGTTCTGGAAATGTGGTCTATCGCGCGCGCATGGGAATCACAGCCGCGGTAGTCGCTTTGAGCATAGCGCTGCTGACTCCGCCCCTGTGGACGAAATTCCGGCCGCGGTGGCTTCCCTGGCCGCTTGAGTCGTATGTCAACGGCGTTCACAATCTTGGTGTACCGCAGGCTTGGCTGTTTCCGATTTTTCCGTGGGCTGGTTTCGCATTCGCGGGATTGGCTATCGGATTCCTGTTGCGCGCGGAGTGGACCCTCCGCCATGAACGGCTCGTTTTCTCGCTCGCCGGCGTTCTCGGCCTGGCCCTGATTCAGGGTGCGCGGTGGCTGGACTCTCAGCCGCTGCACCTCTATGCCACTTACGACTTCTGGCACACGAGTCCGGCCTTTTTCCTGATTCGCGTGGGACTGCTGCTCGCGATTCTTTTCGCGAGCTATGCGTGGTGTCGCTGGGGGCCGGGGGAATGGGGCTTCAGTCCGCTGATTCAGCTAGGCAAGACTTCCCTGCTGGTGTACTGGGTACATATCGAGTTCGTGTATGGCCGCTTTTCGATTCTCGGCAAGCACGCGCAGAGCATCGGGAGCGCGAGTGCCGGACTGCTGATGATTTTTCTGGCAATGCTGGCGCTGTCGCTGGCAAGGACGAAACGCAAGGGAAGTCGTGCCGAGGTTCGAGCGGAGCTAGGGCATGCCCTTCCGGCCAGCTAGCATCGCCATCGGCCAGAGAGGCACGAGGAAAAATCTTTTGGCCCAAGCAACCCGGCAATATCTTCGTAATTTTCTGGATTTTTGTTGGTTGTTGGTGTTCTCTGTGTCTCCGTGACTCTGTGGTGAAGGCCTTGCCCGCGGCTGGGCAGCTGAAATTTAAGTCGCATCATCCGCCCGCCTCCAGAGGCGTCCAGTTCGTACGTTCGAGAAACGTAGGTGGCTCATAGGTGCGCCCGGCCGCCAGTCGGCGTTCCTCCCGCCAGATGGTCCACCAGAGCGCGGGCCCTCCGAGGCGAGACGCGATGCGCGCCACAGTTCCGAATTCCTTCTCGACTTGACGGCGCAGCGCACGAATCTCCTCGCTCCCAGCCCGATTCACCTTCCGGAAATGCTTCTCCATCGCCCAAAGTGCGGCGTTGTAGGTAGTGCTCAGTTTCTCCGACTCGCGGGCGAATCGTTCCCGAACGCGTGCGTCCGGAAAATCCTTGTATCGTCGCCACCCCTGCAACATGGTCTGGCACATGCGATACAAGCTGGGGCCATTCTGCTGATAGTCGCGCCAGAAGGCCCAGTCCAGAAAGCGCTTGGAATCGTCACGGGAAATGGCGGCATGCCGGAAATTAAATCTGTCCTGCCCATGAATGTCGGCCAGGCTGACATCATCCAACATGCGACCCTGCTCCGACATTTCCTGGTAGAGCGGTGTGCCGGGCACCGGTGTATAGAGCATGAACTGGTGAAAGTCTGTGCAGTGTTCGACGGCGAAATCAATTTCCTCGGCAATGTTTTCACTGGTGTGATGCTCGAGGCCGATGATAGTCGAGCCTTGTACGCGGATGCCGTGCTCGCGCAGCTCGCGGGTAAGCTGGCGAGTATCCGCCCCCTGCAGCTTGCTGTAGTGCGAACGTGGCGACTCCAGGCCCATCCAAAGCCAGGAAATTCCGAGTTCCACGAGTTCCTGAAAGGTATATTTGCGGATGGCATTCGCCGATGCGAACACGGCGAGTCCCCAGCTCTTGCCGGCTTTTTTCATACGCTGGAGCAGTTGTATTGCGCGCTCGCGATGCAGCAGGAAATTCTCGTCCATCACGAAGAACGTCTGGACGCGCAGGGATGCTTCCATGCGATTCATCACATCGAAAAGCTCGTCCCCCGTTTCAAAGAAGTTTACGAATTTGCCTTTTCCCCCGAAGAAGGACGACGTCGTGCAGAAATTGCAGCCCATCGGGCAGCCGACGGAAGGGATCACGGTGGCTGCGGTCGCGCCTTTCCGCTCCGGCAACCGGACGCCCAGAATACGAGTTTCGAGCCCGGAAACGATTTCCGGATGGCGGATCGGGGCCTCCTGATCTTCGCCCAGGTACTCCCGCATCCAACGGATTCCCTCGCCACGCACAATGTGGTCGGCATCGATCACGGTTTCGCCCCTCGGAATGGCGGCAACATGGCCGCCCACGACAATTACGGAGCGCGGAGACAACCTGCGAACCAGGCGGCACATTTCCTGCACTTTTCCCACATTGACGATGATCGATGAGATACCCACGATGTCGTATTGATTCGAGGCCAACTCGCGTGCCAACGAATCCCGCGTGGGAAAGTCCAGCACCGTGCAGGGAGCGGAAATGTTCGCCTGGATCATCATGATGCCCCAGGAGCGGTGAAACATGCGTAGTGAAAACGCGCCTTGCGCGCGCGTGACCTGATTGTGATAAAGCTCCATTGGGTTGATCGAGCGACTGCCGAATTCGTCGTCCTGCGCATACGGGCCGAAAACCGAGGTGAGTAGGACACGCGCGCGCGTGCCCTTGGGATGAGGCTGCATCAGTTTCACGCTCCTAAGATCCAGCCTAGGGATCGTGCTCGTGGGTGTATGTGAGGACCAACACAAAATACAAAACTATTACAAAGAGGAGTGGCGGGAAGATACCTGGATCACGACCTTGCCCACGAATTGGAGAGCAATCTCCCATTGGCAGCGGGCTTTCGCTTCGTCTTCACCGTAACCGAAGAGATAGAAGGTCACATAGAAGCCATCGTCGGCGGTTTCTTGATTGTGGTAATAACAGCGGCGCAGAAGAAATTCAGCGGACGCGGGAATCTCCGGTACACGCTGAAGGAGTTCCGTGAGTTCGGTCACGAGTCTCTCGTGATTCTTGAACGAGGTGCGTGCGGCCGGACTCGTAAACAGGAAATCCACATACGAGCCGAACTTCCATCGCGCGCCAAAGATCTCTTCTTCGGGATTGATTTCGTCGGTGACCCATGTGTCACATTTGGCGCTCTCAAGAATGGAAGCAGGAGAGTTTACGGTGAGCAGGAAATCGCGCAGAGCCTTGTTCCCCAACGCTTCCTCGACCTGGTCGAGTGCCTGAGGATTGCGCTTGAGGTCGTAGTAGCGCGTCTCGGGGCCGGCCCAAGGGAAATCGAGCGTCTCATCATCGCGGCCAAGTTCCACGGCAAAGTCGACCTGCATCCCGACTCCACGGAGACAAAGGACCAATGACAGCACGCAGGGCGCAGTCACTGGTCCGAAGTTACCGGCACAGCTTACTTCGCTGGCTGTGGGGCCGGTGATTGAGCCGGCGTGCCAAAATTCACCTTGGGCACTTCGCGCGATCCCTCGGCGGCTTTGAAGTAGGCATCGTTGGGTTTGAAACCGGCCCAGCCGGCGAGCAAGCTCGCCGGGAACTGCTGGACGTAGGTGTTGTAGTCCTGCAGGCTGTCGTTGTAGCGCTTGCGTGCCACAGCGATGCGGTTTTCAGTGCCAGCCAGTTCGTCCTGCAAGCGCAGAAAGTTTTCGTTGGATTTCAACTGCGGATAATTTTCTGCGATCGCGAGGAGGCGCCCCAGGGCGCCGTCGAGTTGATTGTTGGCGGCGATTTTATCGGATGGAGATCTCGCCGAAAGTAGCGCTGAGCGCGCGTTCGCGATGTCGCCGAACACGGTTTGCTCCTGCTTGGCATATGCTTTCACAGTCTCGACCAGGTTCGGAATCAGGTCGGCTCGGCGTTGCAGATTCACATCGACCTCAGACCAGGCGGATTTGACGGCTTCGTTCTTCGAGACCAGCGTGTTGCGAACGGTGACGTATTGCCCGAAAACGACCAGCGCAATCAGCACGAGGATGATCACTGCGATTAAACCCTTACCCATGTGACTCTCCTTTGCAAAAAACTCTCGGAAATCACGGCAACGCTATTTCCGCGGGGATTCCAGCATTTTATCGACAGCGGCGGTCACTTGTTCGACTGCCGCCAAGTAGCGGCGAGCGATATCCTGAACTTGAAACTGCCTGGGATCGGCCCGGTGTTCGCGAATGTCGAGCAGATGATCAAACGGGCTGGCATCGAAAGCGAGATTGCCCGCGAGTGCCCGAACGGCGTCGCGCTTGGTCGCCGGTACGGGTGCGCCTTGCGCAATCAGGGCGTGACGAAAGAGGGTGGCGAATGCCGAGACCGAACGCAGCAGGAGCCGCCAGGTCTGCTTTTCGTCGTTCGCGTGCGCGAGCAATCGTTGGCGCAGCAGAATGAGTTTCTCGCGGAGTTCGTACTCGAGTTGGGCGCGGTGCAAGTGCATCGGAATCTCAAGTTTTGAGACGAGGTCGGCGCCGGCCAGGACCCGATGTCCGCGCCTGATATCCAGCATCTCGATGGAAAACACATCCACGGAGTGCTCCAGCTCGTCGCGAGTAATCAGAAGGGGAGCAGGATGGCGCTGAGTCCAGGGCTGGATGACGGGCGCAAGCATCAGCAGTTTGGGCAAGGTCGTATCCTTCAGGATCGCGAGTAAGTTGATGTTGGAGTATTCCTCATCGTAATCCCCGGAAACGGCGGACCCGTAGAGCACGAGGCTTTCGAGGTTCTCGCCTGCGGATTGCTGGAATTCTCGGACAAACTCGTTGATCTGCTTTTCGGGAATCGCGTTCTTAGGNGTCATANCGGATCCTCAGTTCTGCCTACCAACTGCCTC
>JGI12627J18819_10000197_pt1 | contig 20007 bp, 19 predicted proteins | sample TexAe_OM1H0_M2_FD_18819 | JGI IMG/M metagenome (IMG submission 18819)
AGCAGTGTTGCGAGCAGTGTTGCGTGCGCTCGAACGTCCCTCATTGGCCGATGCGACCGGTGTACTCGCGACGATCGCCTTCTTGGTGGTATTCAGCGTACTGATCAAGGACTTTTTTTGGATGGTCACGTTAGTCTCCTTCGATGTCTTTTGGAAGATCTGAACTCCATCGAGCATTTCTCCCTAGTGCATGACCTATGCCAAACTCCGCGCCAATGTCAGAAATCTTCCTATGTCAATGTCGCCGTGAGGTTTGGTGGCCCAAATTTTGCCCTTGACCCGTGCTGCCGGACAGTAAAGAAATTGACTGCGGTTAATTATTAACCGCTTACAGATTAATTATTAACCCTTTTCTTGGAGGGCTACAGCTTCAGTTTTCGGCAGAGATACTTCATCCGTTGCGGATCGATCCGGAGAAGATTCGCGGCGGCCGTCTTCCTACCGTTGGCGCGCCGGAGGGCGGCGCTGAGGTACGCGATCTCGATTCGCTCCATTTCCGCGTCAAAATCCACTCCCTCTTCTGGAATCAGGATGGCTTCCTGACTGGCCGCGCTCGAAGAAAGTAGCTGTTGCGGCAGGTGGTGGGCCGCGATCGTTGGCCCATCGCTCATGATCACAAGCCGTTGGACGACGTTTTCCAGTTCCCGCACGTTCCCAGGCCAGGAGTAGGCCTCGAAGATCTCTATGATCTCAGGCTGCAACTGCTTGATGGGTTTTTTGTTCGCTGTGCAATACAGCCTCAGAAAATGCTCCAGCAGAAGGTGAATATCCCCCTGACGCTCGCGCAATGGCGGAACCACGATGGGCACAACATTAATCCGGTAGTAGAGATCTTCCCGGAAACGACCCATCCGCACCATAGCCTCCAGGTCATCATTCGTTGCCGTGATCAGCCGGAAGTCAATCTTCTTGGCAGTCCTTCCCCCCAACCTCTGGACGGTACGCTCTTGGATGGCCCGAAGCAGCTTGCTTTGCAGGCCGTGGTTGAGGGTCGTGATCTCGTCCAGAAAGAGCGTCCCGGAGTGCGCCATCTCGATCAGGCCTGGCTTGATGTTGTCGGCTCCTGTGAAGGCGCCCTTTTCATAGCCAAACAATTCGGATTCGATCAAGGATTCCGGCAGCGCGGAGCAGTTCAAGCAAACGTAAGGTTGGTCGCGCCGTTCTCCACTCTGCACGATGGCCCGTGCTACCAGCTCTTTTCCTACACCACTCTCGCCGCGAATGACCACACTGGCGTTGGATCCGGCAACGGCTTCTATGGCGCGATAAACCTTGCGCATCGCTTCGCTGCCGCCGATCAACCCGTGGAACGCGGACCGATTCTCCATCTGCTCCAGCAGCCACCGGCCTTCGTATTCCAAGGCCCTCTTTTCGATGGTTTGCAGCAGGAGAGTCCGCAACTGCTCTCCCTCCACCGGTTTCAGGAAGAAGTGGTCGGCTCCGGCCTGTGTNGACTCCAAAGGAAGTTCGCTGCTGGTAGATGCCGTGATGGCCACGAGGATCAGGTCGTCCCTTAGCCGGCGGATCTCCCGGAGCACCTCGATCGCGTCCGAGGGCCCCTCGCCGATGCTCTCGAGGTCGAGAACAATCCCGTGTATGTCGGCATTATCGATCAGATTCTTGATTTGCTCTTCCGTCGAGGCCAGCGTCGCTTGAAACGCGGGCATGAGGGCGCGCCGCATCTCGCGAAACATGTCGTCCGCGAGGGTAATGATCGCAATCGCATGTCGATCTCCTGCGGGCGGATACTCGTTGCTGGTAGGCATGGCCGCTGGGGCACTCGTGACGAGGGATTATACGGCACGATTCCGATCAACTGGCCTCCGCACGCTGAGACGGGCTGCCGTCCAATTGCCCAATGTTGTCGCGGAATGGTTTGAATGCACTTCGGATTCACACTCTGTCGCGGTGACCGCCTCAACCCTTCTGGCCATTTCTGATTTCAACTTTGCATCCGATCTGAGCAAAAAATACGAATGGCACCTGGACCGGTTTCGGGTGCCATTCGCTATTTTCTCGATTTGAGAATTTGAATACCTTGGACAGGACTCGCGATCGGGCACTCCTTCAGCGATGTTTGATGAAGTCGCCGCTCTGCAATTCCGACATCGCCTGGCGTAGCTCCTCTTGCGTGTTCATGACAATGGGACCGTACCAGGCGACCGGTTCCTCAAGTGGCTTGCCCGACACAAGCAGGAAGCGAATGCCTTCTGGTCCGGCCTGGACGCTCAGTTCGTCTCCGCGATCAAACAAGATCAGCGAGTGATTGCGAGCATCGTACTTGGCCGCCGCGTTGGCGTCTGCGGCTTGCTCGGTGAGAACCGCGCGTGGATCGGATGCGTCCCGGAACGTGCCTGAGCCGGAGAATACATAGGCAAACGCGTTCCGTGTGGTCTCGACCTTGAGTCGCTTTCCCTGTCCGGGTGGCACAAACACGTCGAGATAATTCGGATCGGCGGCCACTCCTTCCACCGGTCCTTTCTTGCCCCAGAACTCGCCGCAGATGACGCGCACCCTGGTGCCGTCATCATCGGTAACCTCGGGGATTGCAGTTGACGGAATATCCTGGTAGCGGGGATCAGTCATCTTCAATGACGACGGCAGATTCGCCCATAGCTGGAAACCGTGCATGCGTCCCTGCCGGTCGCCCTTGGGCATCTCCTGGTGCAGGATGCCACTGCCGGCCGTCATCCATTGCACGTCCCCCGGACCCATTTTCCCTTGATTGCCCAGGCTGTCCCCATGTTCGACGGAGCCGGCAAGAACATAGGTGATCGTCTCGATCCCCCGGTGCGGATGCCAGGGGAAGCCCGCCCGGTAGTCTTCTGGATTGTCATTCCGAAAATCGTCCAGCAGAAGAAAAGGATCGAAATCCTTGGTCTTGCCGAACCCGAAGGCACGTTGCAGCTTCACCCCTGCGCCTTCGATCGTGGGCTTCGTTTGAATCATCTGTTTCACGGGTCTTAGCGACATAAATTCTCCTGGTTCTCTGCGTTACGCGGCAGGATCGAGCCTGCCTTACGCAGACCGATTACGCCTTTATGAATTGAATATCGAGCGTGATCGTCACTTCGTCTCCGACCAGAATACCGCCGGTCTCGAGGGCCGCGTTCCANGTCAAGCCAAAGTCTTTCCGGTTGATTTTTGTGGTAGCGGACACGGCGACCCGGGTATTTCCCCATGGATCCTTCGCAGGCGGAGTCGGCCCTTCCACCTGGAAGGTCACCTTGCGCGTGACGTCCCGTATCGTCAGATCGCCTTCGACCGCCAGTTCTCCATCCCGGACAAGCGCTATGCGTGTGGACTTAAAGGACAGGGTCGGAAACTTCTCGACGTCAAAGAAGTCGGGACTCATGAGGTGCGCATTGCGTTGTGCATCGCGCGTTTCGATTGAGGCGGCCTCGATCAGCGCCTCAATGCGGGAGTTCGCCAGTTCCGATTCATCCAGCGTCAATTTCCCGGACACTTTGGGGAAATGCCCTTTCACGTTCGAGATCATCATGTGTTTGACCTTGAACTCCGCCACGGAGTGAGCCGGGTCGATGTTCCAGGTCGTGGTCGAAATTTGCGGTTTAGCTAATGTGGTCATGTTTGTTTCTCCTTTGGGTTGCTTAGATGCGTGCGAACGATAATCGTTGCAACAAGTATTGGCCCTAAAAAATCATCCACTTGCCCGTGCCCGGGCTTCAGCCAGCAGTTCGGCCAGCGCCCGAAGCCGATCTTTCCCGAGATGTCCCAACTGCCTGCGGTGTGCCTCCTCGACCGGGTCATCGAGTCGGCTCAGCAGCTTAAGCCCGTTCGACGTAATCTTTGCCATCACGACTCGGCGGTCCTTGGTTTCCCGCCAGCGCGAAATCAGCCCCCGCTTTTCCAGACGATCGAGCAACCGCGTGATATCGGGATCGCGCGTAATCATGCGGTTCGCAATCTCGCCACAGGGCAAACCCTCCGGCGAACCGCGCAGAATCCGCAGCACGTTATACTGCGTCGGCGACAGTTCCTCGGTCTTAAGCACCTGCACGAGGCTGCGCGACAGCAGATCACACGTGCGCTGCAGATCGAGGAATGCTGCTTCCTCAGGGCAGGCCGGACGCCGAGATCTCATTCCTGGCTGAACTTCTTTCACTCTTTAATAATATGCGTTACAACGACTATTGTCAAGACGGGTTTATTTTGGTCGCTTTCGCCCGGCTGAACAGGGTGCACGCTTCGCTTCAGGGGCGGTCTTCGTCAAATCGATCTTTTCCGAAGCCGCCCCGAGCCGTGAATTCAGTCGTTTACACCCGTTCTTGTCACCCGAATTCTGGACCCAGAATCGCGCACAGGAGTTCCGGCTGCCCCGGATCATCGTTCGGCCCACGGAACATGCGAGTGAGCGGCCGGGAGTATGTGAAGCCACAGGATCGCAGCAGGTCCGCTGCGATTGTGTTTGATTTCAGGCAATCCACCACGATGGCCTCGCGAGAAGAACGGGCCAGAAATGTTTCCAGCAGAGTCCTGGCCGCAGCACCGTCGCTTGCCATCCAGGGACCGAGATGATCCGCGAACAATCCCCGACGCCCCAGTGCGTACCCCTGTAATACGCTGCCGGTCCACGATCCCAGAGTCAAATCCGGCGCGCCGCCATGCAAAGACTCGAGCAGGAAGCCGCGGTCAGCACCAAAGACCTCTCGATCCCTCTTCAGGATCGAGTCCAGGAGACGTTCGGATCCAAATTCATCCGGACTCGAAGACTTGGCCGTCTCGCTTGGTGACCGCCGCAAAGTCCAGCGCTCAATTTCGTATTCAGCAACGAATCCCAGCTTTTCGTAGAGGGGCTTGCCTTGCGGTGTTGCATCCAGCTTGAGCGTCGGGATTTTTTCATCATCGAGGTGTCGGATCGCGCGTTTCAAAAGGTCCGNGCCAATTCCTCTTCCGCGATATTGAGGATCTACAAGCACCATCCCGATCCACGCAAACCGATTCTGAAACGANATCGTGGTTACCGTGCCGCACACCTGCCCATTGAGTTCCGAGACGAAACACCCGCGCGGACTGACCGTTAAGAAACGCTCCCAGTCCGAAGCAGTCTGATTCCAGCCCGCCATTTGGTTCAGCCGCACTCCTGCAGGTACGTCCTCGACGGTCATTGCGCGCAGACGCATGGCGGACAAGGGCATCCGAAGGATTGTAAACTGAGCAATTGCCGCGCTCGGGAGCGGCCTGGCTACACGCCTGAACACTGCCCGCGAGCCGGACATGCAAACGAAGTCCCATGGGCACAAGGTCGCACGAGATAACGTCAATTCGCGATGTCGCGCAGTTGGAAGCGCTCTTGAGCGAGCCGATGGAGTCGACCGTGCGCTGCCTTGGTGAACTGGAGGGAGACATCCTCGTGCTGGGCGTGGGCGGGAAAATGGGGCCGACTCTTGCTCGGATGGCGAAGCGAGCCTCTGAGAAAGCCGCAGTCAAGCGGCGCATCATTGGCGTCTCGCGGTTCCCTTCACGCGCTTTGGAAGACCAGCTACAAAGTTGGGGCATCGAGACGATCCGGTGTGATCTGCTGGATCGGGCCTCCCTTCATTCTCTTCCCGATGTGGCGAACGTCGTCTACATGGCGGGCATGAAGTTCGGCTCGACCGGACAGGAAGCGCGCACTTGGGCGATGAATAGTTACTTGCCGGGGCTGGTCAGCGAAAAGTTTCGCAACAGCAGGATCGTCGCCTTCTCCACGGGCAACGTTTATGGGCTCTCCCCTGTTTCGCAGGCGGGCTCGCGCGAGGAGCATGGGCTCAATCCCGTGGGCGAATATGCCATGAGTTGTCTCGGGCGCGAACGCATCCTCGAGCATTTCAGCCGAACCGATCAGATACCGATGTCGATCCTCCGCCTCAACTACGCGACGGAACTGCGCTATGGAGTGCTGGTTGACATAGCCCTTCGTGTCCACGCGGGCGAAGCCGTTCCGCTCTCGATGGGATACTTGAACGCGATCTGGCAAGCGGACGCGAACGCGATGAGCTTGGCGGCGTTGGCCTACGCCTCGGTGCCGCCTCGAGTGATCAATGTCGCCGGACCGGAGTTGCTGAGTGTCCGTACTGTCGCGGAGGAGTTTGGCAAGCGTTTGAATAAGGCCGTCCGCTTTGAGGGTGCAGAAGCGAAGGATGCCCTGCTCAGCAACGCGGAACACGCGTATCAGTTGCTCGGCCGGCCGCGTGTGAGCGCTGCACAAATGCTGATTTGGATTGCGGACTGGGTCTTCCGGGGCGGCGCGACACTGGCAAAACCAACGCATTTCGAGGAACGTTCCGGACGCTTCTGAAATGAAGTAGGGCTGAGTTCACCAGGAACCGCGTGCCGAAAAAACTCGATTCACGGGTGCAAAGCGTTCTGGCGCGAGGCACGGTGATTCCCGCCCATCCTCTCGCCCTCACGGCCGAGCGGCGTCTGGATGAGCGCCGCCAGAGGGCGCTCACTCGCTACTATATCGCCGCCGGAGCAGGCGGACTCGCGGTGGGCGTTCACACCACCCAGTTTGCAATTCGCGATCCCAACGTCGGTCTCTTTGAGCCGGTTTTGAGTTTGGCCGCCGAAGAAATGGATTCCGCCGATCGCGTCCGCGCGGAACCACTCGCACGGGTCGGCGGCATTTGCGGCGAAACTGCCCAGGCTGTTCGCGAAGCGCAATTACTATTGGACTTGGGATACAGCGCGGGACTCCTGAGTCTGGCCGCATTGAAGAATGCGGAGGATGCAGCGCTGTTAGCTCACAGTCGAACCGTCGCGGAGATTCTGCCCATCATGGGGTTCTACCTGCAACCGGCGGTGGGAGGTCGAACACTTTCCTACGCATTCTGGCGCCAGTTCGCCGAAATCGACAATGTTGTGGCCATCAAGATTGCACCCTTCAACCGTTACCAGACGCTGGATGTAATCCGCGCTGTGGCTGAGTCGGGGAGAGACATCCCCCTCTACACGGGCAACGATGACAATGTCGTGGCGGACCTCATTACTCCTTACGCCTTCCAGGTCGACGGCAAGATCGTAGAGCGGCGGATCGTTGGCGGCCTTTTGGGCCATTGGGCAGTCTGGACCCGCTCTGCCGTGGACTTGTTGCGGCAATGCCACGCTGCGAACGCCGGAGATCGAATCTCACGCGATCTCCTGCGGACCGGATTGGAGATCACGGATTGCAACGCAGCCTTCTTCAACGCTGCCCACAATTTCGCGGGATGCATCGCGGGCCTGCACGAAGTCTTGCGCAGACAGGGTCTGCTGGAAGGAACCTGGTGCCTGGATCCGCACGAGACCCTCAGCTGTGGTCAGTTCGCCGAAATCGAGCGGGTCTATGCGGCATATCCGCATCTGAACGATGATGCTTTTGTTCGCGAGCGACGCGATCAATGGTTGGCGCCGTAACCCGTGCTGCTTATCTGGAAAGTTGTGCCCTGAGCTTTCCAGGGAATCCCGTGCCAAACCAGGCCGGTCATGTGGAGCCGCAGAACATTACCGGGCGCAAGTCAGGCGTCGAGGGTGACGTCGTCGAGCGGTCGGCTGACGCAGGGCAGGATATATCCCTGCGACCGCATGTCGTCGTTGAGGGCTTCTTCGTTCTCCATCTTGACTCGGCCGCGCAGCATCCTGGTTGCACACGTTCCGCAACTGCCCTGTCGGCAACCCGAAGGCAGAAGTATGCCGTTCCTTTCGGAGCACTCCAGCAAGGTCTCTTCGGGCGAGACCTGAAACGCTACCGCCGAACGAAAAAATCTGAGCTCAAGGGCGCTGCTCACGCCCGCAGTATTCTCGCCCGCCGCTCTCGATTTCTTTTCTCTCGCCACCGCACCGCCAAAACTCTCCTGCAGGATTCTTGCAGGCTCCACTCCCAGTTCCGCCAGCAACGAGCGGCCTAGTTCCATGAACGTTGGCGGCCCGCAAAGAAAGAATGTTGCTTCAAGTGGTTTCTCGACTTCGCGGTCCAGAATCTCGCGCCGCAAACGCCCCTTCCATCCCGTCCATTCGGAACTTGGCTGCGATAACACGGACACCCACCGAAACTGCGTCAGTCGCGCTTGAAGCTCCGAAAATTCGCTGCGGAAGAACACATCCTGGCGCGTTCGCGCGCAGTAGATGAGCGTGACGTCAGCCGCAATACAGCGGTCATCGATGTAGCGCAGCATTGCCATCATGGGCGTAATCCCGCTGCCCGCCGCGATCAGCACGATCCGCTTGTGCTGGCTCTCATCGAAACAGAATTTGCCGTAGGGCCCCCGAGCTTTCACGGTGAGCCCCACCTCTGCGCGATCATTCAGGAACCCCGAAACATAACCGTTTTCCACCCGCTTGGACGTGATCTCGATATATCCGGCTTGAAGCGGTGAGGAGCAGATCGAATACGACCGATTTACGGTTTTTCCATCGATCACCCACTCGAACGTGAGGAATTGGCCGGGACGCGCCGACAACTGTCGTCCGAGCGGCAGCAGGAAGCGTAGTGTCTTGGCATCCGACGCCTGCGCCTCGATCCGCGTAAGAGTCAAAACCAATTCGTCCGTCTTAGGCGCTTCTTTGCCGGATTTTGAGCTGGCCGGAAGAGTTGCTGTGCCGCTGGCCGTCTTCGATTGCTTTGAGCCGTCGAAATAGGCAGCAACCACTGCAACCAGCACACCCAGAATGACCACTCCTGTTGCCTCGCCCGGCACTTTGTGCGGCGACGCCACGCGCAGATAATGGATCGCCACATTCACTCCAACCAGCGTGAAAGCGAATCCAAAAATTCCAATCCCCAACACCATCAGCAAGCCGCGCGCGGCTTTCTGATAGCGCGCGATCAGTACCTTTCCCACCAGCATCGGCACCAGCAAAAAAGCCAGGCCCATGTGCAACACGAGCCGGGGCGACAGTTCGTCCTGCCATCCCTTCACGCGCAACAGCATGAGATACAAATTCACCGCGAACAGGGCGATAAACGCCCAGCCGGCAATCCGATGAATCTGGATCCATAGCCTGCTCCTTCGACCCGACGTGGTGCGATTGCTCAACATGTTCCACACGTTGAAGCCCGCAAGCAGGACAAACAAGCCGGCAAGAGTCAGGCTGATGACAATGCGCACTGGGTGACCTCGAAATCCGCATGGCGCCGATGAAGGTGTATGGCTGCCACATGGATAACTGGCCTCCTTCGCGGTTTATTCCAGGCCATCGCATTCACTGCTCGCCCGAAAGCGTCGCGGAAAATTCAGGTCACCTGTTGCTGTAAAAAACGCGATTACAAATCAGGCACCTTGGCAGCGCTATTTGACGTCCCCGCATCCATGTCACAATAATCGCCAACCAGGGAGGGATTCCATGAATCGCTCGGTCCTCGGTCCCCTTTGCTCTGTCCTGTTGCTGGCCTCCTTGTCCAGTTTTGGTTGTGGCAGTTCAGGCCAGTTGCGATCTGTTACCGTGTCGCCTTCTGCTGCGGATGCCAGGAATTTCCCGAGCGGTCAGGTCCCGTTTTCAGCGATGGGCACATTCGGCAGTTCCTCGATGCCTCAACCCCTCAACAATAAAGACATCGTCTGGTGTGTTGGTACAAATACCGGAGCCTGTGCAGGGAATATCATCCCTGGTGCCACCGTCACTCCCAATGGTGTAGCGGCATGTGTCCCAACTTTCTCCGGGACGACTACCATTCTCGCCGGCAAGGCGAACCCCCCGATGAATCCTGATGGCGGCGCCCAGATGACCGTCTTCGGCGCAGCCCAGTTGACCTGTCCGTAAAGTTTTGTCAAAGCCGTTCGCCGCCATTCTGCTCGACGACAAATTCGAGCGATGTTTATGCGAAGTCGCTCCATCCTGGACATGCTGTGAACGGGTTACTTCGGTACTCGAACGTAAACCCGTGCATTCATGGACATCTATGCACCGCGACTTCTCGCCTCCTTCCGGGTTTAGGACTATCAAGGACGGAGGTGGCAAATGTTAAAGAAAAGTTTCCTTGCGGTGTTTGGATTGGCGCTCGCACTGGCTTTCGCGAATCCACCGAAAGCACACGCTGGAGTGGCGGTGGGCGTAACCATTGGTGGCCCGGCGGTGTATCCATACGGCTATGCGTATGTCGCTCCGCGTCCGGCTTATGTCTACCCGCGGCCTTACGTTTATCCAGGACCCGTCTATTATGGACGGGTTTACGGCCGGCCCTATTGGCGCGGTGAAGGCTGGGAGCGCCACGAATATCGGGAGCATCGCGACCGCGATCGCTACGACCACGATCGTTACTACCGCGATCGCCGCTAATGAGTAGCGCCGCCGTCCCGGCGGCAATCCTGCGGGCACATCTTGCAAACTGAAAAGTTCACGGGCGGCATCGGCCGCCCGTTCTTTTTGTTCTAGAAGCATCTTCCCGGCTCGAGGCCAGTTACATTTGCTCTCGCTATCCCGCGCGCCCACGTTGTCACTCAGCCCCACTTCTCCAACTCTGCTACCATCCCAGCAAGATGGCAGTGAAAGTCCATCCCAAATCAAGGCGCGCCGCTAAAAAGGCCACGCGCACCGCAGCCGTCCGCGAAACCCGACCTCGTTCTGAACTCGTGATCATCACCGGACTCAGCGGTTCCGGAAAAGCCTCTGCCCTCAAGGCCTTCGAAGATCTCGGCTACTACTGCGTAGACAACCTTCCAGTCGATCTCATCCCGCGCTTTGCCGAGCTCGCCGTGCAATCTCTCGAAACCCGGCGCACCGCGCTCGTCGTCGATATCCGCGAGGGATCCAAACTTGAGAAACTGCCGGCCATCGTGAAATCCGTCCGCCGCATGATCCCCACCATGGTGATCTATCTCGAGGCCACCGACGCGTCGCTGATTCGGCGCTTCAGCGAAACTCGACGTCCGCATCCCTTCGGCGCCGATTCTCCGGTGCGCTCGTCTTTGAGCGCAGAGCGCCGCCGCCTGAAGCCCATCCGGGCGATTGCCGATTGGGTCGTGGATACGTCGAAGTTCAACGTTCATGAATTGCGCGCGCATCTAACCGAGCGCTTCCAGAAAGAATCCTCCGACAAAAACATCCTGGTCTCTTGCGTGAGCTTCGGTTTCAAGCATGGCGTCCCTGAAGACGCCGACCTCATGTTCGATGTGCGCTTTCTCCCCAATCCTCATTTCGTTCCTGAATTCCGTCCCCTGACCGGCCGCGACCCGCGCGTGGCGAAATATATTCATTCCTTTCCCCAGACGCGGGAATTCATCAACCGCATCTCGGAGTTGCTGATCTACTTGTTGCCGCATTACGTGCAGGAAGGGAAGAGCTATCTCACCATCAGCTTCGGCTGTACTGGAGGCCAGCACCGCTCTGTCATGATCGCCGAAGACGTAAGCAAACATCTCCGCAAGGCAGGATACCGGGTGAAGGTGGTGCATCGGGATAGCTAGCGGATGGCGGATGGCTGGTAGCTGAAGTTGCCAGTGAGCCTTCCGGGATCAGCTCAACTCACGAATCGGTGCATCCGCCACTAGCTGATAGCCATCGGCCATCAGCTCAAGTAAAATTCCAGTTTGCACCCATTTCATGGCATCCTGACGCCCACCCGGCCACTATCAGACCGGCACCCGCTTCTCCAGGAAGGTGTATGCGGCAACTGATCCGCCTTTTGCGGTACGCGGCTCCGTACTGGTGGCAGGTGTTGTCATCCGTCATTCTCATGGCAGCCGTTGGGTTCCTGGATGCCTTCCGCCTTCTACTCATCGGGCCCATTCTCGACCGGGTCCTCAATCCCACGGCGGCTCCACATGAGATGAAGTTGTTGCCCATCCCCGGCACGCACCATTCCATCCACCTGGAGCAGTTCGTCCCCTCCACCTTCCAGAATCCCTGGGCCGTTGTTGCGTTTGCCCTGGTCGCTTCAACGCTGCTGAAGGGAATCTTCGACTACGCGGGCACCTACCTGGTCAGCTACGCCGGATTCGGCATGATCACCGACCTGCGCGACGATATGTACAATGCGATCCTGCGGCGCTCGGCAGCGTTCTTCCAGAAGCACACCACTGGAACCCTGCTTTCCACCCTTATCAATGACCTCGAGCGCGTGCAGTTTTCTCTCTCCAGCGTTCTTGGAGAATTTCTCCAGCAGATCTTCACCTTGATTTTCACCATTGCCGCCGTCGTCCTGCTGGGCGGCAAACTGGCTTGGGTGCTGGTACTCTTTCTTCCCGCGATTCTGTTTTCCTCCACCAAGATCGGCCGCCGCGTCCGCCACACCACCCGCCGCGGACAGGACAAGCTGGCTGAAATCCAGAACATCTTGCACGAAACCATCACGGGCAATCGCATCGTGAAAGCGTTCGGCATGGAATCGTGGGAAGTAGCCCGCTTCCGGACTGCAGCCAGACGGCTGCTTAGTGCCAACCTGCGCTCGGTAGCCGCCGCCGCCGTCAGTTCTCCTCTGATGGATACTTTCGGCGCGATCGCGATCGCTCTTCTGCTTTTGCTCGGACGCAACGAGATCCGCCACGGTGACTTCACCCCTGGTACCTATCTGGCCTTCATCGCCCTGGTTTTCAAGCTTTACGAGCCCATTCGAAAATTTGCGCTCTTCAATAACAGCTTCCAGCAAGCGGTCGGGGCCTCGTCTGAGATCTTCAAGTTCACTGAAAGTGAGGACGACGTCCGCGAGAAGCCCGGAGCCAAGCCCCTCCCCGCATTTACCGGAAGCATCGTGTTCGAAAGCGCAAGCTTCTGCTACGGCGACGAGGAGGGCGCCCGCGACATCCTCCGCGCCATCGATCTCGAGGTAAAACGCGGGGAAGTGCTCGCCATCGTCGGTTCCAGCGGCGCCGGCAAAAGCACTCTGGTCCACCTCATTCCTCGCTTCTTCGATCTGACTTCCGGCCGCCTGCTGATCGATGGTCATGATGTCCGGGATGTGACCCTGGGCTCGCTGCGTGCCCAGATCGGTATCGTCACCCAGGAAACCGTGCTCTTCAACGACACCGTGCGCAACAACATCGCCTACGGCCAGCCCCACGTTTCGCAAAAAGACGTCGAATCGGCGGCCCGCGCCGCGCTTGCTCACGATTTCATCATGGAAATGCCGAATGGCTACGAGACCATCATCGGTGAGCGTGGTCTGCGCCTGTCCGGCGGGGAGCGTCAGCGCATCGCCATCGCTCGCGCCATTCTCAAGAACGCGCCCATCCTGATTCTCGACGAAGCCACCTCCGCTCTCGATAGCGAATCAGAATCGCTCGTGCAATCGGCCCTGCAGAATCTGGTTGTCGGCCGAACCGTGTTCGTCATCGCTCACCGGCTTTCCACCGTCCGCCGCGCCGATCGCATCGTGGTCCTGGAGAACGGCACCATCTCCGACGTTGGTGCACACGAAGACCTGATGAAAAAATTAGGAACCTACCGCCGCCTGTACGATCTGCAGTTCCTGGAAGTCGATCATCCCAGGCCCGCGCCGGTGGGAGATTAGCGAATCGCTGATGGCCGATAGCTGATAGCTGTGACAGCCGCAATGATTGCCAGCAGCTAGTAGCGAGTAGCCAGCACCAACTGAGAACTGGGAACCGAGAACTGCTCTTATGCCCATCCGCTCGATGACCGGCTTCGCCCAGGTGAAGGGCCAGATCAATGGAAAGTTGAGCTTCACCCTGTCGCTCAAATCCGTCAACCACCGCTTCCTCGATCTGCATTTCCGCATGCCCGGCGACAACGACGCCCTTGAAATGAAACTGCGCCGGCTGCTCAAAGAGAAGATTGCCCGCGGCCATGTCGAGCTGACCCTCAGTCTCGACCGTGGCGCAAGCGAGGGATTCGCCCTCAATCGCGAACTGGTCGGCGGCTACGTGAATGCCTTCCGCGCCGCCGCTTCCGGGTTTGGCATCATCGCCGAGCCCGACTTGAACGTAATATTGCGCATGCCCGGCGCCATGGATGCTTCCACCGGCGCAGACGACGGCGAACTCGAAGCCGCAGTTCTTGGCCAGATCGAGGAAGCCCTGACCCGCCTCAACCAGATGCGCGACGAAGAAGGTCGCGGCATCGAGCACGAGCTCCGCGACCGCATGGAACATATCCAGAAAGCCAGCGCCGGCGTTGATCGCCACCGGCACGCGATCCTGCAGGGTTACGTCGAAAAGTTGCGCGCGCGCATGCAGGAGCTCATCGGCGCACAGGTCGATCCCGAACGCCTGCTCCAGGAAGCTGCCCTGCTCGTCGATCGCAGCGACATCCAGGAAGAACTCGTGCGACTGCAAACCCACATCAAGCACTTCCTCGGCTTGCTCGACGAAAAAGGGGAAGTCGGCAAGAAACTCGACTTCCTTCTCCAGGAAATGAACCGCGAAGCCAACACGCTGCTCTCGAAAACCTCCGGCCTCGCGGGTGACGCGCTCAAGGTCACCGAGATGGGTTTGGTCATGAAGTCGGAAATCGAGAAATCGCGCGAGCAGGTGCAGAACGTCGAATGACGACTGTCTACATCATTTCCGCGCCTTCCGGCTCGGGAAAATCCACCCTCGTAAACGAAGTCCGCAAGCTCGTTGCCGGGCTCGATTTCTCCATTTCCTACACGACCCGCGCTCCCCGGGGCAGCGAGCAGAATGGCCGGGAGTATTTCTTCGTGTCGCGCGCTGAGTTCGAGGACATGATTCGCAACGACGAATTCCTGGAGCACGCCGAGGTATTTGGCAACTACTACGGTACGGCGCGGCGTTTCCTGCGCGAGGCCCAGGAGCACGGCGACGATCTGCTGCTCGACATTGACGTACAAGGTGCCGAGCAAATCAAGAAAAGGATTCCCGCTGCTGCCAGTATCTTCGTCCTGCCCCCCAATCGCGAGAAACTGGAGTGGCGTCTCCGCAACCGCGGCCTCGATTCCGAAGCCGTCATTTGCCGCCGCCTGGACACGGCCCGCCGGGAGATTGAGAATTATGATAAGTACGACTATATTTTAGTGAACGACCGCTTGGAGCAGTCGATTGACCAACTGAAGGCCATCCTGCTTTCGGAACGTCTGCGACGCTCGGGCCGACCGCTGACCAACGACGAACAAGCAAAAGTCGCGTTGGCGGATCGGAATCGCCTGGAGAACATGCGGACTCGAATTCAACCTATTCTGGATTCCTTCCGCGACAGCCCAGGCCATTGCCAGCCCTAGGCGGCGCTTTAGGGGAGAACAGTATGAAGTTGATCGAAGGCTTCGACAGCAACTATCGCTATATCCTCGTGGCCGCCCGTCGGGCCCGCCAACTCCAAGGTGGCGCGCCCCCGGTCGTAGAGACCAGTTCCCGCAAACCTTGCCGTATCGCGCAGGATGAAATTCGCGCAGGTAAGGTCAAGTGGGTGATTCCGGAAACTCCCAAATCGGTTGCTGAAGTCGCCAGTGAAGCGATCGACCCCACTCCTCAAACGGATGCATAGGCCTTGCCGTTGTTGCTGGTCGATGCTCGCATGGCCAGTCTTTTCGGCTGCGCCCGGCCACAACATTCGGAACGTCCTGGGCGGTCATCTAATCTAGAGACGACATGAAGGTAGCTCTTGGCGTAAGCGGCGGGATTGCGGCCTATAAGGCGGCTGAAATCGTCCGTTTGCTGCAGGACCGCGAAATCCGCGTGCAGGTCATCATGACCCAGGCCGCGCAGGAGTTTGTCCGCCCGTTGACCTTCGCCGCGCTCTCCGGCGAGAAAGTCATCACCGGCATGTTCGAGGCCGGTAACGCCGAGCCCAACATCGACTCCGCGGTCGAGCACATTGCGGTCGCGCAATCCATCGATGCTCTCGTGGTCGCGCCAGCCACTTCCGACATTCTCGCGAAATTCGCGCAGGGAATTGCCAGCGACTTCCTGACCACGCTCTACCTAGCGACTACCGCGCCAGTTATCGTTGCTCCCGCGATGAACGTCAACATGTGGAATCATCCTGCCACCCAGGCCAATGTTGAGATTCTGCGCCGGCGCGGGGTGAAGATCGTCGAACCCGACAGCGGTTACCTCGCATGCGGGATGATTGGTCCCGGGCGCCTCGCCGCCAATGAGAGCATCGTGGCAGCAGTCATGCAGGCATTGGGTGCGTCGCAGGATTTGGCCGGCGAAGCTGTATTGATTACCGCCGGCCCTACCCACGAAAGAATCGATCCCGTGCGCTACATCACGAACCGCTCCAGCGGCCGTATGGGTTACGCACTTGCCGAGGCGGCCTTGCGCCGCGGCGCCCGCGTCCTGTTGGTGACCGGACCGACTGCGATCGTGCCCCCAAACGCCGCTGAGGTCACACGTGTCGAGACGGCCGAGCAGATGCGCAACGCGGTTTTGCAGTTGTTCCCGCAAGCGACCATCGTGATCAAGACCGCCGCCGTATCCGACTACCGTCCGAAAGCCGCGGCTGGCCAAAAGCTGAAACGCACCGGGCCCCTGTCGCTCGAACTCGAGCCCACCACCGACATCCTGGCCGATCTGGCCGCAAAGAAAACCACTCAGCTCATCGTCGGTTTTGCCGCCGAAACCGAGAATGTCCTGGAAAACGCGCGCAAGAAGCTGGCCAGGAAATCGCTCGACGCCATCGTCGTAAACGACGTCTCGCGCGAAGGCGTCGGCTTTGATTCCGACCGCAATGCCGTCACCATCCTCACGCCCGATGAACTTGTGGAAATCCCCGAAACCACCAAGTGGGAAGTCGCGCAGCGTGTGCTCGATCAAGTCGTGAAGCTGCGCCGCCGCGTCCGCATTCCCGCCAGCTGAAGATCATGCGCAAGAGCCAAATCAGCAGCCTGCTGCTCGCCCTCGTGGGAATCACCATGGCACAGGACAAACCCATCCCCGTGGATCAGGAACCGCACCACAAACTCGTGCTGAAGAACGATCTGGTTGAGGTGATGCATGTGACACTCTCTCCCGGCGAACGCACGCTCTACCATACACACAGCTACGACCGTGCTGCGGTCGAGTTGAGCACGTGTTCGATCACCCAACAGCCGTTCGGCGGTGCCGAGGGGCCACCTTCTCCCACCCAACCTGGCGACCTGTCCATGAGCCCACAAATCAATGGCGGCTATTCCCATCGGGTACACAACGTCGATTCTGCGATTTTCGAAGTCCTTGATGTTGAGTTTCTCCGCCGCCCCGAGAAGCCCGCCGATACTCCTGCGGGTCCAGTCGCGGCCGAGAATCCCAGCGCGCGTGCCTACCGTTGGAATCTTGCGCCCGGTGCCAAGACCGCCGAGCATACCCACTCGCGCCCGTATCTCATCGTCGCGGCAACTCCCATGCAACTGAAGATGACCGCGCCCGACGGCCAGTCTGCCACTCACTCTGTCAAGGCTGGAGATTTTCACTGGGTAGATGCGCCGGTTACGCACGTGCTTGCGAACGATGGCGCAACTGCCGGCACTATCGTCGAAATGGAATTGAAATAGACGTGTGGTTTACCGCGCGCGCGTCGTGACCGGTGATATTCTGATCGGCAATGTCCCGATCGCTCTCTCCAGATTTGCGGAATGCCCTTTCCGAGCGCATTCGTTACTACCGTGAGATGGGCGTCTACGACTTCTATTCCCGCGATTCTGCCCCATTCCCGGATTCGGTAGAAAACGCGGCACTCGCCGATTCCATCCCACCACCAGGCGAACACTATCCCGAACACCGAGAACCCATGTCACCCAGAAAATCCGCCACTGCCGTGGTCCTGTCTGATACCGGCACCTTCGAGGTCCTGAACGCCAAGCCGGAGTACGCCGTAGCCGACCCGGTACAGGCGCTACGCATCATCCGCGAAGACCTCGGCGACTGCACCCGCTGCCGTTTGCATAAACAGGGACGGAAGCAGATCGTGTTCGGAGTGGGTAATCCCGATGCCGACCTGATGTTCATTGGCGAAGCTCCCGGCGCCGACGAAGATCAGCAAGGCGAACCCTTCGTCGGCCGAGCCGGCCAGCTCCTCACCAACATGATTAAAGCGATGGGGCTGGAACGCGAACAGGTCTACATCGCCAACATTATCAAGTGCCGTCCCCCCAACAATCGCACTCCGGAGCGCGACGAGTGCGAAACCTGCTCCCCGTTCCTCATGCGCCAGGTCGCCACCATTAAGCCGAAAGTCATCGTGGCCCTCGGCGCGGTCGCCGCCAGGACTCTGCTCGCCATCAACGACTCGATGTCAAACCTGCGTGGCCGCTGGTACGAATTTAAGCCTCCCGGGGTGCGCAGCAACGATCCCAACTGGACGGGAGCCAAGCTGGCCGTCACCTATCACCCCGCCTTCCTCCTGCGCGACCCCCGCCAGAAAAAGGAAGCCTGGAAAGACTTGCAGATGGTGATGAAGGAGCTGGGGTTGAAAGCGCCAGCGAAGTAGAAGGTGCTTGCTGGCAGGACTTCAGTAGTCGAGTACGGAAGGCCGCTATAAAGAGAAGGCAGTTGGAAGACTCTCAGGTGCCATGATCAATGTTTTCGCTTGTCTCTGTGTCTCGGTGACGCTGTGGTGAATTGAGAATCGAGAACAGAAAGCGCAAAGCCACCATCTGGAGATTAGCGACTCACTACATTCTTCCCGTCGCAATCCCTTGCGCCCAATCATCCCGCCCGCGTGTCCGCGCGTACTCTGCGGCAGCTTGATGGTTATACGCTACTCGCTCCAGCGACACGTTCCAACCAGCGTCGCTCTGCTCCAGAATCGCGTAGCAGGCATGGGGCGAGAAGTTCTGCATCCGATACCGAACCGGGTCGACGTCATCATACGCGGGCACACCCACGCTCCCCGGATTCACCACTACCTGTCCATTTGACAGCTCCACCACCCGCGGAATGTGGGTATGCCCACACAGCACGACTGGGTGTCGAATGCCCTGCAAAAGCTCGCGAATCGCGCCCTCCGAACGCACCTGGGGCAGTCCATCCATCACGTCTTCCAGCAGGTAGATGGTGTCGCTCCCCGGCGTGCCATGACAAAGAAAAATATTGTTCTCCACCACGGCCGTTCGCGGCAGATCGTTTAGCCAGTGGATCGGCTCTTCACCCAGATCCCGGATCACGTAGGCCAACGTCGGTATCGCCGACAGATCGCGCTCGCTCGCCTCGTAAATCAGCCGATCCTGATTCCCCTGAATCGTGACCAGCACATCCTCCTGCATCAGGCGCTCGTAAGTAGCGTGCGGCTTAAGCGGTCCATACAATGAGTCGCCAAGATTCACGATTGTGTCGACCTCGCGGATCTTCGCATGCGCAAGCACAGCTTCCAGCGCCCATATATTGGCGTGAATATCCGCGAGAATGGCAAAACGAGTACTCATGTTCACTGATGAGAATGGCCCATCAGCCTACCAGAAAGTCAGTATCAAGTGTCAGGTGTTGGGTATCCGTTTCCTCGTCAAAACGTCGCGGTCGGCTTTCCACAGCGCTGCCTTGGTACTCTATTTATGCGAATCTCCCATAACGTGAACCCGAAACTTGAAACTCGAAACGCGAAAGCAGAAGCTGGCCTGACCCTGAATTCCGCTGCCCAATTCTGTGATGTAGCGCTGCCGGTCCCGCTGGACACCGCTTTCTCTTACCGCGTCCCCGACGGCATGGAGCCGGCTATCGGAGGTCGCGTACTCGTGCCCTTCCGCCAGCAGCGCATGAGCGGCATCGTTGTCGCGTTGCATGACCGCAAGCCTGCCGTCCAGACCAAGAATGTCGTCAGCGTTCTCGATCCGGNNCCCGTGCTCGACGAGCAACTCATGCGTCTCGGCAAGTGGATCGCCGATTACTACCTCGCCCCCTTGGGCGAAGTCTTCCGCACCATGCTCCCGCTCGCCGCCGAATTCAAGCGGACCATCACCTACCGCATCACCGAGCAGGGCCATCTCGCTCTCCATCTCGGAGGTATGTCGGGATCATCCCCCCGCGCGCGCCGTACTCCCGAAGATCAACTCGCCGAATTTCGTGTCCTCGACTATCTTGCCAACCGTGACGAACCGGTGCGAGAGCAAAGCCTTCGCAGCGCGACCCGGATAAGCCGCGCAGTGCTGACAGGCATGCTCCGAAAAAAATGGCTCGAACGCGAAGACATCTCCGACGCTCG
>JGI12627J18819_10000198_pt1 | contig 19926 bp, 13 predicted proteins | sample TexAe_OM1H0_M2_FD_18819 | JGI IMG/M metagenome (IMG submission 18819)
TGGGTTAAATACGTCGTGAGACAGTATGGTTTCTATCTTCTAGAGGAAATTAGAATAAAATAAAGATAGCCCCCTCGTACGAAAGGAGCTGGGTATATTAACCTCTGGTTTACCTGTTGTTTATGTGCCCAATATTAATTTAAGTATAGTATTTATTAAAAAAATATATACAGGGATGTTACTTTCACTTAAGTAAATTTATAGCATAGGCACGGCAGGAACGCTATGTTAGTTAAAAATAAGTGCTGAATGCATCTAGGCACGAAAGTTACTTTAAGATATTCTTAAATATACGTAGTTGAACACTACGAGAATTGTAATAAATAGACTAATGATATAATGTTTATTTTCGGATAAAGAGATTATCATGCTTCTATTTATTACAATTTATATAGGCTTTAGCTGAAAGAATTTAAATGTTTTTAGGTATAAAGTACTAATTTTATATATAACTGAATTTAATTGATATAATTTAAGCATAATCATATGTTAAAACATCTACATTTTTTAACCAAGTCTGGTTAGCATAAAAGTAATGTAGCTGTTTTGTAACCAGCTGAAGCAAGTGCGATACTTGCACTGGACTTTAATAAAAAAAAAAATAAAAATATTAGGCCCTATAGTCAAGTGGTTAAGACATAATGTTTTCATCATTACATACGAGGGTTCGAAACCCTCTGGGGCTATAATGATTAATATATCTTTATAATAATAAATATATTATTATTGCGGATTGATGTAATAGTAACATAATTGGCTCATGTCCAATATATATAGGTGCAAATCCTTTGTCCGCACATTTTCCAAATATAAAAGGTTATAGCTTAACTGGTAAAGCAAGCTGCTCATGACAGCTGAGATGAGTGTTCAAATCACTTTGGCCTTAGCTAATATAATTATAATATATCTATATCCGAGTGCTGGAACTGGTAGACAGGATAATCTTAAGATTTATTGATTTAATATCGTGAACGTTCAAGTCGTTTTTCGGATAAATATATAGAAAATTTAGCAAGGGGACATAGTTTAACTGGTAAAACTACGATTTTGCATATCGTTATTTCAGGATCGAGTCCTGATGTCTCCAAGAGGAACTCCTCTAAAAAGGAGTGCCTTATTATTTTAATTAGAGAATATGTCTCTTTTTCAATATTTTATAATATATATATAGAAAAAAAAAATAATTTTAAGTATATAAGCTCGAGAAGCTCAATTGGTTGAGCGGGGTCTTGAAGCGACCTAGGCTGTAAGTTCAAATCTTATCTCGGGCAATCCTTTTTATGTAATATATTACCTAAAGTTTATTATTCATACTATATGTTCAATTAATATATATAAGAGTATAAACTTTTTTACAGGTTTTCATGGGTTACACGTAAGTAGTATTGTAAACATTGTTTATAATACAAAATAAAATATAATATATATATTTAAATTATGTAAAGGTAATGATGGAATTGGTAGACATGAATAGCTTAGGACTATTTGATTTTTTTATTTTATCCGTTCAAGTCGGATTTACCTTATCTTAAATATAATAATAAATATTAAATAAATATTTATATGTTGTAGACTAATCGGTAAGTCATAAATTTTTGGTATTTACCATTGAGTGTTCGAATCACTCCAACATAATATATATATAGTATATTTAAAACATATATATGTTTTAAGGTGAATATAGTTCAATGGTAGAGCGACTGTATGTGGCACAGAAGATTCCCTGTTCAACTCAGGGTATTCACCCTTTACAAAGTAAAATTTAAATAAAAGCCAGGGTAGTTTAATTGGTTAGAACATTAATTTCATGCATTAAGAATGAGAATTCAAATTTCTCCTCCGGCTATCTAAATATAATTTTATTTTTTTTTTATGTTAAAAATATTCGATAATATTTTTAATTTTGAGTGTTTTAGTTTAAATAAAGCATATTTATATATATTTATAAATTCCTTGAGTTTTAGAGTGCTTCTATCTCAGGTTACTTTTTTTTTGGTTATTTTAAATTTAAGGGTATTAAAATAAGATATTAAAATAGGGTGTATATTTTAATATATGTTTATGATAAATTATAGGAAGTTAGCTTAATAGGTAAAGTTTATTTAATTTAATTTAAAAATAATATAAAAGTTCGATTCTTTTACTTCCTTAATGTTAATTTATTCAATATTATTTTTATTATTATCTAATGCCGTTACTTTAAGACGAGACAAGTCTATACTTTTTAGTAGAGTTGCTATAATTGTACTTATATATTGTTCATTACTTGCTGTTTATAGTTTAATAATACAGAATTCTTTTAAAGGTATAGGATTATTTGGTGGATTATTTCATACAACTTCTATAACACAAATTTTTCATATATTTATTTTTTTTATTAGCGCAGTAATATTACAATTAACTGCCTTTTATCCTAGAAGAGTTTGAATAGCAGAATATTCATCTTTAAATAAATTATTTTTTTATAAGCTATTGTATTATAGAACTAAAATAGTAAATAAAATGGGAGAACAATTTAAAATTATTGAATACCCTTTAATATTATTATTTATAATTACTGGAGCTACATTTTTAATATCTACAAGTGATTTAGTTTCTATTTTTATTTCCATTGAACTACAAAGTTATGGATTATATTTACTTAGTACATTATATAGAAATTCAGAATTAGCTACTTCTGGTGGTCTTACTTACTTCTTATTAGGTGGTTTAAGCTCATGTTTTATTTTATTGGGTACTGGTTTATTATATGCAAATTCAGGTACAACTAATTTAGATGGGATGTACGTAATAACTAGCTTAAGTGATTTAACAAACGATATTACTAATAATGTTTTATATTGATACAAATCTTATTATATAAATTTTTCATTACTAGTATTAAGCGTAGGATTCTTATTCAAAGTAAGCGCGGCACCTTTTCATTTTTGATCTCCTGATGTATACGATGCCATACCTACTATAGTTACAACATTTGTAGCTATAGTCGCTAAGATATCTATATTTATATTCTTATTAGAATTGGTGCATTATACAAGTAATTCATTGTTTAACTTCCAATTTAGTTGAACAAGTAGTTTATTAGTTAGTTCACTACTTTCTTTAATTATAGGAACAGTTGTAGGTTTAACACAATTTAGAATAAAAAGATTGTTTGCTTATAGTACCATATCTCATGTAGGTTTTATATTATTAGCATTAAGTATAAATAGTATAGAGTCTATCCAAGCCTTTATATTTTATTTAATGCAATATTCTATAAGCAATTTAAATGCTTTTATTATACTTATAAGTATAGGTTTTTCTTTATATTTTTATATAAATGATAACAAAGAGTATAAAGAATTACCTGATAAAAATAATTCTCCTATACAATTAATAAGCCAAATGAAAGGTTACTTTTATATAAATCCAGTGTTAGCTTTAAGTTTATCTGTTACAATTTTTTCTTTTGTAGGTATTCCCCCACTAATAGGATTTTTTGCAAAACAGATGGTACTAAGTGCCGCATTAGATAGTGGTTATGTTTTCCTTGCTTTAGTTGCTATATTAACCAGTGTTATTAGTGCAGTTTATTATTTAAATATTATTAAACAAGTATTTTTTGATAAATCTGAATACAAAATAAACCCAGAACTGGCAGATATAAATTTACACGGTAATATTATTAAGAATAATATATTAGTACAAAAGCTAACATTTAAAACAAATAATATAATATTATCTAGTTCTTTAACTATTACTATATCGATACTTACTTTAATAATACTCTTATTTATATTTATACCTAATGAATGATTAAGCATGGCTAATATATTAGCATTAATATTATTTAATTCTTAAATGACAAGTACTACTTTTTTCTTTGTATTTATACCTATATTGGCTATAATATTATTAGCAGTTAACTTAATTTTCGCTCCACATAACCCTTACCAAGAAAAAAATAGTGCTTTTGAGTGTGGTTTTCATTCTTTTTTAGGTCAAAATAGAACACAATTCAGTATTTCTTTTTTTATATTTGCACTATTATTTTTATTATTTGATTTAGAAATTCTTTTAGTGTATCCTTATGTAGTAAGTGCATATACAAATGGTATATATGGTTTAGTTATTATGTTAATTTTTTTTTTAGCATTAACTTTAGGATTTGCATTTGAATTAGGTAAAAATGCTTTAAAAATAGATAGTAAACAAACTATTAATTTATTCAATAATAAACCTACAACATATTCTGTGTTATCTTCATTTTTTTCAGTGCTCTTTGTTTTATTTAGAATGAAATAGTAGTTATATGGTTTTTAATCTCTTTTATCTAGATTATTAATTAATCTAGGCATTAAAAATATACTGTAAATATTTTTATATTACAGTATAAGCTGTTTAAAGGTTTCTATAGGCTTAGTTATAGAAAAAAAACAATAAAATATATGTTAAATACGTTATATTTGAGTTTATTTAATAGTTGTGATGCTCCAAGTCCTTGGGGTTTATATTTTCAGGATAGTGCTACTCCACAAATGGAAGGATTAGTGGAATTACATGACAATATTATGTTTTACTTAGTCATTATATTATTTAGTGTAGGTTGAATAATGATATCTATAGTTAGAAATTATAATAATATTAAATCTCCTATATCTCATAAATATTTAAATCATGGTACATTAATAGAATTAATATGAACAATTACACCTGCTTTAATATTAATATTGATAGCTTTCCCTTCATTTAAATTATTATATTTAATGGATGAAGTTAGTGATCCTGCTATGTCTGTGTTAGCAGAGGGTCACCAATGATATTGAAGTTATCAATACCCTGATTTTTTAAATGCAGATGAAGAATTTATAGAATTTGATTCATACTTAGTACCTGAATCAGATTTAGAAGATGGGGCATTGAGAATGCTAGAAGTTGATAACAGAGTTATCCTTCCGGAATTAACACACGTTAGATTTATTGTTACAGCGGCAGATGTTATACATTCTTTTGCTTGTCCTGCCTTAGGAATTAAGTGTGATGCTTATCCAGGTAGATTAAATCAAGTATCGGTTCTTATCAATAGAGAAGGTACTTTTTATGGACAATGTTCGGAGATATGTGGTATTTTACATAGTTCTATGCCCATAGTTATAGAATCCGTAAGTATAGAAAAGTTTTTATCTTGATTAGAAGAACAATAATATAATGTATTTAATAATCTTTTTATTATTATAAAAATTAATTTAATTAGGTTTATAATTATGAAAAAAAAATAATATATAATGAATTTATCCTTAATACTTTTTTTGATAGGAATCTTAGGTTTCGTATTAAATAGAAAAAATATAATATTAATGCTTATTTCAATTGAAATAATGTTATTAGCTATTACATTCTTAATATTGATAAGTTCACTTAGCTTTGATGATATATTAGGTCAAACATATGCTATATATATAATAGCAATTGCTGGTGCAGAGTCGGCAATTGGTTTAGGTATTCTGGTTGCATTTTACAGATTAAGAGGAAGTATCGCAATAGAATATAAATAATGTATTTAGCTATAATTACTTTACCTTTATTAGGATCAATAGTATCCGGTTTTTTTGGTAGAAAAGTCGGAGTTAGCGGAGCACAATTAATTACATGTACAAGTGTACTTGTAACAACTTTATTAGCAATAGTTGCTTTTTTTGAAGTAGGTTTAAATAACATACCAGTATCAATAAATCTGTTTAGATGAATTGATAGTGAATCTCTTAATGTTCTATGAGGTTTTCATTTTGATAGTTTAACAGTGTCTATGTTGATACCTGTTTTAATAGTTAGTTCTTTAGTTCATATATACTCTATAGGATATATGAGCCATGATCCACACAATCAAAGATTTTTCAGCTATTTAAGTTTATTCACTTTCATGATGATTATACTTGTTACAGCTAATAATTTTCTATTAATGTTTGTAGGATGAGAAGGTGTAGGTATTTGTTCATATCTTTTAGTAAGTTTCTGATTTACGAGAATAGCGGCAAATCAAAGTTCTATGTCTGCTTTTTTAACTAACAGAGTGGGTGATTGTTTTTTAACTATAGGTATGTTTGCCATACTTTGATCATTTGGTAACATTGATTATAGTACAGTATTCTCATTAGCACCTTTTGTTAATGAAAACATAATTACAATTATTGGTATATGTTTATTAATTGGAGCTATGGCTAAAAGTTCTCAAGTTGGATTACATGTATGATTACCTATGGCTATGGAAGGTCCTACACCTGTAAGTGCCTTAATACACGCGGCTACTATGGTTACTGCCGGTGTATATTTATTAATGCGTACAAGTCCTTTAATAGAATATAGTTCTACTGTATTAATATTATGTTTATGATTAGGAGCAATAACTACAGTTTTTAGTTCTCTTATAGGTCTATTCCAACAAGATATAAAAAAAGTTATTGCTTATTCTACCATGAGCCAATTAGGGATGATGGTTATAGCTGTTGGATTATCTTCATATAACATAGCTTTATTTCATTTAGTTAATCATGCTTTTTATAAAGGACTATTATTCTTAGGTGCAGGTGCTGTAATTCACGCAGTGGCTGACAATCAAGATTTTAGAAAATATGGTGGATTAAGATCTTTTTTACCTCTAACTTATTCTGTAATGTTAATAGCAAGTCTTAGTTTAGTAGCTTTCCCTTTTATGACAGGATTCTATAGTAAAGATTTTATATTAGAATCCGCATATGGACAATTCTATTTTAGTGGTACAGTTGTCTATTTTATTGCAACTATCGGTGCTATGTTTACTACCCTATACTCCGTTAAAGTTTTATATTTAACTTTTTTAACAAATCCTAATGGACCAGTTGTTAATTATAAAAATGCACATGAAGGTGATATATTTATGAGTTTACCTTTAATTATATTAGCTATTTTCTCTATATTTTTTGGTTATATAACTAAAGATATATTTATAGGATTAGGTTCTGCTTTTTTCTCTGATAATAGCTTATTTATTCATCCTACACATGAAATAATGTTAGATACTGAGTTTGCTGTGCCTACTTTATTTAAATTATTACCTTTAATATTTACTATATCTCTTAGTATTATAGCTATAATTTTTTCTGAATTTTTACCTAAAGTTATTCTTCATTTTAAATTTTCTAGATTAGGTTATAATATATTTGGATTCTTTAATCAACGTTTCTTAATTGAATTGTTTTATAATAAGTATATAACAGGACTTGTTTTAAAATTAGGAGGTCAAACTACTAAAATTATAGATAAAGGTAGTGTAGAATTATTAGGACCTTTTGGTTTAGAAAAAGGTTTAATTCTTTTAAGTAGAAATATAGCCAGTTTGGATACAGGTGTTATTACAAGCTATGCCTTATATATATTAATTGGTCTTATTTTTTATTTACTAATACCTTATTTAAGTCTAGTTGATAATAGTTTATTATTATTAATATTATTGTCACTTTATAGTTTTAGCATTAATTTTAAAAATAATATTAATAATTAATATAAACCTAAACAAAGTAATTTAGGCTTATTAATATAGTATAAATATATTTTTATTAAGACATATCCTATATTTTTCTTAATATATATTATATATTTTCTTTACCTATATCCTAAGGTTTAGATACAATTATAGGTTCTGTTATTAAGTGTATTATATAGTAAATATGATATTGATTTTTTTAAGATTAATTAGTACTCCTTTTAGTGTTTTCTTTATTTATTAGATCTTAATTATTTTAATTATATAAATATATATTAGAATAGGATTATTTAATCTTAACATTATTAAAAATAATGTTAAAGTCTTAAGATAATAAATTTATAAGAGTAGTTAGTTTAAACTATTTATTAATACACAAGTATACCCATAAAATTTATGCTTTCTTTAATTTAAGGTTATTTAGTAATGTGTAAATATAAACACCAGCATAAATAACATAATATTACTTTGCCTAATTTATATAGTTTAATTTAACTACTAGAATAAAAAAAATTTTTTTTCCTTTATAACATCTAGAATCAAAAAAAACAATATTTTAATTTAACCATGAGAATTTTCAAGAGTCATCCTTTATTAAAATTGGTTAATTCATATATGATCGACTCGCCACAACCATCTAATATAAGCTATTTATGAAATTTTGGTTCTTTATTGGCTGTTTGTTTAGTTATACAAATAATTACAGGTGTAACATTAGCTATGCACTATAATCCTAGCGTATTAGAAGCTTTCAATTCTATTGAACATATTATGCGTGATGTTAATAATGGTTGATTAATACGTTATTTACATAGTAATACAGCAGCAGCCTTCTTCTTTTTAGTTTATTTACATATTGGTAGAGGTTTATATTATGGATCTTATAGAGCACCTAGAACATTAGTATGAACTTTAGGTTTTGCTATATTTTTACTAATGATTATTACAGCTTTCTTGGGTTATGTTTTACCATATGGTCAAATGAGCCTATGAGGTGCCACAGTTATTACTAACCTTATGAGTGCTATACCTTGAATAGGACAAGATATAGTTGAATTTCTATGAGGTGGATTTTCTGTTAATAATGCTACTTTAAATAGATTTTTTGCTTTACATTTTGTATTACCTTTTGTATTAGCCGCTTTAGCGTTAATGCACTTAATAGCACTTCATGATAGTGCTGGATCAGGTAACCCATTAGGTGTTTCAGGTAATTATGATAGATTACCTTTTGCTCCTTATTTCTTATTTAAAGATTTAATAACTATATTTTTATTTATAATAGTATTAAGTATATTTGTATTCTTTATGCCTAATGCATTAGGAGATAGTGAAAACTATGTTATGGCTAACCCTATGCAAACTCCTCCTGCTATAGTGCCTGAATGATACTTATTACCTTTTTACGCTATATTAAGATCTATACCTAATAAATTATTAGGTGTTATAGCTATGTTTAGTGCTATTTTAGCATTATTGGTTATGCCATTTACTGATTTAAGTAGAAGTAGAGGTATCCAATTTAGACCTTTAAGTAAAATAGCTTTTTATATATTTGTGGCTAATTTTATAATATTAATGGTTTTAGGTGCCAAACATGTAGAATCACCATTTATAGAATTTGGACAAATAAGTACTGTATTATATTTCGCTCATTTTTTAATTATAGTTCCTTTAGTAAGTATAATCGAAAATAGCTTAATGGATTTAAGTAATTATAATAAGTCATAAATAACCCTCATTTTTATGTTTATATTTACGCAGTATTTTAAATATTTCATTGCATAAGGTCTGTTTTTACTATTTGTATAGCGGCATGCTTTCATGTTTTATAATGTGTACTTGCTTAACACTTAACTGATAATCATCATTTGACATTTAAGTTGGCTATATTATAGACATTTTGTAAATGTTGTATGATTGTTTTTATTTGTTATAAAAAAATTATTATTACACAAAAATAATTTTTTCTTTAAACTTATAAACATTATTTATTATCTTATAAAGATAATATAGGGAATTATTTTTCTAAACAAATAATCATGCCTGGAAAAATAAAGTTTTTTATATACTAATATAAACTTAATTAAACTAAAAATTGTAAACTTTTAAATATTTATACCACCTATTGCTAGTAATAAATTGTATTACGGTTACGAATAGTGTTGTGGGGCCATAGATTGCCTGATCCTGCCTCCCATACCGTCCCTTCTCAGGTTTTACTTAATAGAAACTTAATAGGTGAGCAACCTAATGAAATAGAAAGCAATCAGTCTAAGATCTCCGTATTGAAATCAAATATATCTTTATGAACTGAGCGTTGATTCTTATCTTCAAATGCGAAGGATATAGGAACACTATATCTAATATTTGCTTTATTTTCTGGATTGCTGGGTACTGCTTTTTCTGTTTTAATAAGATTAGAATTAAGTGGACCTGGTGTTCAATATATTGCAGATAACCAACTATATAATAGTATCATTACAGCTCATGCTATATTAATGATATTCTTTATGGTTATGCCTGCCTTAATAGGAGGTTTTGGTAATTTTTTATTACCTTTATTAGTAGGTGGTCCGGATATGGCATTCCCTAGACTTAATAATATTAGTTTCTGATTATTACCTCCTGCTTTATTATTATTTTTATTTGCTAGTGGTATAGAAAATGGGGTAGGTACTGGTTGAACTGTTTACCCTCCATTGAGTGGAATTCAAAGTCACAGTGGACCTAGTGTAGATTTGGCTATATTTGGTTTACATTTATCCGGTATAAGTAGTTTATTAGGTGCCATAAACTTTATAACTACTATATTAAATATGAGAAGTCCTGGTATAAGATTACATAAATTAGCTTTATTCGGATGAGCTGTAGTAGTTACAGCTGTATTATTATTACTATCATTACCTGTATTAGCCGGTGCAATTACAATGTTATTAACAGATAGAAATTTTAATACATCATTTTTTGAAGCTGCTGGTGGTGGTGATCCTATACTATATCAACATCTTTTCTGATTTTTTGGTCACCCTGAAGTGTATATTTTAATTATACCAGGATTTGGTATAATTAGTACAACAATATCAGCTAATTCTAACAAGAGTGTGTTTGGATATTTAGGTATGGTTTATGCCATGATGTCTATAGGTGTATTAGGATTTGTTGTTTGAAGTCATCATATGTATACAGTTGGTTTAGATGTAGATACAAGAGCTTACTTTACAGCCGCTACATTAATTATAGCTGTACCAACAGGTATAAAAATATTCTCTTGATTGGCAACATGTTATGGGGGATCTTTACAATTAACACCTTCAATGTTATTTGCTTTAGGTTTCGTATTCATGTTTACAATTGGAGGATTATCCGGTGTTGTTTTAGCTAATGCATCTCTTGATATAGCATTCCACGATACTTATTACGTTGTTGCTCATTTCCATTACGTTTTAAGTATGGGAGCAGTTTTTGCATTATTCAGTGCATGATATTTCTGAATTCCTAAAATATTAGGTTTAGATTATAACAGAATGTTAGGTAAAGTGCATTTCTGAATATTATTTATCGGAGTTAATGTTACATTTTTCCCTCAACACTTCTTAGGTTTACAAGGAATGCCTAGAAGAATTAGTGATTACCCTGACGCCTTTGCAGGATGAAATTTAATAAGTAGTTTCGGAAGTATTATTAGTGTAGTAGCTACATGATTATTCTTATACATAGTATATGTACAGTTAGTTGAAGGTAAAGCTACTAGCAGATACCCTTGATTAACACCACAATTTTATAGTGATAGTCTACAAACATTATTAAATAGAAGTTATAATTCTCTTGAATGAGCTTTAACTAGTCCACCTAAACCGCACGCATTTGTAAGTTTACCTTTACAAAGTTAGTTTTGTAGGGGGCCAAAGTACTATAAACCGGTTACGGTAAATCTTTTGGATAAATGACTTTATTAGTTCGAATCTAAGTAACCTATATTAACTTTAAGGAAATTTTAGGTAATTATTATGTATTAGCAAAAAAATTTTTAGAAAATTTTTCTATCATGCTTAACGGTTAATTACTTTTTTTTTATTTAAATTAATAAAAAATAATATAATAAAATTTTATTATATTATTTTTTTAAGGTATATTAGTAATAGTAATAGTATACCAATACTATAAAGTGTACTATTTAAAAATAATAATACCCATTAGCTTAATGGTAAAGCTAAATATTCCTAACATTTTTATCTAAGTTCGAGTCTTAGATGGGTAGTAGTCTTAATGTATTTTAATTTATTTTTTTTTAGATACATTAAGACGAATGTTTAATTACAAATCTATATAAATATTATATATAGATTTGTAAAGAGAATAATCGTAAATAATTATATTTATGATTGTATTTTATAAATATAGCAATTGCTATATTTATAATGACGTTATACTTTAATATTATATTAGCTCCCGTACATGTATACGGTTGTTTGAGAGGTTTAAATGTTGTTTGGGCTGGCTCAAGGGATTTTGTATGTGACTCGCTGGACCTTAAATTTAATTTAAGGATAAGGATAATAGGATCTAATAGAATAAGTATTTTATATAAAAACGTTAATATATTATATTAAGAGATGTACAACTTAACCCTTTTAAAACGTACCGTGGGAATAACTGCGTTAATGTTATAAACAATAAAACAAAAAACATGAAAAATTTTTTACAAACAACAAAAAAAATGATTAACATTTTACTAGTTAATTTTACTTTAGCAAAATTTACTGCTGCATTAGTTACAATTATAATGGTAGCATCAGTAAAATATATAATTTCAGGGAATTTACGCATAGAATATTGTGAATTCTTAAATAATGTGGCTTTAGGATTATATGGCTGGACTATAAATACAGCTACAATAAGTTGGTTATCAGAATATTTTGGTTTAAAAGGTATTAACTTTAATTTAAAGCAATTTATTTATGGTTATAATACAATGGGTGCTGGAGAAGATTATTTATCAAAAGATTTTAAAGTTAAATTATATAATGCTATGGAATCTAATGATGATTCTTATCCAAGTAAAGAGATAGATAAAGGAAAGGGTTTAGATAAAGGTTATAATGAGGGTAATAATGAAAGTGAAGCGAAGTCTTTGGATAAAGGAAAGGGTATAGATAGAAGAGTGCATCGAATAGAGCTTGGTCCAGGGCATTCTACAGAACCACCTTTTGTTACATGATCTAGAGTTTTTCCTGGTGTTGATCCCGCAACCGTTTTCTTTCCTAAAACAATAAATCCTGGTCCGGGGTTTAATGTTCCCGGAGGTATAGTACCAATACAAGATGAAATATGTAAACATATTGATTATAACTCACATATTCTTAATCAGTTTAAAAAAATGGATTTAAAAACGGCTATAGAACAAAGAGATAATTATTTAAAATACATACAAGTCATTAATCAAAAAACTTTATATGCACAAGAAACATTATCAAAAGTACCAGAAATACCTACAAACGATTATGAACAAAGATTAAAAAATACAATATTAAGAGATTTGCATGAATTAAATATGCAAAAAGTTCGGGCGGAGGGTAAAGCTACTCTTCTGAACTCTAGAATTGAATTTATACATATTAATGTAAAACCAAATGAATAATATTAATTTGATAATTTGTGTTTATTTTTAAATATAGGGTAATTGGTACATATAGTAATATAAGTACTTTATAAGATAATTGGTACATGTATTATATATAAAGTAAGAGGAGTATTTTATATAGACATATATGTACTAGGGATATGTAGTAGATGGTTCTACGTTTCGATTGCAGATCTTAAATATGGGGTTCGATTCCTCCATAACCCTTGATAAAAATTTAGATTTTTTAATATAATAGTTCCTAATAATTTTTTGATAGAGATGAACTAATAACAATAAATGTTATAAATATTTTTAATAAAAATATTTAACAAATAAAAATTACAAAGGTTTCCTTAGTACGATATTTATAATAAATAAATAAATGATACAAGCAGCAAAAATTATAGGAACAGGATTAGCTACTACAGGTTTAATAGGAGCAGGTGTAGGTATTGGTGTAGTTTTCGGTGCATTAATATTAGGTGTAGCTAGAAACCCTTCATTAAGAGGTCAATTATTTTCATACGCTATCTTAGGTTTTGCGTTTGCTGAAGCTACAGGTTTATTTGCTTTAATGATGGCTTTCTTATTATTATACGTTGCCTAATTTAAATTTAAATATTATTCAATTATATGTTTAATTATAGATTATTAAGTTTTATCTATAATAACCTATATAAAGAATATATGAAAAAAAGTAATTTAATACTATATTCATAAAAATAAAACTCTCATTAGCTCAATGGTAGAGCAGAATACTTCTAATATTTAGATCTAAGTTCGAATCTTAGATGAGAATTCGATCGACTCAAAAAATGAACTAATAAAAATAATAAATTATTTTTATTTAACATAGACTTTACATTAAATAATAAATACTTTAAAGTAAATAATAACAATTAAATTATTTGCTAATTAAAAGTTATTTTTAACCTAAAATCAACGAATAATAACTATAAATAAATAATTTCATATTTAGAAAAATAAGCAAAAATGTTATATATACCCACTTTAATTTCAGTAATAGAAGTTTTATTGGTTACTGTACCTGTTTTATTAACTGTAGCTTATGTAACTGTAGCTGAAAGGAAAACAATGGCTAGTATGCAGAGAAGATTAGGACCTAACATAGTAGGATATTATGGTCTTTTACAAGCATTTGCGGATGCTTTAAAACTTCTTTTAAAAGAATATGTTTCACCCACACAAGCCAATTTAGGCCTATTTTTCCTTGGTCCTATTATAACTTTAATTTTTTCATTATTAGGTTATTTAGTTATACCATATGGACCTGGTTTAGCTCTAAATGATTTAAATTTAGGTATATTATACATGTTAGCCGTTTCTTCATTATCCACTTATGGTATATTATTGGCTGGTTGAAGTGCAAATAGTAAATATGCTTTTTTAGGTTCACTTAGGAGTACAGCTCAATTGATAAGTTATGAATTAATATTAAGTTCTGCTATATTACTTGTTGTAATGTTGACAGGGAGTTTAAATCTTACTGTTAATATAGAAGCTCAAAGAGCTATATGATTCATAATACCTTTATTTCCTGTGTTTATTATATTCTTTATAGGATCCGTGGCGGAAACTAATAGAGCTCCTTTTGATTTGGCGGAGGCTGAATCAGAGCTTGTTAGTGGTTTTATGACAGAACACGCCGCCGTTATATTCGTTTTCTTTTTCTTGGCTGAATATGCTAGTATTGTTTTAATATGTATATTAACTAGCATATTGTTCTTAGGTGGTTATTTATATAATTATTTACCTTCTTTATTCTTTTTAGTGGAATATATTGACTTTGATTATTATATAAACAATTTAGATAAAGAAAGTATATTTACAGATCCTATAATAGAAGGATTATTATATGGTTTAACTTTAGGTGTTAAATCTTGTATTATGATATTTGTATTTATATGAGCAAGAGCATCTTTCCCTAGAATTCGTTTTGACCAATTAATGTCTTTCTGTTGAACTGTCTTATTACCAATAGTTATTGCTTTTGTTATTTTAGTTCCTTGTATATTATACAGTTTTGAAATAATACCAAGTAATATTTCTTTATTATAAATTAAATTTAGCTTTTTATATTCTATAATGCTTTGTTTTGCAATAGTTTAATTCAAAGTATCTTTAAGTATTTTTAGTATTAAATATAATTTAATTTAAGCTTTTATACTAAAAATATTTTCTTATATAAGTTTATCTAAATCTTATATTAATTTTAGTTAATTTAGCATTAAAAATGCCTAAATTTATTTAATTTTGGCATTTTTTAATGTCTAATTTTAGTTAATTTAGCATTTAAAATGTCTAATTTTAGTCTACATAAAATTACAAATTATTATATAAATATTTAAAGTTATGTATACTAAATGTGAATATATTCTATAAGAATATATTTAGTATCTACTATACAGTTGTGTATAGTGTTAGTAAAGGTTAAATATATTATTTAAATATATTAAATATTTATTTAACCCTGAGGGAAATTAGTTTTTGTTTTATTTTTGCCATGTTACTTACTCTTTTATTATTAACACCTATGTTAGGTATATTTACTATATCTACAGGTATGTCTTATGAATTATCGTCTTTAGATATTAGACGTATAAAAACAATAGCTTTAAGTACCTCTATAATTAATTTATTTATCTCTCTAATTGTCTTTATATTGTTTGATTTTAGTAATAATCAATTTCAATTTGTTCAAGAATATCATGAGATCAGTTCTTTTGATTTTTATTTAGGTTTAGATGGTTTATCTATATATTTTGTTATGTTAACAACAATAATAACTCCTATTGCCTTATTGAGCAACTGAAATTCAATTAATGAAAATATTAGATCATATGTAATAATTATTTTATTGTTAGAAACATTGCTATTAGCCGTTTTTTTAGTGCTAGATATTTTATTGTTCTATATTTTTTTTGAAAGTATATTACCTCCATTATTTATATTAATAGGTTTATTTGGATCTAGTAATAAGGTAAGAGCCAGTTTTTATCTATTTTTATATACATTATTTGGATCATTATTCTTATTACTATCCATATTAGCTATGTCTTCAATAATGGGAACAACAGATTTTGATGCTTTATACAAAACGAATTTTAATTATTCTACACAATTATTTTTATTTTATGGTATATTTATAGCATTTGCTGTAAAAACTCCTACTATATTTTTAAATACTTGATTATTAAAAGCTCACGTTGAATCACCTTTAGGAGGTAGTATTATACTGGCTGCCATTGTTTTAAAACTAAGCTTATATGGTATATTTAGACTTATATTACCTTTATTACCTAAAGCCTCATTAGATTATACATATATTATATACCTTATAGGGGTTATAACTATTATATACGCTAGTTTTAGTACTTTAAGAACAATAGATGTTAAAGAACTTATTGCTTATAGTTCTGTATCACATGCTGCAGTTTATCTTATAGGTGTGTTTAGTAATACTATTCAAGGAATAGAAGGTGGTATAGCCTTAGGTTTGGCTCACGGTTTTGTTTCAAGTGGTTTATTTATTTGTGCTGGAGGTGTATTATATGATAGATCTGGTACTAGATTAATTAGTTACTATAGAGGTATTGCTCAAGTGATGCCTTTATTTTCTATTTTATTCTTTATTCTATCTTTAGGTAATTGTGGTGTTCCTCTTACTTTAAATTTTGTAGGAGAATTTATGTCTCTTTACGGTGTATTTGAAAGATTACCTTTATTGGGTGTTTTTGCAAGTTCATCTATAGTTTTCTCCGCTGCATATACCATTTATATGTTTAATAGAATAGCCTTTGGTGGATCATTTAGTAAATTTTTTGAAGCCAATATAAGTGATGTAAATAAACGTGAATTTTTTATTTTATTGACATTAGTTATATTCACCGTAGTATTAGGTATATATCCAGCTCCTGTTTTAGATGGTTTACACTATTCAGTTTCATCATTAATATATAATAACTAAAGTTAAGTTTATTCTAATTAATAAAAAGACTATAAAGTTTTTATTATTTTAATAAGTAATAATGTAAAAATAATTATAACATTGAAACTATATAACTAAAAAAAAATGCCACAATTAGTTCCATTTTATTTTATAAATCAAGTAACTTTTGCTTTTATATTACTTGTAATAATGATATATGTATTTTCAAAATACATATTACCAAGATTTGTTCGTTTATTTATTTCTCGTATTTTTATAAGTAAATTATAATAAAAATAAACTTTTTTATTCTATAATAAAAAAAAAGTTTAAGGATATATTTCAATAAAAATTAAAACTAAAAATATAAACAAAAATGTTTAACTTTTGATATACAGCAATACCAAGTCCTTTAGATCAATTCGAAATTAGAAATTTATTAAGTTTAGATGCTCCTATATTAGCTAACTTACATATATCATTAACTAACATAGGATTATATTTAACAATAGGTGCAATTTTAGTTTTAACATTAAATGTTTTAGCAACTAATTATAATAAAGTTGTAAGTAATAATTGATCAATAAGTCAAGAAACAATATATGCTACTATACATAGTATAGTGACAAATCAAATAAATCCAACAAAAGGACAAATATATTTCCCTTTTATATATACTCTATTTATATTCATTTTAGTAAATAATTTAATAGGTATGGTTCCTTATAGTTTTGCCTCAACAAGTCATTTTATTTTTACATTTGCTCTTAGTTTTACTGTAGTATTGGGTGCAACTATATTAGGATTCCAAAAGCATGGTTTAGAATTTTTTTCTTTACTAGTGCCAGCAGGTTGTCCTTTAGCCTTATTACCTTTATTAGTATTAATAGAGTTTATATCATATTTATCAAGAAATGTTTCTTTAGGTCTTAGATTGGGTGCTAATATACTAAGTGGTCATATGTTATTAAATATCTTAGCAGGGTTTACTTATAATATTATGACTTCTGGTTTTATTTTTTTCTTTTTAGGATTAGTACCTTTAGCATTTATTATAGCATTCTCTGGTTTAGAACTAGGTATTGCTTTTATACAAGCCCAAGTTTTTGTAGTTTTAACTAGTAGTTATATTAAAGATGCTTTAGATTTACATTAAAGAATCTAGATTATAAAAGTAGTATATTTATATTTATTACTTTGAAAAAAAAAAATACCCCTCGATATAAGTAATATATTGGTAATATTATTGTTTTATACCTATTATGTATTTATTATATGAAACATAAGAAACGATAAAAGCTAAATTTAGTCTTTTTTCATTGTTATTCCAGTATGTATATTGGATTAACAGTATATACCCTATAAATATAAAGTTTTCAATGCAAAATATAGAAAAATTAATATGGATTTTTGTGATACTAAGAGTATAATATTATATTTAATTATAGTATAGGAAAGTCAGGTGCTTATTAAGCCGAAACATATAAGAAATGTTTGTTAAATTAAAATTTGAGTATTAAACAGAAAATAATAAACTTATTTCTATCTAAATAATTATAGCTAAATGTATCTAAATATTTATTTTTATACAGTATGATAATGTTAACGAACTTTCAAGCTCTAGGTTAAGCCTTAATATAGACTAATAACTAATACAGGACCCCGCTTAATTGTATCCAAAAATAAAAAAGATAATATAAAAAAAAAAATATACATATTTTTATATATTTCAGTTTAAGGGTTATTAGTAATGGTATAGATAAAAAAAATAAAGTATCTTTGTATTTATACCAGTAAATGAATTGAGTTTGATGATGGCTCTGAATGAACGCTGTCCAAGTGCTTGACACATGCTAATCGAACGTCTAATTTAATTAATAGCATATACTAATTTCATTAGAAGTGGTGTACAGGTGAGTATATAATGTTTTGGCTGCCTTAAAGTAGGGTTAATAAATACCTTATGATTTCAAAAAGTAATTATAAAGAATAAAGGAAATAAATTTCCGCTTTAAGAGGACAATAAACGTTTCGGATAGGTAGTAGTTAAAGTAATGGTTAAACTAGCCTAATATTCCGTAATCGAGGCTGAGAGGTCGATCGATCACATTGGGTCTGAAAAAACCCCAATACGTATAGTACAGCAGTGGGGAATATTGGTCAATAGCCTAACGGCTGAACCAGCAACTTGGGGGAATGTATAGCTTCGGCTAATTATACTTGGCTGTTTAATTTACTTTAGATAATTCTTAGATTTATTTATATTAAATTATTCAATTTATCCGTAATAGGTTTATGCTACTAAACATAGCGTAGTAAAATTAATTTGCTACTTTCATATTAAGAGAAATTTTTCTCGTAGACAGGTATAAGATCGATTTTATCGAGTAAAGTTCTAGAGAAGAAAAATTTGATGATGACAAACTTTTTTTCTATATGTCTTGACCAAATTACGTGCCAGCAGTCGCGGTAATACGTAAAAGACTAGTGTTATTCATCTTTAATAGGTTTAAAGGGTACCTAGACGGTATAATTAGTCTTAAACAAGAAACGGTTATGCTAGAGTTATATATGAGAAGGGGAGTATTTATGGAGTAGAGTTGAAATTCTTTGATCCCATAACGACTGGTAACGGCGAAAGCAACCTTTTATCTAATAACTGACGTTGAGGGACGAAGGCTCGGGTCACGAACAGGATTAGATACCCTAGTAGTCCAAGCAGAGAATGATGAATGCCATAGATTAGATGTTAATTTAGTCTATAAATGAAAGTGTAAGCATTTCACCTCAAGAGTAATGTGGCAACGCAGGAACTGAAATCATTAGACCGTTTCTGAAACCAGTAGTGAA
>JGI12627J18819_10000199_pt1 | contig 19856 bp, 18 predicted proteins | sample TexAe_OM1H0_M2_FD_18819 | JGI IMG/M metagenome (IMG submission 18819)
CCGGACGAATATCAGGACCGGGTTGCTTAGTCGAGAGCCGATACTGCCGCCTGCTCACGCCGACGGCGGTGCAAATAGTGCATGGCAATGTTGAGATAGATCTCGCCACAAGGCGTCTCGATGCACAGAACCATCGCCTCTGTGTCCACGCTGCCAGCCAATCCTTCCTCACTCACGTGAATCTCGGGCGGGAACACCTTGAAGCGAAAGCCCTGATCGTTCAGAAGCGTAACGGAGTTGCCGATTACCATGTTCGCCAATTCGCACACGGTTTCCCGCACTACCTGCTCGCTTTCCGGCAGCACGGCGCCCGCAAGGTGGCTCGCCACGCGCATGGCGACCTCTGGAGCAAGATCGAGAATGACGCGCCCCTCGATGTCTCCCTTGATGGCGATGAGCGCCGCTACGCCCTTTCGGCGATACGTATTCTCATCCATCGACAAATCCACGATCTTTGTTGGTGCCTGCAGCGACTCGGCGAAAACCGCGTCCGCTGCATTAATAAACGGCTGGATCAGTTCCATTCTCATGAAAGACGCTCCTCCGCAAGCGCCACAGGTGCGCCTGCAGCATTTGGATCGTCTCCCAGGACATAACGAAGAATTTCATAGAGCACTTCCGGCTTGACCGGCTTCTGCACGAAGTGCTTCGCTCCCTTTTGAAGCGCCGCAAGAATATTTTCCTGGTATCCGACGGACGAAACCATCACGATGCGCGCCTCTGCATGCTGGCGCACAATCCGCTCGACGGCTTCGATACCTTCCATCTGCGGCATGGTGATGTCCATCAGGACGATGTCGGGCTGGGAACGATTGTATTCCGCGATGGCCGTCAGGCCGTCGCCGGCTTCTCCCGCTACTTCGCCGCCGAACTGCTCAATCATCTTGATCAGGTTCTTGCGGGCGAAGACGGAGTCGTCCACCACCAGATAGCGGACGGGCTTTTGGTCTTTTCGAAGTAGCGCTGCGAACTGTTGCATGACCTCTCCTTTGTCCTCCCCCACCCGGTCAGGTGCGCGGAGTTGAAACTGGAACTTTCTCGCTTTTGTCAGACTTCTCAACCTTTTCGGACTTGTCTGCGCTTTCAGATTTTTCGCCGCTCGCTCGTTCATTGCCAAACTGGTTGCCGTACTGACTGATCAAAAATGCGCCCAGATGGTCGAGTGGCACAACCTTCTTGGCGTAGCCTTTAAGGATTGCCGTGCGCGGCATTCCACTGACTACGCAAGTGTCTTCACTTTGTGCGATGGTCATCCCGCCGGCAGCTTTGATCGCGCCAAGGCCCTCGGCTCCGTCATCTCCCATGCCGGTCATAATTATGCCTACAGCGGTCAGACCAAATTCCTGCGCCACCGAATGGAAAAGCACGTCCACTGACGGGCGGTGGCCGTTGATCGGCGGTCCATCGGAAAGTACAACCATTTCGCCCCGCGGCATGCGGCGCACCATGATGTGGCGGTTCCCCGGGCAGATTAACGCGCGTCCGGCGATCAGCAGGTCGCCAGACTTGGCCTCTTGCACATCCAGGGCGCAGCATTCATCCAAACGGCGCGCGAACATGTCTGTGAAGCCTTCGGGCATGTGTTGGACCACGACAAAGGTCGCCGGGAAATCTGCGGGAATTTGCGACAGCAAAAACTGCAGGGCATTGGGTCCGCCGGTCGAGATTCCGATGGCGATGACCCGATTGGGCGCCAGTACCGTGCACGATTTTCTCTTCGGCGGAGGCGGTTCGAGCTCCACCAATCTGGGCAATTTGTTGGGCCCGCCGGCGCGCTTTGCCACTTTGATCTTTTCGACAAGCTGGTAGGCAATCGGGTCAAGATGACCTGTTGCGGCATCGCTCGGCTTTGCAACAAAATCGATGGCACCTTGAGCCAGCGCTTTGAATGTAGAATATGCGCCCTCTTTGGAATGTGTGCTGAAGACGATCACCGGCAGCGGCGCGCTGCGCATGATCATTCTTAAGGTCTCGATGCCGTCCATGCGCGGCATCTCCAGGTCCAGCGTAACCACATCCGGGTGTAGTTCCGCAATCTTCCGGATAGCGAACGCCCCGTCCATCGCTGTGCCCACAACCTCGATCTCCGGATCACGCTCCAGAATGATAGGGATCAGCTTCCGCATCAGGGCGGAGTCATCCACCACTAACACCCGCACTCGTTCTTTCATGCGATTGCTCCCAGGGGCAACGACCGCGATAATCGTGTAAGAATCGCAGGGACATTCAGTATCAGCACAACGGTCCCGTCGCCTAGAATCGACGCGCCGCTGACCAGATCACTGCCCACCAGCTCACCCGGCAGCGCCTTGATCACCAACTCTTCCTCACCCACCAGACTGTCAACCACCAGCCCGAACTTCTTTTCCGCTAGCCCGATGACCACCACGAAATTCTTTTTCTTTTTGCCGCTTTCCGACTCCACCGCGTGAATCCGGCTAAGGCTGCTTAGTCGCACAAGCGTCAGAATCTGCTCCCGCAATCGCAGCACTTCTCTCTGGTCCACCCGATGGACTTGCTGCTCATTGATACGGGTAATTTCAAGGACCGATGACAGCGGCACGGCAAACAGNCGCCCGCCCACACGGAACAACAAAGTCTGGATGCTCGCGAGCGTCAGCGGCACACGGAGTTGGATGTTCGTCCCTTTGCCCTTCACGGAAGCGACGTGAACCGTGCCTTTCAGGCGGTCAATCACCGTGCGCACCACATCCAAACCGACACCGCGCCCGGAAACCTCCGTGACTTCGGAAGCCGTGCTGAAGCCCGGTTCGAAGATGAAATTGAGAAGATCCGGCTCGCTGATTCGATCAACCTCATCTGCTTTCAGAAGACCGCTGCGGACCGCCTGCCGGCGCACGAGGTCAAGATCAATGCCGCCACCGTCATCGCGGATTTCGATGAAGACCTGGGTGCCTTGGTGATAGGCATTCAGATAAATCGTGCCTCGCGCAGGCTTGCCGGCGCTCAAGCGATCGTCAGGCGGCTCGATGCCGTGGTCGGCGGCGTTGCGCACAAGATGAGTGAGCGGCTCAGCGAGGGCGTCCAAAATGCCCTTGTCGAGATCGGTGTGTTCGCCGGCCACTTCGAGAGCAATGTCCTTGCCGCATAGCTTGGCCACGTCGCGCACAACGCGCGGAAAACGCCGAAAGAGCTGTTCGACGGGCACCATGCGTATTTTGAGTACGCACTTGTGGAGCTCGTCGAGCACTCGCGACTGGAACCCGAGCGCCTCAGCAAGCTTTGTGCGCACCGGGTCCTTCGAGTGACGAAGATCAAACTCGGCAAGCGTCCGGCTGAGCATCGACTTGCCAATAATGAGCTCGCCAACCAGATTCATCACCGCGTCGATGCGCGCGGCGTCTACGCGAAGCGTGCTCTCGGAGAACGTCGTGACTGCAGACGCGCCGGCCTGCTGCTTGGCGGCCCCATTTTCGCCTGTGTCCGTAGCGTGATTGGTGATCTGCGCTGCCTGCGCCTCCAGGATCTCGCCCAGCAGCTCGTGTTCGGAGGATTCCGCCTGATTTGCCGGCTCGACGCGAACATCCGAAACCACCGCCGGTATCCGGCAGCGGTGTGAGATGTGCTCGACAGGATGAGAGCTGGCAATGGCCGCTTCCACGATCTCCACTGAAGCCGCAGCGAGATTGTCTTCCGGCCTTAGAGCAATGACCGTTCCGCAAGAGTGAAGAACATTTCGAACAAGCTGAAAGGCCGCGGCCCGCATGTTGCTGTTAGGATCGATGCGCAGCGCAACGTTGTAAACCGATTCGCCCCGGAGCACCGCTTCGGAGATCATCAGGCGCTCGTATTCGCTCCACTGGAAGCTCGCCGGAACCGAAGCGCCGTCTTGCTCTCGAGCTGCTTGCTCCTTCACAGGAGCCTCGAGCAAGCCGTGAATTAGTGTGCGAAGCGGCGCAGGAGCAGGCGGCTCCACCTGTTTCTGATACGCGCTGAGCATGCTTTCGAAAGTGTCCACAGCAGATAGCACGACTTCGGCAAGCTTCGGCCCGCGCGACTGAGCGACCTGCAAAGACAGCACGTCTTCCAATTCGTGCGCGATCTCGCTCAGCTTGTTGAACCCGCAAGCGGCCGAATCGCCTTTCAGCGTGTGCACGGCGCGGCGAACACCTCGGATAAGTTCCTCATCGGCCGGGCGCTTTTCCAGTTGCAGCCCAGCATCATTGATGACCTGTAGAACCTCAGCGGCACTCTCGAAAAAGAGCGCGCGCAGTTCCGCACCGCGATCTTCGGGCAAGAAACTCAAGAACCCACCTCAATGCGCTTGTACGCCGTGCCGTTGTTCACGTGGACCATGCGGAATTTCTGCGTTAGACCGAACAGGCTCTCCGCATGGCCGACAAAGAGATAACCGCCGGGATTCAGACAATGCCAGAACTTGTCGATCAGCCGCTTCTGCTCCGCCTCGTCGAAGTAGATCATCACGTTTCGGCACAGAATAATGTCGTTGCGTCGCGGCAAAAATTCGGTTTTGAGATTGTGAAAGTCGAACTGGACCAGGTCTTTGAGCTGCTGCTTGACGCTATATTTGTCGTTGGCCTTTTCGAAATAGCGGAGGCGAGTCGTGTAGTCAACTGGCTCCATCTGAATTTCGGTGTACACGCCTTCCTGGCCGGTGCGAAGGCTCGCATAGCTGATATCGGAAGCGACGATCTCGAGCTTCCACGGCGGAGGAATGAGGGGCTTCGGCGAAGGCATTTCGAAGGGCAGTGGGTTCCGCAGGTAATAGTATGCGAGTGCGTCGCAAATCAGGATCGCCGTGGAATATGGTTCCTGGCCCGTGGAGCAGCCGGCGCTCCAGACGCGCAAGTTCCAGTCGCGGCGTTCCTGCTTGTGGTGCAGGATTTCTTCGAGCACGCCCTTCTGCAGGAGTTCCAGCTGCGGCCGGTTGCGAAAGAAACTCGTCTCGTTGACGGTGAGATTTTCGAGGAGCAGGGCCAGTTCGGTGCGCCCTTCGCGGCTCGTAAGCAGGCGGTAATAGCTGTAAAAGGAATCGACCTGGCACGCTTTTAAACGACGCTGCAAGCGGTCTTTCAGAAAGTGGGAGCGGCGCTCGTCGAAGTACATCCCGCATTCCTGGTAGACCAGNGTNTGCAGGAGCTTGAGTTCTGCTTCCGTCAGGTTGATTTGCGCNGTAATCGTTCCCATNCTGAGTGTGTGCGGGCCGTTGGTTCGACGGTAGCTTTCCTTGNTGCCGGAGCGGCGCTACCGGGAAATGGCGACGGGTTCCGCNGCCTCCTCAAATTTCTTGAATTCCGGCTGGCGCAGGAGCCTGGCGATGTCCAGGAGAATGATGAGGCGGCCCTTCAGCTTGCCAACGCCGGTCACATAACTCGATTCNCCTTCGGCAAACACTGTACCCGGGGGTTCGATTTCCGACGGCGGAATTTTCAGCACTTCCGAGGCCGAGCTGACGATGAGGCCNAGGAGCCTGTTTTCCAGTTCAACCACCAGAATGCGGTTCTTTTTGTCGGGTTGAAGGCCGGCNCTNCCGAAGCGCTTGCGGAGGTCCATCACCGGAATGATTTTCCCNCGCAAGTTGATTACGCCCTCAATCGCTTCAGGCGCGTTCGGCACAATTGTGATTTCGGGAACTCGCACAATTTCCCGCACGGACCCAATCCGAACTCCGTAGGTCTCGTTCCCGATGCGAAATCCAACGACTTGGTAGTCTTTCTCCATCAAAGGCTCCGTATCAGGGACGACCCACTTCTTCCAATTCGTATTCGCGATTCAGTTGCGGCGTGGCGGTGCGACGGCTCGGGGAGCCTTCACGGCGCCTGCCCGCTTGCGCGGCCTTGTCGATTACGAAGCGGTCCATGTTGTCGAGTAGATTGCGCGAGAGCTTCAGCATCTGTTCGGCAGCCGCGGAGAGTTCCGTGGAACTGGAGGCCGACTGCTGGACCAGTTCGCGCATTTTGTCCATCGCGCGAACCACGGCCTGCGCACCCGAAGCCTGTTCCTCGACCGCGGAATTGATTTCCTGCGTGATTTCCATCAGCCGGTTGGTGGCCTTGGCAATTTGCGACGAGCCGACGGACTGCTCATTCGTGGCCGCGCCAATTTCCTGAGAGAACTTGTACACTTCGGTGACGACATCGGAAATCTTGCGCAGCGCCGAGCCGAGGTCGTTGCCAAGGCTAAGGCCCTCTTCGACGATGCGCGTGCTGTGTTCCATGTTTTCCACGGCCTGCCGTGCTTCCCGCTGGATGCTCTGAATGAGGTCGGCAATTTCCTTGGTCGACTGCGTGGACTTTTCGGCGAGCTTACGGACTTCGTCCGCCACGACGGCAAACCCAAGGCCGTGCTCACCGGCGCGCGCGGCTTCGATGGCCGCGTTGAGCGCCAGCAGGTTGGTTTGCTCGGCCAGGTCGTCGATGACTTCGATGATTTTGCCGATATCGTCCGCGCGGTGCCCAAGAATATTGATGATCTCCGCGGAAGACTGAATGGCCCGGTTGGTGCGGTTCAGGCCGTCGGTGGCCTTCTCCATCGTCTGGATGCCGGTTCCCACTTCTTCGCGCGAGCGATTCGCAATGTCGAGAAGAACTTTCGCCGTGTCCGCCACTCGCTGGATTGAAGTCACCATCTGGTCGATCGAGGCGGAGGTCTCCGCGACGCTGGAGGCCTGCACCTGGGTGTTTTTAACCACGTTTTGCACGTTGATGCTCATCTCGTGCATCGTGCTGGTCACTTCTTCAATCGCCGAAGACGCCTGCACGCTGACCTTAGCCGATTCATCCGCCGCCCCGGCCACTTGATTTGAGCCCGCGGAAACCTGCGAGGCGCCGTCGCGCGTCGTGCGCACGATTTCCTGCAAGCCGAGATTCATGCGCAGGAAGGCGTGTCCCAAAGTGTCCCTCTTCGAACGAGGCACAACTTCCACCGTCAAATCCCCTTCCGCAACCGCCATCGATACACTCGCCATCTCCTTCAGGTAAGCCACCATATTGTTGAAGGTCGTGGCCAGTGCTCCGATTTCGTCGTTGCGGTGAATGTCGATGCTCTGATCGAGATCGCCGGAATCCCCGATTTCCTGGGCCACCGTGATCAGGTGTTGTAACGGCTCGGTGATGGATTTGGAGGTCCTGAACGCTGTGATAAAGCCGAACGCAATCGCCGACAGCGCCCCCACGACCACGATGATGGTGCTGACCGCGCCGGCTCGCGAAGCGGCCGCTTGCGATTCGTTAAGCGCTTTGGTGATGTCCAAACTCGCCTGGTCGAGCGCCGCGGACGACTTCGCCAGCCACGACGCTGGATCCTTTTGCAGGTAGAATATCTGCAGATCGGAAACGGTCGCATCGCCCGAATCGACTTGATGCCGCTTGGCAAGCAGCGGCTTGGCAAAGTTGTCGGCCCAACTCGCTTCCGTGCTTTCCACCTGGATCAGCGCGGTACGCAGGAGGTCGTTGGAGGTCTCTGATTGACCGCGCTTGATGAGGTCAGTCAGCTCCGTGAAGCCGTGATTGACCTTGTCCTCGTCGCGCGGGTCGCCGCTCAGCAGGAAATTATTCAGGTTCAGGCGGTTCTGCATGATCTGGTAGCGGACCGCCTCTGCCGTGCGCACGCTCCCGAGCGTGGCCGCAGCTTCATTGCTGGCGGACCTCGCTTTCCACATCGCCGCCAGGTCCACCACCAGCAGGATCGCCAGCATGGCCAGAATTACGCCAAATCCCCGGTACAGTTGTTTTCCGATCGTCATTGCGTCGCTTCCTCCACTCCCCAAACAACGGCGGTATCCTTCTATCCTTTGGTAACCAGTGCCACCTTGATCTCCATCTCGCTACGACTGCTTGAAATCAAACTCGACAAGTTGCGTGCTCTCTTCGGGCGCTGTTTCGTATTTCCAGTTCTTCACCGCTTCCAGACAGGCCTGAACCAGCAGCGGATGGCCCCCTAACGCGCGCGCACTCTTTACGTGACCGTCGGATGCTATCGTGACTTCGACCTTTACCTTGCCGGATAGGCTCATCCGGCGGGCGATGTCTGACAGCACTGGATCTGTCCTGGACTTTAACTTGCGCTTGCCCTCCTCCACGTTCGTCTGTTGAGCCGCGGCCAGCGATAGTGTGAAAACGATGGCCATCACTGCGGTGAGAATGCTCCTGCCCCATGCGAGTCGCATCTAAACCACTTCCTCCTAGGTCGGGAAAGTACCCCAGCGGAAGGAAGGCAAGCCGAGTGCCAGTACAGGGAAAGGTTTTGCGAGTAAGTTCGGAATGAAAGATGTAGAGCTAAGCCTATTAGCTACAGCACGATACGTAGGATGCCCCTTCCCAGCCCAACCGTTCTCAACCCCGCGGCCCGTCTCACTCGGACCCGTTAGCAGCCCCGAACATCTCACGCTGAGACGTTCGGTGGGACCCGCCCTTTCGGACAGGGTAACGCATGCGTGTCACATTTTGGAACGCTCGTTGACTCAGATTGAGATAGCTCAGTAGCTTGGAAGTGCGCGCCATCTTATTTTGAGACACACGCGCTACTCCAACTCCCATGCGTGGACGGAAAAGCATCTCCAAACGCCGCACAGCGCCCCTCGGCAGTCAAGCCAGCAGTCGCAGCCGGCATGATCATGCTCTGGAACTAATGGATTTGGTGGTGGAAGCCGCCAAATCTCGCGAGCTGCCTACGTTCCTCACTGCCTTCGCGGGTCGAGCGGCAGAAATGCTCGAAGCCGAATGGGGCGTGTTGGGAGAAATCCGCGGAAATAAGGTTGAGTTGCACTGCCCTGAGAGCAGCCTTCCTCACGTGAACGAATACCGGGATGTGCTGATCCAAAACGTAATCCGCAGGCGCGCCGGGCTCGAAGTCTTGGCTGGAAAGGGCGCCTCTTGTTTCGCTTTTTATCCCATTTACGCGAGCGACGGCGAACTGATGGGCACGCTCTGCCTGCTGCGAAGTCCCGCGGAATTTTCAACGGCCGAACAGAAGCTCCTGGCGGCTTTGGGCAGTCATGCCACGCTGGTCATGGAAAAGGTCCGTCGATTCTCGCAACTGGAGCGTTCGAAAAAACAGTGGGTCGAGGACATCGACGCGATCAGTGACTACATTGTTGTACACGATCAGGCCTGGAAGATTGTCCGCACAAACCGTTCGCTGGCCACTCATCTCGGTATCCCTCCCGTTGCGCTTGTGGGCGAGCCCATGAGCGGTCTCAAGCACATTGGAGATACGGGAAGCGCCCTTCCCTGCCCCTTCTGCCGCAACACCAATCAATCCCGGGAGGAGTACATCGCCACGGCCGAGGGTAGAACCTACCTGGTTTCGACCTCGCGCACCAAAGGCGCCACTGAAGAAGACGGACGCACGATCCACGTTCTGAAAGATATTACAGACCGCCGGGAAGCCGAACGCCGATACCGCGAACTGTTCGACAGCATCCAGGAAGGTTTGTTTTTTGCCACCCCGGACGGACAGTTCCTCGATGTCAACGATGCGATGGTGCGCATGCTCGGCTACGAATCGCGCGATGAACTCTTGCGGGCTGACGTCAGCCCGCACCTGTATCCAAGCCCGGCCGCGAAAGAGCTCCTTGTGCAGGCCATCGCGGAACGCGGAGCGCTAAGAAACTATGAAGAGACGCTTCGGCGCAGGGACGGAACCCTTCTGCACACTCTCCAGAACATCAGCGCGGTGCGCGATTCGCACGGCCGCGTCGTACAGATTCGCGGCTTGATGCTCGATGTCACGGAACAGAAGATGTTCCAGTCGCAACTCCAGCGCGAACGCGACTTCAACCAGAAGATCCTGAATACCACCCAGAGCATGATTCTTGTGCTCGATACCGCCGGCTTGATCAGCTATGCGAACCGGCGTTGCTTTGAAGCGGGCTACCGCAAAGAAGAATTGATCGGTCACCGGCTGGTTACCTGGGTGGAAAGCTCGCACCGTGAAGACTTCGAAGACGCGCTGCAGACCACCGCGCACGGCCAACAGGTGGAAAACCTGGAGCTGCGGGTGAAGCGGAGCGACGGCTCAATGGGCCACTTTTCGATCAGCCTGAGCCCGATGCGTGATGAGTCAAGCCATGTGAACAGCGTCGTCGTCGTGATGACCGACATTACAGACGCCGTGCTGCTGCAAGCGAAACTCGCGCACGCGGAAAAAATGGCTACCATCGGGCGCCTGGTTTCCGGCGTCGCGCATGAGGTCAATAATCCTCTCGCCGCGATTCTCGGTTTTACGGACTTGCTGCTCGAAAATCCGGACGTGCCACCGTCGGCCCGCGAGGACCTGCAAATCATCCTTCATGAAACGCAACGCACCAAAGAAATCGTCCAAGACCTGCTCAGCTTTGCGAGGCAGAAGCCGGCCCAACGGGAACCCATCCACTTGAATAACATCTTGCGGCAGACCATCAAATTGCGCGGCTACGATTTTGCCAGTCATGGCGTTGAAGTGAGCGAGGAGTTCGATGAGAACCTCGAAAGTGCCATGGGCGACTCCCAGCAACTCCAACAGGTATTCTTGAACATCCTGAATAACGCTTATGACGCGATTCAGGAATCTGGAAACCACGGTAAAATCCGTATCCGCACACGCCGCGCCGTCGACTGCATTGAAGTCGCCTTCATCGACAACGGAACCGGAGTAAGCGACCCCGACCGCATCTTCGACCCCTTCTTCACTACCAAGCAGGCGGGCAAAGGTACGGGCCTGGGCCTCAGCATCTGCTACGGAATTGTCAGGGCGCACGGTGGAGAGATCCTGTGCTGGAACAATGAAGGCGAAACCGGCAGCACCTTTGTTGTGCGGCTCCCAATTGCCAACGAGTCCGCTCTGGCCGCAGCCGCAAACGAGGGAGCACGATGAGCGCGCCAAAGGTCAGCAAAGCACTGCTGCCGATCCTTCTGATCGAGGACGAGCCCTCGGTGAGCGCATTCGTCCGCGCCGCGCTCGAGCGTCGCGGTTACAACGTAGTTCAAGCCAAAACAGGCGCCGAAGGCATTCGAGAGTTGGCAGCCGGCGCTTACTTGGGTGTGATTTCCGATATTCGAATGCCCGGCGAACTGAACGGCGCGGACGTTCACCAATGGATTCAGCACAACCGGCCGGAGTTGTGCCGCCGCATCATTTTGATCAGCGGCGATACGGCCAACAGCGAAACCCAGTCCTTGCTATCGGGAAGCACAACTCCCTGTATCGAGAAACCGTTTCGCGTTCAGCAATTGATTTCTACTGTGGAGATAACCTTCGGGAAACCATGAGCGACGATCTGAAAATTAAACTCTTAGTAGTAGACGACGAGCAAAGTATCCGGCGGCTGTGCATGACCATTGGCGGCTCGCTCGGCTTCGCCTGCGACGAAGCGGAGAGCGCGGAGACTGCCGCGACGCGTGTTGAGACCGATCCGCCCGATCTCGTCTTGACCGACCTTAAGCTGCCCAGCCAGTCCGGCGTGGAATTATTGAGGCAGATCAAGGGCGTTTTGCCGCGCGCCGAAGTTGCCATCATGACCGGTCACGGCTCCATCGAGTCCGCCGTCGATGCCATGAAGCTCGGCGCCTACGACTACATCGAAAAGCCTTTCCGCGTCGAAAAGATGCGTCTGCTTCTGCAGCGCATGGCCGAAAAGGTCCGCCTCGTGAACGAAAACGCGTTCCTGCGCGACAAAGTCAATACCGACGAAAACCTTGACGGCATCATCGGCACCTCGGCTGGCATGCAGGACGTGCTGCGCATGATTTCCCGGCTGAAAGACACCCGCACCCCCGTCTTGATTTCGGGCGAGAGCGGCACCGGGAAGGAACTCGTGGCGCGCGCCATCCACTTCCGCGGCGCGCTGGCCCAGACAAACTTTGTTGCGGTGGATTGCGGCGCCTTGGTGCCGACGCTGATGGAGAGCGAACTCTTCGGCTACGAGAAAGGCGCCTTCACCGGTGCAACCAAGACGAAAGCCGGCCTTTTCCAGGCGGCCAATGGCGGCACCATCTTCCTCGATGAAATCGGCGAACTGCCCCTGGAAATGCAGGCCAAGCTTCTACGCGTGCTGCAGGAGAAAGAAGTGCGGCCCGTCGGCAGCAATGACAAGATTAATGTGGATGTTCGCGTGATCGCCGCAACCAATCGCGACCTGGAAGCCGCCTACCGCGCCGGAACTTTTCGTAAGGACCTCTATTTCCGCCTGAATGTGGTTACCGTCCACATACCGCCCCTGCGCGAACGCCGCTCCGATATCCCCATGCTCGTTCATCATTTCCTGAACCGTTATGCGCCCGGAGCGCATCTGCCGATCACACCCGCGGCGATGAAGAGCCTTCTGCAATACGATTGGCCCGGGAATGTGCGTGAACTCGAGAATTGCATCGCTCGCGCGGTCACACTTGGCGATCAGCGCTTGATCGATGTCCACGACTTGCCGCCAGCCATTCGCACCGAGCAGCCAACCTCGAGCGAGATGACTTCTCAAGACGCCAATTCCCTTTCGACCACCGCTCTGGCAGAAATGGAGAAGATGACAATCTTGCGTGTCTTTGAGCAGGCTCACGGAGACAAAGCTCTCGCGGGCAAAATGCTCGGCATCAGCCGGGCTACGCTGTATCGAAAATTGAAGCGGTACAACATCCCTCTGCGTGCTGCCTCCGAATCCGGCGGCACGGGCTCTGAATCCGACGAGAACGAGAAAGACACCCAAGCGCACGCCGTCAGCCATTAGCCCGTCTCAGACCGACCGAGAAGTATCGCAGGAGAGTCTGAGACGCGAGTGTTTCAGCCTGAGACGATCCGCACCCCCGAACACTGTGGGAAATCTCTAAGCCTTTTACTTTCCGCCGGTTCCCCTCCCTCGAACCCAATTCTGCTTTTGGCTCTCAGCGTGCACTTCGCTCAGCGGGACATTGTGTCCCTCGCCGCGCCTGCGTGTATTCGCACGTGCGGTCCTCGGCCAGGGTTCACAAAGGACAAGCAACCGGAACGGGGCATATCGCAGATGACTCTTACGGCGGTCGAACGGGGATGTGCGGAGCAGTTAGCTCGCTTTTTCCCCAGGCTCCCCATGATTCGGATCCCGGTCCAGGTCGTTCCCCTGCGCCCGGGCCAGAGGAAGTTGAAGGAATCGACTGTGGTGGAATACGGAACGCCGGAATACGCCATCTTTCTTTCGAACCTGGCGCTGGAATTTGACGATCGTGTCCGGCTTGTCCGAGAGGGAACAGGACGTCCCGCAGAGGCTGCGGTAGTCGCTTTGCAGTACCACGAAGGGAGCAAGGCGGTGGCTGTCAGATTCCTGGAAGGGCCCTGCGACTGGATGGTGCATCCGTGAATAAATTGTTTACGACTTTGAATCCGCCGGCTCCGCCAAAATCAGAGAGCGCGCGGCAAGCGCAATGGGACGAGACTCGCTCCGTCTTCCCCATCTATCTGGCGCTCGCCAAGCACCTTCAATTCGAAATCCCGTTTCCGCAGACCAAGCGCGTTCTCCCGGAAAAGGCGGACCTCGATTTCTTCAGCCAGGTGCACACGTGGCTGGACTCCATGGACCAGCAGGTCATGGTTCACCAGTTGCGCCACTTGCTCCAGATGACCACGCTCATCGCCAGCGAAAGCGGCTTGCGCGCCCTCATTATGCGCCATCTCCGGAAGTCCGTGAAGTCCAGCACTGACAGGGATAAAATTGATTTCCTGCTCGTGCAGTATTTCGCCCTTTGCGCGCCCGCCAAAATCTATCACAAGAATATCGAGTTATCCGATGTTGCCCAGGTCATGAAGCCGGTGCTCGGCGAAGCGGACTCCACTCCTCTTCCCTGGTGCGAGCCGCTCGAGAAGATGATGCAATCCCTGCGGAGCTTCAAGAGTTTGCGCGAGATTCTGAAAACAAATTATATCGAGCAGGGTCGCCGCGTGAAGGAAGGCGCCGGCGGTATGTTCTACAATTCGTCGGCCTTGCTGGCTTTTGTGCGCTTCAACTTCCTCTTGCGCCGGACCTTCATCGAGTTAATGCACGCGGATCTGATCTACATCCGGTCGGGCATCAATCATCTCGAAAATGCAGGCATAAAATCTCTGGACTGCTCTACCCTGGGCCTGAGCACCTCCGAATCCATCGCAAAGATCCGCCAGATCGCCGACGAATGGAAGCAGCCGTTCCAGAAGGAATACACCGAGCGCTCCGTCAGCCAGGCCTTCGAGAAACTGCTGGCCTTGCGTGCAAACGTGCAGCGGACTGTCGAGCGAGTCGTCGGCAAGCCCATTGACGGCAGTTCCGCGAAAAGCTCCGCCGAGGATTCTCCCGCGTCAAAAAATAGCGCAGAAACCACGCAGGCTCCTCGCTCCAAGGCTGACGAGAAGTCTGCTCCCGTTGGCGGAAAAAAGGTCGACACGGGCGAAGCCGCCCTAGACTTTGAGTCCTGCATGGAAAAAATCTGGGAGCAACTCATCTCCGCTCCGCCTTCGCGTGGGCGTTCCATGACCACCGTAAAGCTCGGCTCTGTGCGCGTGCTGATGTCGTCGTGGGAAGTCGCTGCCTTCGTCAGCGAGGATGGCCCCGCGGCCGAAGACTTGCGCCGTGCCGTGGTGGCGAGAGCGCTGGTGACCTCCGCAAGCGAAACGGCCAAGGAACTGGGCAGTATCGCCGGGTTGGATCGGGTTCTTCCCATCGCACGCATGGAAGTCTCGCGACTGCAGGACCGAGTGGAAGAGGCCAAGCAGGCAAAAGATACGGAGGCGGCGGTGAACCTCGGTATCAGCACCAAGCGTCTGCTTTCCGCCTTGGACGAGGCCGAGAAGCTTTAATTCCCTGCTGTGCAGTCCGGCAGGCAAGAGGAACAGTCAGGGAGTAGATTGCCTTTGCAAACGACGAGCGTGTTAATCCTCACAGACGACGGCGAATTCGCCCGGACGCTGACGGCGTCTGGCAAGTCGAACGGCAGTTGCCCGGCATTTCCATGCTCACGAGCGATCTGTGGAATAACGGTGACAATGTACCGCCCGACCTGCTTGTCATTGGTCCCTTGAGAGAAGGCGCTCTCGCCGAAACTCTGCGCAACCTCGCAAACAGCACCGCCATCATTCTCTGCGCCCCGGCGGAGGCGAAAGAACTCGGCCTGCTGCGCAAGCGCTATCCGCGCTTGCTGCACGTGCCCCTGCGCGAAGACTGGACGCAAGTCGTGCTCCTCGTTGCCGGCGAGTCCCTGCGAAGAACCGAAGCGTTGCGCTTGGCAAAATTGGCCGGGCAGCGGGCTGCGCAAAGCGCCAATCAGGCGACCTTGGGCCGCTACATGATGGAAATGAAGCACAGTATGAACAACGCAATGACCTCGCTGCTCGGAAATGCCGAGCTGCTTCTCCTCGAGCCGGGCGAGCTTTCGGCTCAATCGCTTGCACAGATCAAGACCATCCACACCATGGCGCTGCGCATCAACGAAATCATGCAGCGATTCTCATCCCTTGCGAGCGAAATGAGGGAGGTTGAGACACGATCTCAAGCTGAGACGTTCGAGGACGGCGCCACCCTTTCCCCCCGCCGTTAAGCCCCTTACCCTTGCCTCTATCTCCCTTAGTTTCAGGAAGTTAAAAAACTGAGCACCTCCAGCCGTGATTCTTCGAAGCTGGCCGCTTACGTGCACTTTTCCACTGTGGAGAACCATGCGGAGTGAACGCTCGTGCAGAAAAAAGTACTCATCGTCGATGACTCTCCCGCTCAGGTGAAGCTGATCCAGGGCTTGCTTGAGCCCGAGGGTTACTGGCCTGTCGGTCTGAGCGACCCCAAGCGCGTCGAGGAAGCAATCGCCGTTGAACGGCCTAGCTTGATCCTCTTGGACGTCGTGATGCCGGAACGCAATGGCTTTCAAGTGTGCCGCGAGCTGAAGGAAAACGTCAGGTTCAACGCGATTCCCGTCATCCTGGTGACCTCGAAAGACACAGCGAGCGACCGCTATTGGGGCCAGCAGCAGGGTGCCGATGGTTACGTCACCAAGCCGTTTACGCGGGAAGAATTGCTGCGCGCCGTTCGCCGGTTCGCTTGAAGGAGCTGAAGGCACAAAAGCATGAGTGAAGATTTCCAACTGACTCCCCTTCCCGCCGACGCGGAGATCGGGGAAATGCTGGAGGCGCTCGGTCCGGCAATGAATCGGCCTCCGGAGTCGCAGTACTGCGTGTTCCGCAGCGGACGCGAACGCTTTTGTTTGCCTGTGCTGGATGTGGAAGAAGTTTTGGAGTGGCCGCTCGTGACCAAGCTGCCGTTAGCGCCGGGATATGTTCTCGGAATCTTCAATCTTCGTGGAGCTATCGTGCCCTTGATTGACATCGCGCTGACCGAAGGCCGTCGCACCGGTCTGCTGCCGAAGCATGTTGTGGTTGCCTCTTTGCGGTCGGAAGGCGCGCACGAGGATGTACGGCTCGGCATTGCCGCCGATGAAGTGGTAGGAACCTATTCTGTTAACGACGTCGAGGATTTCCTCGAGGAAGCGCCAGAAAATGTGCCGCACTGCGTGGGAATGCTGCGGCACGACGAGCGGCTGGCGCTGGTGATTGATCTCCGGCGCCTGCTCGAAGTGTATCCGGGACCTAGTATTTGAAGAGTTTAGGGAAAAGCTTGGGAGGAAGGAATGAAATCGCGACTGAGTAGTACCATCTGGACGCTAGTCATCTTGAACGGCGTCGCACTCTTTACGGTGCTGGCCCTTGCCTATAGCGCGGGACGCCAGGCAAGCGGCGGCGCCGCCCTCGAACCCGGAGGGCTCATCGTGCCGGCCGTTGTGGCCTTGGGCATGAGCATCGTGCTGGCCTGGAGGCTCGGCGGCTCCATCCTGTCTCCCTTGAGCGAACTTGCTGAGTTTTCTGAACGCCTAGCCGCAGGCGACGCCAAAGCGCGCGCCGATGTAACGTCAAACGACGAGTTTGGGCACATCGCTGAGAACCTGAATCGCGCTGTCGCCAAGGTGTCGAAGGCCTCGAGCAACCAGGAAGCCAGCGAATTGCTGCAGCGCAGCATCACCGATCTACTCGCGGTGATCAACCAGGTCGCTCGCGGCGATTTGACCCTGCGCGGCAAGGTCACCAACGATGCTCTCGGCAATGTCGCGGATTCCATCAACTACATGCTCGACAACTTCACCAAGGTGCTGGAGCGCGTGCGCAAAGCCGCGATGGAAGTCACCGCCTGTTCCAATAACATTCTGGTCGCCGCCGACGAAATGCAAGCTGGCGCAACGCAACAGGACCAGGAAATCACCAACACCTCGAGCGCCGTCGAAGAGCTGACCGTCTCGATGAAGCAAGTGTCCAACAACGCCGAGGCCAGCGCCGAAGCAGCCCGCCGCGCGCTCGATGCCGCCGAACAGGGAAACCGCGCCGTGCGCGATACGCTCGAAGGCATGCAGCGCATCCGCGCTTCCGTGCAGGCAACCGCAAAGAAAATCAAGTCGCTCGGCGACCGCTCGCTCGAAATTTCCGAAATCATCAACGTGATTAACGACATTACCGAGCAGACCAACCTGCTCGCTTTGAACGCCGCGATTGAGGCCGCCCGCGCCGGTGAGGCTGGCCGAGGGTTCGCCGTCGTTGCGGACGAAGTTCGCAAGCTCGCGGAACATTCCCGCAGCGCCACGAAGGACATCGCCGCCCTCATCAAGGCCATTCAGGCGGAGACAAACGAAGCCGTGGTCGTCATGGAAGACGGCACCAAAGAAGTCGAATCGGGAGCCACCCTCGCCGATCAGGCGGGCCGCGCTCTCGATGCGATTTCCAGCGTCGTGCGCCAGTCCGCTGAACTCGTTCAGGAAATTTCCCTGGCCTCCAAACAGCAGGTGCGTGGCACGGAAGGTGTGGCGCACGCCATGCAAATTATCTCGAATATCACCCGGCAGACCTCCCAAGGCACGCGCGGCACGGTCACGACCGTCAGCCAGCTTGTAAAGCTGTCTGATCAGTTGAATGAAGCCCTGGCGCAATTCCGCGCAAATTCGAAAGGCGGCGCCTCATCCGAAGAAGTGGACCGCCCGGTCCCGGTAGCTGCGGTTCGATAGTAGCAGAAGCGTGCAGCAGCAGTACGGTTAAGCAAGAGCGTGATCACCATGAGCGAACGCCACGGGGCGGGACACGGTTTAAGCGAACACGAGCTGAGCGAGATCCGCATGTTGATTGAGGAGCGGACAGGCATTCATTTTGATGAGTCGCGCGAGAGGTTCTTCTCCACGCGAGTCCGCGAACATNTGCGCGAACGCGGCTTCTCNCGCGGCGTCGAACTGCTCCGGGCCATTCGCAAAACCAATGTCGANTATGAAGCTCTGCTCGAACGGCTGCTTACCCAGGAGACTTCGTTCTTCCGCTATCCGGCCGTCTTTGACGCTTTCGAAAAGCGCGTCCTTCCCGAGCTGCATGTGAAGAAATTCTGGAAGAACCCCAGAACCTTGCGTGTTTGGAGCGCCGGCTGTTCAACCGGCGAAGAGCCCTACTCAATTGCCATTACCATCCTCGATTCCCTCTCGTTCGCTGATGCATGGAATGTGGAAATACTCGCTACCGACGTAGGCCGCCACGCCCTGAAGCACGCCGAACGTGGCGTCTATTCTGGCCGCGGCATCGCGAGCCTGAACGAAAAGCAAACTGCGGCTCATTTCGCCAATGTAGAAAAGGGCCTTCAGGTGAAGCCTCGCCTCCGCAAAATGATCAGCTTCACCCAGATGAATCTGGCATCGCCCGTCTATGTCGGCCGCATGGACCTGATTTTCTGCATGAATGTCCTGATCTACTTCTCCGACCAGCGCCGCCGCGAAGTCGTGCAGCGCTTCTTTGATGTGCTGGAGCCGGGCGGCTATCTATTCCTGGGCCATTCGGAATCACTCTCGAAAATGTCGGTGAAATTCCAAGCCATTGTTTTGGGCGACTGTATTTTGTACCGAAAACCCACGGCGGAAGAGCTGCAGAGACCGGAACTGGTTACGGAGGGGCGAGCGTGAGCGGGCCCGAACGCGAAGCCGTCGAACTTTTCCTCCAGGAAGCCTCGGAGCACCTGCAGTATCTGCGGGAATACGTCGGTGTGTTGCAAGAGATCACTCCAAGGCGCGAAGACATCGAGCGGCTGTACATTGCCGCGCATACATTAAAGGGCACTTCCGCAAGTTATGGCTTCCCACGTTTTTCGGAAGTTGCCGGCAAGCTCGCGCACGTCTTTCAATATGCCCTGAACGCGCCTCTTGGCGACGACCTGCATGGCCCCTTGACCGAATTCCTCTCCGACGGCATCTCGCTGCTCGAAACCAGCCTGATCGAAGTCAGCGACACGGGCCGCGAAAACGTCGAGGACGTCGCTGCCTTCAAGGAAAGGTATCGCTTCGCGTTTCCGCCGGAGCCGCCCCCGCTCAATCTGACCATGCCCATCGAGGAACCGGCCATGTCGCAATTAAGGCAGCCGACCGTGAGCGAACCGGAGGTTGTGGACACTGGCCTGACAGGCTCCTATTTTGACGCGTTGCCGCCGGATGATGAAGTGCCCGACGAAATCCTGGGTTTCTTCCAGCCCGAGGCGGAAGAGCACCTGCAAATCGTGAGCGATTGCCTGCTTTCTCTCGAGGGCAACAACAATCCGGAGGAGATCAATCGCCTGTTCCGAGCCATCCACACCGTGAAAGGCTCGGCGGCTCAAGTGGGGCTGCGACGCCTGGGCGGCATCGCGCACCGCGTTGAGGATCTGATTGGGCGTTTGCGCGACGGCGAAATCGAGCCTTCTCCGGCCGTCGTCGATCTCTGTCTCGCTTCCGTGGACGTCCTCAAAAAGACCCTTCACCGTGAATGGGCCGACGAAGCCGAGATGCGCTCCGGCGTCGATTCCCTGCTCGGCCGTATTGCCGCGCTGGCGCCGCCTGAAAGGGAAGAGACTTCGGCTGGAGTAGCAG
>JGI12627J18819_10000200_pt1 | contig 19836 bp, 14 predicted proteins | sample TexAe_OM1H0_M2_FD_18819 | JGI IMG/M metagenome (IMG submission 18819)
CGTTCCTTTCCACCATCACCGCCGTAACCTCGTTTGCTCGGCGAGCCGCGCCGCCCGAAGCATGGACCAAGGCGATAGCAGCACTCACCGTGGCATTTGGAACCGGGCAGTGCATCGGCCCGCTCTTAAGCGGCTATATATCCGATGGACCCGATGGAGTGAGGGCAGGATTGGAGATTTCTGCGGCGATCTTGCTGGCGGCGGCGGTTGTGATTTCCTTTCAGCGCGAACGCCGCCTCGGTTCATAGGGGCGCAAAATTCGGCGCAATGACTGCTCCACCTGTCCGCGAAACGCGGGTGGCCCCACCACTTCCAGATCCTCGCCCAAGCGCAGCAACTCACGGATCCCAAAATCGCCCGATTCCACCGGTATCGTGCAGCGAATCCATCCTTGCTTGTCGGGGCGCCCGGCGGTCTTTGCAACCGCCGCCTCGACATAGGGTCCCAGCAAACTAATGAGGGATCGGCCGCGCCGCGAGAGCCTCACGGCGGCGGTGCCGCGATAGTTGCCCAACTCGTATTCCCGCGAGGAACGGGTCCAGTAAGAGGCGAGATCGAAATCAGCGGGGCGATCAAACGCTTCATCGAGGGTTTCCGCCGCGAGAATATTGGAAGCACGATAAGTGCGCAGCCCGGTTCCGCGAACTGCGACCACATACCAGACGCCGGCTTTCAGGACGAGGCCGAGCGGTCCGATCTTCACCTCGTTCGCGTCCTGGCCTTGCCTGTAGCGGATCTTCAGACAACGCTCGCTCCACACGGCGCGCGCCACAACGGGCAGCAATGCAACCGGTTCACTCGCCCTGAACCAGCCGGCTACGTCCAAGTGAAAGCGCGCTGCCACGCGCTCCGCTTGCATGCCTTGGGGGAGCGCAGCCATGAGCTTCAGACGCGCCGATGCCATGCGATCGGCAATGCCCAATTCTGCTGCAGGACCCGGCAAGCCGGCCAACATCAGCGCCTCGGCTTCGGCTTCGGTAAGACCCGTAAGCTGGGTGCGGAAACCGTTCAGCAGTTGAAAACCGCCGGTGCGGCCGCGATCGGCGATCACCGGAATTCCCGCGGCGCTCAACTGATCGATATCGCGGTACACCGTTCGTATTGAAACTTCGAGTTCCCGGGAAAGATCCGGCGCACTCATGCGCCCGCGCGATTGCAGCAGCATGAGCGTTGAGAGCAGGCGGCTGGCGAGCATTTTTTAAGGCTAGCATGGATACATGACGCCGTTTGGCATGTATTGGCTGTACAACGGAAACAGTCATTACGCGACCGGAGAGCCCGTGACAACTTCCACCTTGCATGATTTCGATTTCTTCGTGGGCCGATGGCGCGTGCATCACCGGCAACTGAAAAGGCGGCTTGCGGGCTGCGAGGACTGGATCAGTTTTTCAGGGACGACCGCGACGCAGCTGCTCATGGACGGCCATGGGAACATGGACGACAACGTGCTCGATCTGCCCGGCGGGCCTTACCGCGCGGTGACGTTGCGCGCCTTCGATATGAAGAGCCGGCAGTGGTCTATATGGTGGCTCGACGGGCGCACACCGTCAGCGCCCCTGGATCCACCTGTGCGCGGCGCATTCAAGGACGGCGTCGGCACGTTCTATGCGGAAGACGCCTACAACGGCAAGCCGATCCGGATACGCTTCATCTGGTCGAAAATCACAGCGGCGTCGTGCCGGTGGGAGCAAGCTTTCTCGCCCGACCAGGGACAGAACTGGGAAACCAATTGGATCATGAACTTTGAGCGCGCCTGAGCGCGCTTTACACTTCACGCGACGAGGATGGCGCGGAAATCGTTGACGTTGGTCAGGGTTGGACCGGTGATTATGGAATCATCGATAGCGTTAAAAAAGGTGTGGCCGTCATTGTTGTTCAGCATCTCTTTGGGCCTAAGCCCCATCGCCATGGCTCGGGACAGAGAGTCGGGACCGACGTAGGCGCCGGCGATTTCTTCCTGCCCATCAACGCCGTCGGTATCGCCCGCGAGTGCATGGATGCGGGGATTTCCCTCAAGCGCAATAGCCAACGACAACAGAAACTCCACGTTGCGGCCGCCGCGACCCGTGCCGCGAACCGTGACCGTCGTTTCGCCGCCGGAGAGCAAAATGCAGGGGGGCGCGAACGGTTGATTGCGCTCCGCCGCTTGCCGAGCTATGCCGGCCAAGACTTTGCCCACATCTCGCGCTTCGCCCTCGATCGCGTCGCTCAAAATATGCGCGGGAATACCGGCGTCGCGCGCTACGGCCGCTGCCGCTTCCAATGCCTTCTGCGGTGTCGCGATGATGGTCGCGCTCGCGCCCAAGATGCGCGGGTCATCCGGTTTCACGGATTCGCCACGGCCGCTTTGCAGCAGATCGAGCGCAGCCGGCGGCAGGTCGATCGCGTAGCGGCGCAGGATCTCGAGTGCGTCTGCGCACGTGGTGGGATCGCCTACGGTTGGGCCGGAAGCGATATCGAGCGGCCTATCGCCCGGCACATCGGAAATCAACAGGGTCAATACTCGCGCGGGATGGCAGGCAGCCGCCAAGCGGCCGCCCTTGATGGCGGAGAGATGGCGCCGCACGCAATTCATTTCGCTGATCGTGGCGCCGGAAGACAGCAGTGCGCGGCTGATAGCCTGCTTGATATCGAGCGTCAGACCCGCCGCCGGGAGCGGCAGAAGCGCCGAACCGCCGCCCGATATCAAGCACAACACCAAATCGTCGTCGCGTAGGTTTCCGACCAACTCGAGCATACGCTGTGCGGCGCGCATGCCGGACTCGTCGGGCACGGGATGCGCTGCCTCGACAATCTCAATGTGCCGGCAGGGCACTGCGTAACCGTAGCGCGTGACCACAAGCCCGGATACCGACCCCGGCCAATGTCGCTCCACGGCCTGTGCCATTGCGGCGGAGGCCTTGCCGGCCCCGATGACAATAAAACGTCCGCGCGGGGGTTTTGGAAGGTACGGCGGAATACTCACGGCCGGTTGCGCCGAAGCGATCGCCGCATCGAACATTGAGCGCAACAGCGCCTTTGCGGATTTAGCCTGCAAGCCGGTTCTGGAGCGATCCGATCCCGGCGATGCTGACATCGACGGTCACTCCATCCTTGATTGAACCGACGCCGATCGATGTCCCGCATGCAATTACGTCGCCGGGCAGCAGTAACAGGTCATGCGAAATAAGACTGACCAGTTCATGCGGCGGGAAAATCATGTCGGAGAGCGGATAGTTCTGCCGCTCGGCGCCGTCGAGCCGCGTGATGACATGCGATTTCGCGCTGTCGAATTCCGTGGCGATCACGGGACCCAAGCAGCCAAAGGTGTCGAAACTCTTCGAGCGGCCCCACTGCGGGAAATCGCCGTTTTCAAACAACAGGTCAATGGCAGTCACATCGTTGACGCAGGTGTAGCCGAAAATATGGTCCCGGGCCTGTGCGACCGAGACCTCTCTGGTGGCCTTGCCGATCACGATGCCGAGTTCGCCTTCGAAGACGATCTTTCCCCCATAGCTTGCCGGCCTGCGAATAGGCTCGAGGGGGCCGATTGCCGAAGTCGCAGATTTCAAGAAGAACAAAGGATGGCTTGGCGCCGCCTTGCCGATTTTCGCGGCAAGGGCGTGAAAGTTATTCCACAAGGCGACGATTTTGCTCGGTGCACACGGCGCGAGCAGCGTGAATTCGCCCGCGTTCAAATGCCGCTCCGTCGGGCGCGCAACAGCAAACATGTCGCCCTCGTGCTCCAGCAGACGATTGTCTTCGAGAATCCCGAAGCCGACGCGATCAGCAGTCCGAAATCGCGCCCAGTGGCTCATCTCACAACACCGACTTGAGCAACGTGGCCATCTCCGCGGGATTGCGGGTGACTTTGATGCCGCACTCCTCCATCACGGCGAGCTTTTCGTTGGCGGTGCCTTTTCCTCCGGAGATTATCGCGCCTGCATGCCCCATGCGTTTGCCCGGCGGCGCGGTAACTCCGGCGATAAATCCCACCACGGGCTTCTTCATATAAGCCTTGATCCAGCGCGCGCAAGTCTCTTCATCGTCGCCGCCGATCTCACCCACCATGATGACGGCGTCAGTCTCAGGGTCATCGTTGAACAATCTCATGACGTCGACATGTTTCAAGCCGTTGACCGGATCGCCGCCGATGCCGACGCAAGTCGATTGGCCCAGTCCAAGGTCCATGAGTTGCCCGACGGCTTCGTAGGTCAGCGTGCCCGAACGGGACACGACGCCGATACGGCCTTTCTTGTGAATATGGCCCGGCATGATGCCGATCTTGATCTCGTCGGGCGTGATGACCCCCGGGCAATTCGGGCCGACCAGAACTGTCTTCTTGCCGCGCATGCGGTTGCGCGTGGCAATCATGTCGCGCACGGGAACGCCTTCGGTGATGCAAATGACCAGGTCCAGGTCTGCGTCCACGGCTTCGTCAATTGCGCTGGCCGCGTACGGCGGNGGCACATAGATNACCGACACCGTGGCTCCGGTCTGCTCCTTGGCTTCGCGCACGGTTCCGTATATCGGGATGCCTTCGAAGTTCTCGCCCGCCTTGCTGGGATTGACGCCGGCAACAAAACATTGCTTGCCGTTGGCGTAGTCGCGGCAGAGGCGCGTGTGGAATGCGCCGGTCTTGCCGGTGATTCCTTGTGTCATCACTTTGGTGTTTTTGCCGATCAAGATGCTCATGACGCGCGCCCTTGCTTGCCGCCGACCGCGGCAACGATTTTCTGGGCGGCATCCGCCATGTTGTCCGCGGAAATGATCGGCAATCCCGAGTCTTTGAGCGCCTTCCTTCCGAGTTCCTCGTTGGTTCCCCTCATCCGAACTACCAGAGGCACGTTCAATTTCACTTCCTTCGCAGCAGCGATGACACCTTCGGCGATGGTGTCGCAGCGCATTATTCCGCCGAAAATGTTCACCAAGATTCCCTTTACCGCCGGGTTCTTCAGCATCAGCTTGAACGCCTCGGTCACCTTCTGAGCCGTAGCGCCGCCGCCAACGTCGAGAAAGTTTGCGGGTTCTGCGCCGAACAGCTTGATCGTATCCATAGTCGCCATNGCAAGGCCCGCACCGTTGACGAGGCAACCGATGTTGCCGCCCAGAGAGATATAGGAAAGATCGAACTTTGAAGCTTCGATCTCCGCAGGATCTTCCTCATCCAAATCGCGCATCGCCACGATATCGGGATGCCGGAACAAGGCGTTCGAATCGAAGTTCAGTTTTGCATCGAGCGCCAACACCTGGCCGCTGCCCGTGATGATGAGCGGATTTATTTCCGCGAGCGAGGCATCGCACTCGAGAAAGGCGCGATACAAGCCGTGCATGAAATTGCGCGCCTGCGCGAGCGAAGCCTCGGGTACCCCTATCTTACGCCCGACATCATCAGCCTGCGCGTCGCTGAGGCCCATCTCCGGATCAATGGCAACCTTGTGTATTTTTTCGGGATGCCGCGCCGCGACCTCCTCAATCTCCATACCGCCTTCGGAACTGGCCATCAACGTTATGCGCTGAGTCGCCCGATCCACGACCATGCCGACGTACAGCTCCTTGCGGATGTCGGCGCCTTCCTCCACCAATAGGCGTTTCACCAGCCGACCTTCCGGCCCCGTTTGATGGGTGACGAGCGTCATGCCAAGGATTTGGCCGGCGAATTCATGTACTTCCTGCAAGCTCTTGGCAACCTTGACGCCCCCGCCCTTACCGCGCCCGCCGGCATGTATCTGCGCCTTGACCACCCAGACTTTTCCGCCAAGTTCGCGCGCCGCGGCGTCCGCATCGGCGACCGAAAAGCAAGCCACGCCGCGCGGCGTGGCGACGCCGTACCTGCGTAGAATTTCCTTGCCCTGATATTCGTGAACGTTCATGCCTTCCCCTCTTCCAATGTTTTGGCGAGCAGCTTGGTCAACGCGTACACCGTGTCGATGTGAGGAGTCGGGATTTGCGTGCGCCGAGCAAGCTCGACGACGGAGCCGAGCAACGCATCGACTTCCAACGTGCGCGCCGCCTCCACGTCCTGCAGCATCGAGGTCTTGTGGTGGCCCACCTTCTCGGCGCCCGCGATTCGTCTGTCCAACGACACACGGAACTTGACGCCCAATTCTTTGGCGACGGACTCCGCCTCGCTCATCATTGCCGCCGCGATTGCACGGCTCGGCGGATACTGGCAAATGCCGGCCAAGGTCGCCCTCGACAGCGCGCTGATGGGATTGAACGTCAGATTGCCCCAGAGCTTGAGCCAGATTTCCGAGCGAATGTCGCTCAAGATCGGCGCTTGCATTCCGGCGTTGACGAAACAACGGGCGATCTCCGTTACCCGTTCGCTGGTCGTGCCATCCGGTTCGCCCAACGGGAAGCGATTGCCTTCGACATGCTTGACCACGCCGGGCGCGATCAATTCGGCCGCAGGATATACCACGCAGCCAATGACCCGCTCGCATGGAATGTTGTCGTAAATCGCACCCGTGGGATCGACGCTCATCACGCGCGTGCCTGCAAACGGGCCCTTGTGGCCGTGAAAATACCAATAAGGAATGCCGTTCTGCATGGGAATCACCACGGTCTTGGGCCCGAACAATTTCGGCACCTCACCCGTCACCGCTTCCACTTGATGCGCTTTCATTCCCAACACGACGATGTCTTGAGCGCCCGCCTCCGCATAGTTGTCCGTTGCCCTGACGCGCGGTGCCACCTCTTCGGTGCCGTCGGCGTTAATGAGTTTGATGCCGCGGCTGCGCAGCGCTTCGAGATTTGCCCCTCGCGCAATAAAGGTCACGTCCTCTCCGGCGAGCGCAAGCCGGATCCCGACATAGCCGCCGATTGCACCGACTCCGATAATTGCTATCTTCATGGACTGCCGCCGTTTTCAAAGGCAAAGAAGCCCAGTTTGCCCTGCTCGGTTCCCTGTTGCACCTGCACAGAAGCCCGGTTTGAATGGCGTCTCGTCCTACAAGGCAATATGTAATCGGCGTTTACGAGTTCGGAATGAGCCCTGCGCCCCGCGCCCACTTGTACTTGGCGCCGAGAACCGCGACCGGAATTTCCGTCGAATAAGCGTAGGCCGGTATTCCATGTTGATACAGGTATTCCGCAGCTTCTTCGACTTCCACATCGCCGGCAAGCGAGGCCACCACCGGCTTCTCAATGCCCTTGGCCCGCATCTCAGCGACCACCTCGACCATCAGTTTTGCAAACACCATGGGTGGCGTGATGATCGTGTGCCAGTATCCCAAGATCAGCGCGTGAATGCGCGGATCCTGCAGTCCCAGGCGCACGGTATTTTGATACGTGGCCGGCGGCTCTCCGCCGGTGATGTCCACGGGATTTCCCGCGGCGCCAAACGGCGGGATGAACTTGCGGAAAGCCGCATCCAAATCCGCGGGCATTGCCATCAACGTCAAGCCATTGTCGACACACGCATCCGAGAGCAGCACGCCCGAACCACCGGCACCGGTGATGATCACGACGTTATTGCCCTTGGGTGTGGGCAGCACCGGGATGCCGCGCGCAAAGTCCAGCAAATCGCGCAGGGAGCGCGCGCGGATGACGCCAGACTGCTTGAACACGTCTTCGTAGATCTTATCGTTGCCGGCCAACGCGCCGGTGTGCGAGCTCGCCGCACGCGCGCCCATGCTGGTGCGCCCCGCCTTCAGCACGACAATGGGCTTCTTCTTCGATACCCGCTTCGCGACTTCAGCGAATGCGCGACCGTCCTTCAAGTCCTCGCAATGCTGCGCAATGATCGTGGTGTTGTCGTCCTGCTCGAAAAACGTCAGCAGATCATCCTCATCGATGTCCGACTTGTTGCCGAGGCCGACGATGGCCGACACGCCCATCTTGGCGGAGCGCGAAAAGCCGATGATGGCCATGCCGATGCCGCCGGACTGCGAGGAGAGCGCGGCGTGGCCTTTGACATCGTAGGCTGTGCAGAAGGTCGCGCACAAATTGCTTGGCGTGTAATAGAAGCCGTAAATGTTCGGTCCCATGAGGCGCACGCCGTACTTGCGTCCGATTTCCACGAGCTCATTCTGGCCGGCGACATTGCCGGTTTCGGCAAAGCCCGACGGAATCAAGATCGCGCCGGCGATCTTCTTCTCGCCGACTTCGGTCAGCGCTTGAGCGACGAACTTCGCCGGAATCGCGAATACCGCCACATCAATATCGCCCGGCACGTCCTTGACGCTCTTGTAGGCCTTCTTGCCCATGATGCTTTCTGCGTTCGGGTGGATCGGATAAATCTCGCCCTTATAACCGCCATTGATCAAATTCTTCATGACGGAGTTTCCGATCTTGCCGTTCTCGGCTGATGCACCTATCACTGCCAAGGCCTTCGGCTTCATGATGCGATTCATCTTCTCGACGATGTCAGCCTGCTTCGGCCGGTCGCGCGCCGGAGCCGGATTGAAGTTCAGCACAATCCGAACGTCGGCTGCGGTCGCGCCTTTCTCGGTGGCGAACACCGGGTTCAGATCCATTTCGGAAATTTCTGGGAAGTCGGCGACCAAAGCAGATACCCGCTCGATCATTTCCGACAACGCTTTGCGATCGACGGGCTTCGCGCCGCGCACACCGCGCAGAATCTCGGCAGCCTGAATGCCGTCGAGCATCGACAGCGCTTCCTCATTGGTCGCGGGCGCGAGCCTGAAGGTAATGTCCTTGAGCACTTCGACCAAAATGCCGCCGAGACCGAACGCAACCAGCTTGCCGAAAGCCGGGTCGGTAACAGCACCGATAATGACTTCTTGGCCGCCCGCCAGCATTTGCTGCACCTGCACGCCGAGAATCTCTGCTTTGGCATCGTATTTTTTGGCGTTGGCAAGGATGGTCGAATAAGCCTCTTTTGCCTGCTCCGCGGATTTCACGCCGACGATGACCCCGCCTGCTTCCGTCTTATGGAGGATCTGCGGCGAGACAATCTTCATGACCACCGGAAAGCCGATGCCGGACGCGAGCTTCGCAGCGTCGTCCGCGGAACTCGCGACGCCCTCCTTGGGTATGTTGATGCCGTAGGCCTCGCAAACGCCGCGCGCTTCCGGCGCAGTCAACGCTTCACGGCCGGCAGCCTTGGCTTGATCGAGAATTTTACGAACGGCATTCTTATCGTGTGACATGGCTTTTTCCTTGAGAGGCTGTGCGCGGATTCTGCGGCGTGGGTGCCGTGCTATCCGTTGCGATCAAATGACTTTTTTCGATCTCAGCGCGGCGACGTCCGCCGGTGCGTATCCAAGCTCCGCCAGCACCTCATCGGTGTGCTCGCCGAGCAGCGGGGAACGCGTGACGTGCGTCGGGCTGTCGCTCATTTTGATGGGGTTGCCGACGGTCAAGTACTTGCCGCGCTTGGGATGATCGACTTCGACAATGGTGCCGGTCTTTCGCAGCGACGGCTCGTGAGCCAATTCCTCCATGGAGAGGATCGGGCCGCAGGGAATGTCGTGTTCGTTGAGCAACGCCATGCATTCGAATTTGGTCTTCGTCGAGGTCCAACTCTCGACGGCGGCGAACACCTCTTTAAGCCGCGGCAAGCGCGCGTTCGGCGTCGCGAAATCCGGATTGGTGATCCAATCCTCTTTGCCGATGACCTGGCAGATGGCCTTCCAGACGGGTGCTTGCGCGATGAAATACAAATAGGCATTGGGGTCTGTCTCCCAACCTTTGCATTTCACGATGGTTCCCGGTTGCCCTCCGCCCGAAGCATTGGCGGCCCGCGGCACCGAGCTGCCGAACTTGCCGTTCGGGTATTGCGGATACTCCTTCATCACCTGGGTGCGCTCCAAGCGCTGCTGGTCTCGCAGTTTGACCCGGCACAGGTTGAGCACGCCATCCTGCATCGCCGCCAGCACTTTTTGGCCGCGTCCGGTGGCGTTGCGCTGGTAAAGCGCCGTGACTATGCCCAAGGCTAGATGCAAGCCTGTGCCGCTGTCGCCGATCTGAGCGCCCGTCACCAGGGGCGGACCGTCGTCGAAGCCGGTGGTCGACGCAGAGCCGCCGGCGCACTGCGCGACATTCTCATACACCTTGCACTCTTCGTACGGACCAGGCCCGAAGCCTTTGACGGACGCGACGATCATGCGCGGATTGAGTTCCTGAATCCGTTCCCAGGTAAATCCCATGCGATCCAGCGCGCCCGGCGCGAAGTTCTCCACCAGCACATCGCAGTGCTTGACCAATTTCTCGAGGACCTGCTTGCCTTGCTCGCTCTTCGTGTCCAGCGTCACCGAACGCTTGTTGTGATTGAGCATCGTGAAGTACAGGCTGTCCGCGTCCGGCACATCCCGCAGCTGTTCGCGCGTGATATCGCCCGCACCGGCCTTTTCGACCTTGATCACGTCGGCGCCGAACCACGCCAACAATTGAGTGCACGTCGGCCCCGACTGCACATGCGTGAAATCGAGAATCTTGACGCCGTCTAACGCCTTACCCATGAAAACTCCCCAGACCCATCACTTGTACATTGTTTGATTTTTGGTGCCCGGCGCGTATTCGCGCGGATCGACCCAGATGTTGATCACGGCGGACTTGCGCAGCTTGTGCACCGACTCGCGGGCTCGCTGCAAAGCGGGTGCGATCTGAGCAGGATCCCGCACTTCCTCGCCATAGCCGCCGAGCATTTCTGCGAACTTGCCGAACGGCACATCGCCCAATAAGTTGCCGACATTGCCGCGCTGCTCGCCGTATTTGGCGAGCTGACCGTAGCGAATTTGGTTCATCGCCGAGTTGTTGCCGATGACCGCGATGTAAGGGACGCCGAAGCGATTGGCCGTCTCCATGTCGAAGGCCGTCATGCCGAAGGAGCCGTCGCCGTAATAGCAAAGCACTTCCTTCTGCGGATTCGCGAGGCCGGCGGCGATGGCGAATCCTGTGCCCACGCCAAGTGAGCCGAGCGCACCCGGATCCATCCATTGCCCGGGTCCGCGCGGACGCACCGCCTGCGCCGAAATCGTGACCACGTCGCCGCCGTCTCCGATATATATAGTGTTGTCGGCCAGAAACTCGTTCAATTCATAAGCAACTCGATACGGATGAATCGGTACGCTGTTCGATTTGAACAAAGGCATCAGCTTCTCGCCCGCGACCACTTCGGCATCACCCAACGTCTTGAGCCACTGCTGACGTGCCTGGCGCTTGTCGCCTTTGATGCGGCCGCTCGCGGCTGCCAGCACAGCGCCCAGAATCGCGCCCGGATCGCCGACCAATCCCAGATCGATGTCGCGGTTCTTGCCGACGGTGCGGTAATCCATGTCGATCTGGACCAGCTTCAACTCCTTGCTGATGCGCTTGCCGTAACCCATGCGGAAATCGAAGGGAGTACCGACGATGACCAGCACGTCCGCACTGGCAAAGGCCTGGGTACGGGTACGATCGAAGTGATGTGGATCGCCGGGCGGCAACAGTCCGCGGCTCGCGCCGTTGAAATAACCCGGGATATCCAAGCCGCGCAGCAGCGCAATTGCTTCCTTGTGCCCTCGCGCGGTCCACACCTGCTGGCCGTAAAGAATGGCCGGCCGCTCTGCATTGACAAGGAGGTCTGCGAGTTTCTCGATGTCGCGGGGATCGCCGACGGACTTGGTCGAGGCTCGATACTTGCCGGGTTGCGGAATGACCGCCTTTGCAACATCGACCTCCCGGTCCAGCACGTCGCGCGGGATTTCCAAGTACACCGGGCCGGTGGCGCCGTTAAACGCCTCGCGCGCCGCCATGGAGATCATGTCGGCAACGCGTTCGGTGCTCGACACCGAGGCCGCGAACTTGGTGATCGGCGTCATCAGCTCAACGTGCGGCAGGTCCTGGAGCGACCCCATCTTGTGCTGCGTCAATGCACCCTGCCCGCCGATGTGCAGGATCGGGCTCTCTGAGCGGAAGGCGGTCGCCACACCGGTGACCGCGTTGGTGCAGCCCGGGCCGGCGGTCGTGACCACGCAGCCGAGTTTCCCCGTCTGGCGCGCATAACCGTCGGCGGCGTGCGCGGCGACTTGCTCGTGGCGCACATCGATGATGCGGATGCCTTCGTCCACGCAACCGTCGTAGATATCGATGATGTGCCCGCCGCACAGCGTGAAAATGGTGTCGACGCCCTCGTTCTTCAGCGCCTTTGCAACCAAGTGACCGCCGGAGACCACGCTCGCGTCACGGCTCTTCCGTTGCAAGGTATCTTCGGCCGTCGTGGCCTTGGGTGGAGTCGAGACAGGATTTACTGTGGCCATGTTATCTCCGATACGTAAATAGATGCAGAACCCTCACGTGGTCTGCGGTCCGGTGCTGGCAGCCGATTGCGGATAATCGACGCGGCTCTTGGCAAAGTGCTTCGCGCGCATGGGCCTGAGCACGAACAACGCCAAAAGCGCCGCGACGATGTTGAAAGCCATGGCGATGGCAAAGACCGCGCCCCAGCCTTTCGATTGCGATATCAACGCCGCAACCGGCACCATGAGTGCACCCGCGCCTTTTGCGGTGTACAACATGCCCGCATTCGAGGCGGCAAACTTCGAGCCGAAAGTGTCGCCCGCGGTGGCAGGAAACAAGCTGAATATTTCGCCATAGACGCCGAAATAAATCGCTGTCACCAACACGAACATGGCCGCACTGCCGCCGCCGTTCTGCTGCAACATGAATAACGCGCCCGCGCCGATCAGGAATGCCAGCGTCATGGTGTACTCGCGGCCGATCCGATCGGACAGCCAACCGAAGAAGGGCCTGCCCACACCGTCGAAAATACGATTGAGCTGCACCGCAAACACGGCTGCCGGCAGGACATAGCCGAACAAGTCCACCGGCACCTTGTCGATCTTCAAATCCTTGGCGATCGATGCGATCGAGGCGGCCATGGTAAGACCGCCGCACGCGATCAAAAAGAACATCACGTACAACACGTAAAACACCGGCATGCCCAACACCTGCATGGGCGTATAGCTGTGCGCAGTTTGATTCTTTTTGACAACCGCGCCGGCCAGTTGGGGAGGAGGCGTGAGCAAGAGCCAGGCCATCACGAACACAATTCCACCCTGAATCAGTCCGAAATGCATGAACGTCTGCTCATATCCGGAGGCATCAATCATCGACTTGATGGGACTGACGGTAAGCGCCGCGCCGGCACCGAAGCCTGCCGCGGTGATGCCGGCAGCCAGGCCGCGCCGGCCGGGAAACCACTTGAGGGCATTGCCGACACAGGTTCCGTAAACACACCCCGTGCCGACGCCGCCGAGCGCCGCGCCGAGATATAGCATCGGCAAAGAGGCCGCTACCGAATTGAGCGCCCATGCCGCAGCGACCAGCACCGCGCCGCCGAGGACCACGTAGCGCGGACCAAAGCGATCGACCAGGTAACCTTCAACCGGGATCAACCAAGTCTCAATCGCAACGAAGACCGTAAAGGTCGCTTGGATCGCGGCCCGACCCCAATGGTATTTCGCGTTGATGGGATCGACGAACCAAGTCCACCCATACTGCAGATTGGCCACGCAGGCCATGCAGATGACTCCGATAGTCAGTTGTATCCAGGGATTTGCGAAGGGCGATTTAGCAGTGGGATTGTCATTCATTTTGTAGTTCTCCGTGTTTTACGCCGACAGATGAGCGCGCCAGCGCGCCGAACTCATCGGAAGTGAGCCGCGCCGAGAGTATTCCACTTTTCATATTCCGGATAACGAGCCTCAAACTCATTAAGTTCGAGGCCAAACCAGCCAGTGATCGTTACCGTGGTATACCATATATGAAGGACTTTCGGAGTGTCAAGCAAAGGGACGGGCGTCAATACGGCTTACTTTTGGTTACAAAGCTGCCGCCGTTCGAGAGACGGCGCGGTTGCGCTATGCAGCGGACCGCGGTGCCGGTTGCCCGCGATTTATTCTCTGGGAAAATGTCCACTGCAATGTAATATATCTGCGCTCGTTCTCCTGACTAACATCCACCTTTTGCCAAGCAGGCCTTAAAAGAGGACTAATGAATTCCATAGTGACGCTGGTTCAACGAACCACCTCCGCGACTCCGCTGGCGCTGGCCCCACTGAACGCGACGAGCCTCCGCGATCAAGCCTACACGCTGCTGAAGACCGCGATTGCCGATACGGACATCTACGATCCGCAGCAGGAGCTGCGCTTGGACGAGCGTCAATTGACCACCGCGCTCGGCGTAAGCCGCACGCCGATCCGCGAGGCGCTCTCGCTGTTGGAACAGGAAGGGTTTATTCGCACGGTGCCCCGGCGCGGCATCTATATCATCCGCAAATCGAAGCGCGAGATGATCGAAATGATTCAGATGTGGGCGGCGCTCGAGTCCATGGCGGCGCGCCTGGCAACTTTGAACGCCAGCGATGCCGAGATCGCGAAGCTGCGCCACTTGTTCGACGAATTTCAGAACTCGCCGCCGTCCGAGCATTTNGGAGAGTATTCGGATGCGAATATCGCCTTTCATACTGCGGTCATCGCTCTTGGCGGATCGCAAATGATCATCGATGCCACCAAGAATCTGTTGCTGCACGTGCGCGCGATCAGGCGAGCCACGATTACGCAAAGCGACCGTGCCGCCCGCTCCATCGTCGATCACTTGAAGATCATCGAGGCGCTCGAGAAGCGTGACACCGAAATGGCCGAACGCCTGACTCGCCAGCACACGCTCGATTTGGCGGCGCACGTCGACCGGCATTGCGGCTTTCTAGGTTAGCCTAGGTTAGCGGTCCCCATTGCCCGAGGGTCGGCGTATGGCCGTCCCTCGCCTGCAGGTATTCTGCGCGCGGCCGTTCCGGTAGGTGCGCTCGCAATGCCTCAGGCATGATTGCGCTAATCGCCGCCAGGGTGTCCGGATTTTGCATGGCCGTTTCGAAGGCTGTCGTGGATTTCCACATCGCCTTACCCCGCTCGATCCGCAAATACACCTCGCCGCTGGATTGATCGGCAAAGTTGGCGCAACGAAAACTCTGTACGCAGCGCCGCAAGAAATTCAAATTCTTTTCCGCGGCCAACAACGCTGGGTCTGGGTATAGAAACTCTGCGGCCGGCGCGTCCACATCGATGCGGGCGTAGCGCTCGATGTCGAGCGTGCCTTTGACGTCCAATACATTAAAAGTCTCGTTGTCGCCGAAGGCCACCGTGCGTGGCCGTTCACCCAGGCGCACGGTGTTGTCCAAAAATTCGAAGCGTATGCGCTTGTCGCTGCGCCGCACCCAGGTAAAGAACACATTGGGTATTCCGGAATATGCTTCCACCGAATGGGCCAGCGTGTCGTCGACGGCCTTGTAGCGGCCGAATTCCAGTCCCCGCTTCCAAGCTCGCTCCACCAGCATCTCCGGAGGCGTGATGAGAAAAAACAGGTAGACGTTCTGACCGAACCGGGTCAACAAATTGCTGCCCGCCTCGTCGGAGTCCGAGGCGAAGCTATCGAAACGGAATCGATCGATCAACAGATGCGACATGTCGCCGCGGCGGTTCTTGCGCGCCATGTACCGGTCGAGCTTTTGATCGATGATCTGCACCTCATCAGACGTGAAGGCGCCGGCATATTTGTAGGCAACGCCGAGGGAGGCGTAGTCGAGAAGTTGCTTGCGCCAAATGTCGGGACTTATGAGCGCGAAATCACTCCACTCAACGCCAATTTCGCCGGTGAGCTTTTTTTGCAGGGGCCGCAGCGTACTTTTACCCGATGCCGAGGGCCCCTTGGTGTTGATAACCACCGGGTGCTCCTGCCTGGGCAGCAATATGTAGCCCTGCTCCCGCGCAGCCGCAAGCAATAACGGCGCAATTGCATCGCCGATGCAATCGCTGCCGAAATCGTTGCCGGCCAGATCGGTTGCGATTGCGGCAATCAGATCTTTCGTGCCCCATGCATCGCCCTGCGTGGCAAACAGCCCCGACATGACACGCGCCAGACTTTTGTAGCCGGCTCGGGCCGCGGCGCCCTCTGCGGCATTCGCCGAGTGCTCGAACTCCATGATTTCCTCCGGGCCCCACGCGCGCCTGCCTAGAGCCGAAAGAGCCGACTCGATGGCAATTCTTGCATCGCGCCGCGCGCAGCGATGGGACTCGATGATCGCGTCCATTGCAGGCTCGAGATAGCGAGACAATATGGCGCGGGCGATTTTCCGAAAATTGAGGCCCAGGTCCTCGATACGCGTGCCGTCCGGCACCGCGAAATCCGCCGTGATGCGTATCAGCAGCTCATGCAAGGCCAGGCGCTGAGGACGAAATATTGCAAGCTCGCTCAAGGCGAACCCCGTCAGGCCGCGCAGCTCCACAGCTGAGGCGAGGCTCGACAATACGTGCTCGGGCCGAAAGATCGTGGCCAGGTGCCGCAGCTCCTTGGGAACCTGGGAGCCTATCCCCGGATTCCACGGCCCGTATTCGTCATCGTTCAGCATGAGCCCTGCAGCTTCGTGCCGTCAGGATACATACGCAGCGCAGGCACCTCGCCGCGCTGCAATTTCTGCTGCACGTCCAACCAGTATTCGACGGTCAGCAGCTCGGCATTCTCTTGCCGGAAGCAGCGGCGCGCCAAATCGCTCTTGAACTGCATGCCGTGCTCGAGTTCCTCCGGAAGAAAGATGACTCCGTCCTCGAAGAACCAGCTTGGCACGTCGTCTTCGCCAGGTTCGCGGTCCCGGTTCGTGCGGATCTTCACGTCCGTAAGCTTCTCGACCGCATCATAGTCGAACAAGAAGACGCGCCCATAGCGTCCGACGCCATAGTTCCTGGAATCCAAATCTTTGTTGAAAATATTGGTGGCAGCATTGTTTCGAATGCAGTCTCCCAGCTTGGCAATCACGGCTTGGATCTCGCTCTCGTCCGCCTGCTCCAGGTACACCGGCAGGGGAATAATTTTCAGCTGCACGATGAGTGAGCGCAGATACACCCCATCTCGCATGACTTGGACGCTCTCCGATGCCTCGCGGCTGATTTCTTCAAGCAACTCAGGGTCGAACACTTCGCGATCCATGCGCATATTGAAATACATGACATTGTCCAGCATGCTGCCCGCGCGATTTATCTCGTGCACCTCGCGGTACTTCTCCACGACCGCGGCGACGCCCGGAAACGCGCCCCACTTATACGACTGCGTCGGCTTGTTGCGTATCACCTTGAGATGATACGAACAGCTGCCGAAAGTAAAGCCCAGCGCAACCGTGCCCGGGACGCCGGGCGAACGCTGAAATTTTCCCGACGGGCCGAGTTGGGCCGTGATCTCGTCGAGAATGGCCACCTTGCCGACGTGGTTATAACCGATGGTCGAGTAGTGCTCGCCCAACGGCCTGCGGGGCATCAAACTGAATAAGAACACGCAGGTTTGATAATAGAGCGCGGTCGTGACGTGAAGATTGGCCAAAGTGGAACTGAAAAGATCGTGAATGTCTGAAATGCGGTCCACGACCGCATCGGCGTAAATCCCCTGCGCGCTGTTCAACAGCGCTACCACCAGCGGCACGACATGCTCATCCGCGAATACCCAGCGGCCGACGACGAAGGCGCTCCGATCGCGAAAAAATCCAGCCTCGATCACGTCAAGTGCGACAGGGACCTGCGTCTCCTGCCTCTCGTTCAGCAACTCCTGCACCCTTTCCCGGATCTTGCGCGCATCGCCGTCGAGGTCACGGAACGGCACGGCGAATCCTGGAATCTGCAGCGCGGCGCTTATTACCCCATCGTCGATATCGCGCGAAACATTCAGCCGCCGATGCACGGATGCCATCGACATTGCACGCAATTTGCTCGGCGGCGGAAATGAATAGGCGACCGGTTTCCATAACCCATGGTTGATATTGCGTCTGATGGAATGCGCGAAGCTGAATGCGATGTCTGCCTCGTAGCGATCGACGATCATCGCGACGAACAAGCGGTCCAAGGAATCCCACAGCGCCGACTCTACCGACAGGGCCGGAAATGCGAGGCGAATGCGCGGGCCATGCTCGGCTATGTAGCGGGTATAGAGGCCCAGGCGCTCCGTGCTGACGTTAACCGACGCGCGGGCGTCCATGCGCTCGAACGCCTGCTTTGCGCGGTGCGAGTATGCGCAGAATTTGGCGTAAAACTCATCGAAGATCTCCAGAATCAGCAGCGCAGTGGCGGTGACGCGCTCCGCCTCGCCGCGCGTTTCGGCAACTCTGCGGTAGCCGCTTTCCACCGCCGACGAATCTCCCTGCGCCTGCATGCCTAGCCGCTGTTGCGCAGCGCCGTCGCGATGGCGTTGATCGACAATTGAATCCCTTCGCGCACCCGCGGATCGGTTTCTCCGGCGCGGTGCCGGCGAAGCAGCTCAACCTGCAGGAGATTCAGCGGCTCGATATAGGGGAGCCGCAGACGGATCGACTGATCCAGCGCGGGATGCTTTTCCAACAGCCGGCTTTGGCCGGTGACTGTAAGAAGGCAATCCTGAGTGGCCAACCACATGTCGCGGATTCGCCCGAAAAGCACTTCCCCCAATTTGGCGTCCTTGACCAACGTCAAGTAGCGCGCGGCTACGCCCAGGTCCGACTTCGACAGCACCATTTCCAAGTTGTCCACGGTGGCGCGAAAGAATGGCCACGCATCGAGCATTTCCCGCAATAATCCTACGTCCGCGGAACGCATTGCCTGGCCCACGCCATACCAGCCCGGCAACATTACGCGCGCCTGCGCCCAACTGAATACCCAAGGAATGGCGCGCAAATCCTCGATTCTCTGGGAGTTGGTGCGCGAGGCGGGCCGCGAGCCGATTTTGAGTTCGGAGATTTCGAGAAGCGGCGTCATTTGCCGGAAAAACTCGGGGAAGCCTTCGGTCTCGTAGACCAGCGACCGGTATGCGCGGAAAGCATCCCGTGACAATTGCTCCATGGTTGCCGCAAAGCGCTGGCCGCTTTCCGGTGACAGGGAGGAGTTTTCGAGCGACGCCAGCAACGTCGCGGCCGCGATCGATTCGAGATTCGCGGCCGCGCTTTCGCGCGTGCCATATTTCGCAGCAATGATCTCGCCTTGCTCCGTGATCCTGATCCGTCCGTGGACCGTGCCGTGCGGCTGCGCCCGGATTGCGGCAAAAGATGATCCGCCGCCTCGGCCGACCGCGCCGCCGCGGCCATGAAAAATCTGCATGGGCGCGGAAAATCTCTCGAAAACGCCCGCCAACGTGCGCGTAGCCTGATGCAGGCTCCAGACAGAGGTCAAATAGCCGCCGTCTTTATTGGAATCCGAATAGCCAACCATCACTTCTTGAAAGCCGAAGCTGCGCACGATCGCCGCCGTTTCGGGGACTTCGAGCCACGCCTGCATCACTTCGGCTGAACGCTCCAGATCGCAGATCGTTTCAAAGAGCGGCACCGCCATAATGGCCGCGGCGGCGCTGCCTGCGTGCGCTTGATACAGCCCCGCCTCCTTGAGAAGCACATTGACCTCGAGCAGATCCGAGACGCTCTCGCATTTGGAAATAACATAGTAGCGAATGCACTCCGGGCCGTAGCGCCGGTGCGCCTCCGCGGCGGCGCGCACGACCGCGAGTTCCGATTCGGTTTCCGGCGAATAGCGCGCAAACGGGCTTGCCAGCAGTCGCGCACTCCTAAGTTCAGTGCGCAAGAGCGCTACGCGCTCTTTTTCGCCGAGTCCGAGGTAATCCGGCGAGGCTCCCGCCATGTTCAACAGCTCCGCGACGACCCGGGCGTGAACATCGGCATTTTGCCGCAAGTCCAGCGTGGCCAAATGAAAACCGAAGGTTTCGACCGCGCGGTTCAGCCGTGCCAGGGCTCCTCCGCCATTGAGACACACGCGGCTCTCTGATTTGAGGGAGTCCTCGAGCGTCTGCAAGTCGGCGCGCAGAGCCGCAGCGTTCGGATAGGCCGGCGCGTCCACGGTCGGCGGCCGAGGCGGTGCGCGGCCTGTCAGGTTCTGAAAGGTCGCGGCAAGC
>JGI12627J18819_10000201_pt1 | contig 19817 bp, 16 predicted proteins | sample TexAe_OM1H0_M2_FD_18819 | JGI IMG/M metagenome (IMG submission 18819)
CCGCCATATCCCCGGCAGCCGCGGCAGCGATCGTATCCGACGGCTCACTGCTCGAATCCATGGCCAATACTCTCTGCAGAGTGTGAATCATGCCCAATTAGAGGGGCCGGCCCCGTGAAACGTTTAAACCCGGTTCCTCACAATTCGGTGACGTCAATGAGGTTGTCCTCAGAGATTCGGTCGATGAGCTTGTTGTATGGATCGATTCCCGCCCGTGTCGGCCGTTCTTCGACCACAATCGAAAATGTCCGGTGTTCGCCCGTGAACTTCTCCCGCTTCATGTAAAGCGGCTTCTCCTCGTCTTTCTTGCCGCTGAACACACCGATGTCGATGAAATCCGCCATCGGCATGGGAGTTTCCACACCGTTGGCGTCGGCTTGCGATTTGCGCGCCTCCACATCCAAAGTGACCAGGTATTTGCCATCCGCAGTTTTCTTGGCGGTGGCGGTAACGGCCTTGTTGTCGTAGAGCACGATGCGGTTGAAACCATCGTCGATGAGGTACTGCAGTTCGGGAGGCGTTTGCTCACGCAGTGCCGCGATCAATTGCCGCGTGTCCGGATAGGGCCCGTTCTCGGCCGCGCTGCCGCTCTCCTCCTGTACGGCATCGGTCTGGTTATGCGCATTGGCATAGCGGTATTGCATCAGAAAATTATGCAGGGCCAGATTGATCTTATCCTCGCCCACGTAATCCGCCAGGGTGTACATGATTTGACCGCCCTTCTCGTACCACACGTAGCTTTCCCGCTGCACGAGTGCCAAGGGGCGCTCGCCGCGCACTTCGCCCGCCCGGCCGCGCAGATACCGATCCAGCCAATGCCGCATGACACGATGCATGTAGTCTTTGCCGTACTTCTGCTGCATCACCATGTAGGCCGAGTACTGCGCCAGGGTCTCCGACATCATGTTCGAGCCTTGCACCAGGCCACCGATCAACTGATGTCCCCACCACTGATGCCCCAGTTCGTGCTCGGTGACGAAAAACGTAAGGTCGACGTCAGTCGGCTTCAGTACGCGGCTGATGAATCCGATCGATTCGGAGTACGGCACCGTATTCGGGAATGACTGTGCAAACGACCGGTAGCGTGGAAACTCCAAGATCCGATATTGGTTGAACTGGTATGGGCTGAAATTCTTTTCGTAATACGCAAGCCCTGCGCGCGAAGCCTCGAGCATCTCATCGACGTTGAATGTGTGAGCCGGGTCGTAGTAGACCTCGAGACTGATCGGACCGTTGGCGCCCGGATAAGTCTGCTTGCGCGTTGCGTAGGAGGCCGACATATAGGCAAAGAAATCCAGAATATGTGTCGAGCCCATGCCGTATTCGTAGTAGCGTCGGCCGTCTTTCTGCCAAGACCGGGCCAGGTACCCGGGAGCAATGGCGATCTGATCGCCGGACGTGCTCACGACTGTGTGATAGGTGATCCAATCCGCGTTCGCAGTGAATAAGCTGATCCGCGAGGCGCGCGGATCGCCGCGTTCCGGCATGTCCTCGAGCGCGCNCAGATGCTCTTCCCGCCGACGGCGCGGGTCGTCGATCTCGATTTGCGGATCGTAACCGATCGTGGGAAAGAACTCCTGGCCGAAGAACGTACCGTTGTAGGCGAACTCCGGCGCCTCGCTGCTGTTGCGGAAGCCCTTCGAGGCATGCGCGACCGCGAACGTCAACGTCAATACCTCGCCGACGCCGAGCGGCCGCTCGAGCTCATATATCGCGTACATTCCGTGAGCCGACTTGCTGACCAAGCGGAAGGGCCGGTCGAACTGGACCTGCGAGACCGTTTCGTTCTGATCCGTTATATGGATCTGCGAGAGCGGCTGCGGGCTCTTGTTCTGCAAGGTGAAGCGTCCGGTGCCCGAAAAGGAGCGCTGCTGCGGAAAAATATCGATCACGGTATCGACTGCGGTGATCTTCGGCTGATCCAGTTTCTCGTACTTCTTGAACTGGCGCTCATAGTCTGCCAACCGGTGGCGCCGCTCGTCCGCGGTCACATATTCATTCAGCACATGCGAGTTGTAGTAATACCAGCCGCCCGCTGCGGCCGTGATGAGCACGAACACGGCCGCGCTCGCGCCGAGTGCCGGCAAACGGGCGCGCGCCATGCGCAAGCGGGCGCGCAAAGATTCTTCGGGACCCCGCCGCGCCAGCGCCATCGAGACGACGCCCAGCACGGCGAAGGCGGCAAACCAGTAAGTGATCGACCAGAACAGCGACGGCACGTAGGGTCCATAGCCATTCATATCCGAATACAGGTAGCTCGGCGTTGCACCCGGGATCAAAAGCGTGTTTTCCCAACCCCAGCTCACCAGAACCGTCTGCAGGACGAAAACGCCGATGACAATGCCGTGACCGACGAACTTATTCGGCACAACGGTGTGCACGAACATTGCAAACATCGTCAAACCGACGATCTGTGGAAACGTGATGAAGAGAAATTCTTTGACGTATTGAAAGATCTCGAAGTGATAGTAGCCGGCCAGGGCTTGCATGAAGACACAGACAACCAGAGTCACGGCCAGCAGAATCAATTCAACAACTGCGATGGCCGAAAGCTTCGAGAGCCAGTCCACGGACTCGCCGACGGGCAGGGCATCGTGGATCCCGTCGAAGCGGGTATCCTTTTCGCGCCATATGAGCTCTGCTGCATACAGTGCTGCAACAATGTAAAAGAATAGCGTCGCCGATCCCTCCACCGCCTGTGCCATCAAATAAGTCACCGGCCACACGTCAACGCCGCCCACGCGCCCGGCAAAATGCCCGTTATTGATGGCGAAGACCAAAAGCAGGCCGACGATGGCCCAAAACGGCACTTCCTTGAGGATCAGTCGAATTCGCAGCCGCGCGAGCGCAAAGTACTGGCGTATTTGCGTGGCGCCGCCGAAGAATTGCTGCACCTTGGGCAGGCGCGTCGCCACGAATGAGCGCTCGGTCCGTGCCGACTCGCCTCGATCCACTTGCGCGGCGCGCGCCGCCCGTTTTCCCTGAGTGCGCGCCGTCAGCGCCTCGACCGACATGGGAAACAACGCCCAGGTAAGCAGAATTGCGGCGATGCCGACGCCAATCCACAGCAAGCGATTGATCAAAAACACCCCGGGCGAATATCCGGAGAAGTCCCAGGGGAAAAGCTGCGTGTTTTTCTCGACGACGCTCCAGTAGCGCGAAATGGCCGTGTTGAGAAGCAACCCTACCGGATCGAGAATTCCCGACCAGAAGTGCTCCAGCGAACGGGTGGCGGAAAATACCGTCAGGCCGACCAGATAAAACATGAACAGCGCCACGCCTTGCAGATAGACGATGAATATTTTCCTGGTGAGCGCCGCGACGGCGAAGAACAACGAGCCCGTGAAAAATATCTGCACGACGACAATCGAGAGGAAGGGCTCGATGTACCAGCGCGCGTGGTTGGGCCCGATGCGCGCATGGTCGGCCCAAGGCGCAAAGGTTCCCAAATACGTCCCGACGATGAGGCCGGAAAATACCAGAACCGTGGTGACGAACGATCCTGCCCAGCGGCCGCCCAAGTAGGCGAATTTCGAAACCGGCTTGGTGAAGAGAATCTGATAGGTGTCGCGCTGAAAATCCCGCAATATCGAGGTTCCGAAAATCGCCGCGATGATTATCAGGCCGAACAAGCAAGCGCCCTGGAAGCTGAACGTGATCCCGTAAGGGCCGTTCAACAAAATTTTCCCGTTGCTGTTGGCAACCGGCCCGAAATTTTCGGAAGCCACGTTTAGAAAAGAAAATGCCAGCCATAAAAGGAAGTAGACGTAGGTCGAGACGCTCTTGGCGCGAAAGCGCAGCTCGAAGGTAAAAAACTCCCAAAACATGTTCATGAGGATTCCCTGGTGCGCCGCGATCAATGCTTCGCGTGACGTGAGAGATTCAAAAAATAAACGTCTTCGAGTCCGGAAGGTGTTGCGCGGAAACCTTCGCCGGGAGACGCCGCTGAGAACACCCGGATTTCGTGCTGACCGCCCACCAGGTGCGTGCTCACGATATGCAGTTGCTTTTCGAGGGCGCGCAATTCATCGTCGGTGGCCACCACACGCGACCATATCTGGCCATCGAGGGAGGCCAGCGCCTCGTTGGGTGCGCCTTCCAGCAATACCTCGCCGGAGGCGATGATGGCCATGCGCGAACAGAGTTCGCGCACGTCGTCGACGATGTGCGTCGACAGAATCACGGTGACGTCCCGTCCGATGGCCGACAACAAATTGAGGAAGCGATTGCGCTCGGCCGGATCGAGGCCGGCTGTGGGTTCGTCGACTATGATGAGGCGGGGATTGGCGAGCAGCGCCTGCGCAATGCCGAAGCGCTGTTTCATGCCTCCTGAATATGTGGAAAGCGCCTTCTTGCGGGCATCCCACAGGTTCGTCTGCTGAAGCAGCGCCTCAACCATGTCCTTGCGCTCCCCGGCTTTGACAATGCCCTTCAAGATGGCCAGATGCTGCAGCATGTCGAGCGCCGACATCTTGGGGTACACGCCGAATTCCTGAGGCAGGTAGCCGAGAATTTTTCGCACTTCATCTTTTTGTGTGAGCACGTTGAGGCCGTCGAGCTCGATGCTTCCCGAGTCCGGATCCTGCAAAGTCGCAATGGTCCGCATGAGCGAGCTCTTGCCGGCACCGTTGGGTCCGAGCAAGCCGAACATGTTGTTTCCCACCGTGAGCGACAGATTTTTCAAGGCGCGCACGCCGTTCGGGTAAGTTTTCGATAGTCCGGTGATGGTGAGAGCCATGTTTTTTCCTAAGTGCTGAAAAGTCCCGCGATGGTATTGACCGCCCGGTCGGCCTCGGCGCGGTCGGGGATCGTCGTATCGTCGTCGAAGCCGAAGTAATCATCCTCGACTACCTGAAAAACCAGGCCGTCGCGCCTGGGCACGAACGAGACGCCCTTGTAATAGAGTCCATAGTTGATTTCGGGTTGAGGCATGCTGCGCGCAAGCTGTCCGCGGACCGGCGTCAGCGATTGATCACCGAACAGTGCCCGAGCGCCATAGCCGGTCGCGTTGATCAGGGTCTTCTGAGGAATCTGCGCAAATTCCTCGGGTGTGCGGAACTCTCTGATTTCAATCTTGCCGCCGTTTTGCCGGAAGTCGCTCATGAGCAGTCTCGTATAAGCGCTCAGGTTGAACATCATGAACGAATTTCGGCGCAGGTAGCGCTGGCCCAGCGAATGCGTGCCGGGGGCGAAGTCCAGGCTATGCACGAGCAGATCGGGCACAAGTTCCCGCTGCAGCGACGCGAATCGCGGACGGCCGTCGGAGGATTCAGGCCGGCGCGAAGCGCCGGGCTCGTCGGAAACAAAATAATTGTCGATGAATTCGACCGGTGCATCGCTCAGGCCAAGAAAATTCTGATAGGTTTTATAGGACGTCCTCGCCATTTGCTCCCATTGCCGCTTGAATTCCGGCGTCGCGTTGGCCTCCAGACAAATTCTGGAATCGGGCGTCCAAAGGCCCGTTGCCAGCGACGAGCGTACGTCCGGAGGCAGCTCCTTGGCGAAAATCGTGACCCTGGCGCCTGCGCGCTGAAGCAAAAGCGCGGAGGTGAGCCCCATCGCGCCGCAGCCAATGACCGCGATGTCGCGATCGCCGCCCGCAAGGGCCTTGGCGGCCGCGATGGTGCCCGAGCCCCACGACAAGGACCAGCCGCTGCCGCCGTGACCGTAGTTGTGCACCACAAATTTTGAACCGATCTGTTCGGCATCAAGCCTCGGTCCGGCGGCCCGGAAGGGCCGCGTGCATACGGTTATGCGGGTGATGCGGTCGGTGCTCGCCCGAATCGGTGCCAACCGCAGCGGTGCCGGTGCGGCACGCTTGCTGCCCAGCGCCGCGCAGCCATCGAGGCCGCTCAACAATGCGGCGGCGCCGGCTCCGGCCAATACCCGACGGCGCCCGATCGAATGCATCAACGGTCTCCCAAAAAGCCAGTTGCTCCGGATTGTAAACAGGAATACACCGCTGGGCGCCAAAATTGCGGGATTGCCGCCTCAGCGCGTGCTAATTTCGAATCGGCGTAAAACAAGGGAGCCTAAACGTGCTGAAGAAAAGACTCTTGGCGGCAGTGTCCGCGATTTTCGCTCTGTCGAGCGGTGCTTGTGATGCCGCCGCTCGCAACGAGAAGGTATACCAGGCAGGTGAGGCCAATCGTGACTACACCTTGGGTCTCCTCAAGGAGATCGTCAATATCGATTCCGGCACCGGGGATGTCGAAGGCGGCGCCAAGGTCGAGAGCGTATTGAAAGCGCGGCTGCTGCAACTCGGCGCCGACGTAAGGAGCGAGCCNGCGGAAGCGCCCGGCTTACCCGACAACCTGGTCGCCGTATTTCACGGCACGGGCAAGGGAAAGATATTGATCATCGCGCACATCGACACCGTCTTCGGGCCGGGAACGGCTGCCGCGCGACCTTTCGGGATGGACAAGGAACGCGCCCACGGACCCGGGGTGGGCGACGAGAAGGCGGGTGTGGTCAACGCCGTCACCGCTTTGAAGACCCTTCACGACATCGGTTTCAAGAACTTCGCGACCATCACCTTGCTCTTGGACGACAGCGAAGAGCGTGGCTCGCCGGGTTCGACCCGGCTGATAAAGCGCCTTGCCCATGAACACGACGTGGAGTTCAACATGGAGCCGGGAGACCCGCCCGACGCGCTTACGGTATGGCGCAAGGGATCCAGCAGTATCCACATACTTGTGAAAGGCCGCGCCGCGCACGCCGGCATGGCCCCGCAGGACGGCCGCAATGCAGCCATGGAACTGCTGCACCAGCTGAACGCCTTGCAAGGAGCCTTCCCGGTCTCTGGAAGTGGGAGCACCGTCAACGTGACCGTGTTGCGCGCAGGTGAACGCAACAACATCATTCCGGATCAGGCAGAGGCCATCCTCAATGTGCGCTATCGCAAGGCCGAGGATTTCGATGCCATACTGGCAAGGGTCGAATCGGGTGCGCACAGCACAGAGGTGCCGGACACCACGGTCTCCATAACCCATGACCCGGCTTTTCCGCCGCTGACCGAAAACGCGCAGATCGATGCACTGGCAGCCCACGCGCGCGCGATTTATGCGGAACTCGGCAAGACCATAGAATTGTCGGGCAACGGCGGTGCCTCGGAATCGGCCATTGCGATGTCCGAAGGCACCCCCGCGCTCGATGGGCTTGGCTTCGTCGGCGGCGATTTCCACACCGACCACGAATGGATAGATCTGAATAGCGTCTCTCCCCGGCTGTACTTGTTCACCAGGCTCCTTATGGACTACGGAGCGAAGCCTCACTAAGGGCCTTGTCTGACGTCCAAAGGCGGTGCACGGGCGACTGCCAATGAAGCCGCGGCCGCGTAGCTTGCGGATGCGTGAGCATCGAAACAGCTGAGAGACCCGAAGTGACGGCGGCAACAGCGGCGGCACGCAAATCGCCGTCTCGAAGGCCGCGCGCCGTCCTCACGCGCGTCGCAGCGGCTATTTTTGCGCTGCTGCTGGTTCTCGTTATTGCCGTCGCCTTTCTCCCATCGGCATTTTGGCGCTGGCTGATCGTTCACGAGATTTCGAGCGCGACCGGCCGGCCAGCGGCCATTGATGGCGATGTCAAGGTTCACCTTTTCAGCTTCACCCCGGAACTCAGCATAGAAGGCCTCACGGTGGACAATGCGCCCTGGGCGGGCAGCAAAAAGATGCTCTCGGTCAAAAGGTTCGACGCAACCTTGAGCCTGAAATCCTTGTTGCGCCTCCATCTGATTTTTCCGCAAGTCACGATCGATGGACCGGCCCTCGATGTGCAGCGAGATTCGTCGGGAAGAAGCAACTGGGAATTTTCGAGCGCCGGCAATGCAAAACAGAAGCCCCAGCCTTCCGCGCCGTTGCATCTGCCGGTCGTTCAGGAACTGAAGCTGACAAACGGCACGCTTACCGCGGTCGACCGCGTCCGCAAATTGACATTCAACGGTCAAGTGTCGGTCCAAGAGTCGCAAAATACCGCCGACAACCACGCACTCAAGCTCCGCGGTTCCGGGACGCTCAACGCAAAGCCGTTCCGCTTGGTGTTGGACGGTGAGCCGCTGATCGGAGTGGATCCCTCCAAGCCTTATGGATTCGAAACAAGCGTCACCGCAGCCGACATCAAGCTGAATGCTCGGGCGAGCATCGCGCACCCTTTCGATCTCGCCAAGCTGCAAGCCGATTTCCACGTGTCGGGAAGTGATCTGGCGGATGTCTACTATTTAACCGGACTGGCGCTGCCCAATACTCCGCCGTACGACGTTGCCGGCACCTTGGTGCGGGACAATCTGCGCTTCACCATCGACGATTTTCGAGGCAAGCTCGGCAGCAGTGACATCGCCGGCAAGATTGCAGTCGACACGGGCCGCGAGCGGCCCAAACTCGAAGCAACGCTCGTGTCGAAACAGTTGAATCTGGCAGATTTGGCGGCGCCTCTGGGAACCGAGGCCACGCCGGCACGCAAGTCGGACACGCTCGCGCGCCCCGCCCCGGCTCCCGCTCCAACACCTCCCACGCTGCTGCTGCCGGACGCTGACCTGCAGGTGCAGCGCGTGCGGGCCATGGACGCCGATGTGCATTTCGACGCGGCAGCGATAACCGCGGCAAAAATGCCCATGAAGAAAGTGCACTTTCATCTGAATCTCAACGATGGAAAAATCACGCTCGATCCGCTGGGCTTCGTCCTGCCGCAAGGCGAATTTGCCGGCACGGTGTCCATCGACGCCCGCGGCGCCATTCCCCAGACCAGCATCGATATGAAACTGAGCAACGTCGATCTGGAGCAATTCAAGCCGAAGTCGGGCAAGGATGGCCCGCTCGATGGAGAACTGCTCGGACGGATTCAGCTGCACGGCACAGGTTCCTCCGTGCACAAAGCGGCCGCGACGGCGAGCGGCGATTTGACTTTCGTCATGCCCAAGGGGGAGATGCGCGAATCGCTGGCCGAGTTGACGGGCATCGATCTTTCCCGCGGTCTCGGGCTCATCCTGACCAAGAACGAGCGCAATACAGAAGTCCGCTGCGGAGTGGCGAACTTCAAGGCAGCCGACGGCGATCTGAAGGCGAGCACGCTGCTGATCGATACCACCAACGTCGTGGTGACCGGGCAAGGCGACATCAACCTTCAATCCGAAGTGCTCGATTTGTCTCTGCAGGGAAAGCCAAAAAAGGCCCGGGTTCTGCGCTTGCGAACGCCGATTCTCGTCCGCGGCACGCTGTTGCAGCCGAAGATCGGTGTCGAACCCGGGAAAGTCGCGGCGCAAACCGGTGGCGCAGTCGCGCTCGGCGCCCTGCTGACACCGGTCGCTGCCCTCTTGGCCTTCGTCGACGGAGGTCTTGCCAAAGACGCCAATTGCGCGGCATTAATTGGCGAAGCAGAGCAAGGCAAAAATCTTCCCCGGGAGTGATAAATGGCACAACGATCGGTTTGGCGCGGCGCGATTTCCTTCGGTTTGATCTACGTGCCGATAGAGATGTACTCGGCGACGCGTGAGCATGCATTGAACCTTCACTTTCTCGACAGCCGGGATTTCTCGCCCGTGGGTTACGAGCGCGTGAACAAAAAGACGGGCAAGAGCGTCGATTGGCAACATATCGTCAAGGGTTATGAGTATGAGAAAGGCCAATATGTCGCCCTGTCCGAAGCGGACTTCAGACATGCGAATCCAAAGGCTTCGGAGACCGTCGACATATCGAGTTTTACGAACGCTGAAGATATATCGCCGATCTACTATCAAACTCCCTACTACCTGGCTCCCAGCAAGGGCGGCGAGAAGGTTTATGCACTCCTTGCGCAGGCATTGCGTGGTAGCCGCAAGGTCGCCGTGGCTACCTTCGTCATGCGGGGCAGGCAGCATCTGTGCGTGGTCGCCCCGAGCGGCGGCACGCTGATGCTGATTACGCTTCGATTTGCCGACGAGATACTGCCGGTCGCCAAGGATTCAGAGGCGGCCAACTCCAAGTCGGCCAAGCCGAAAGAAGCCGAGCTAGCCATGGCTCGCAAGCTCGTCGACGAGATGACGATGGATTTTCGGCCGCAGGAATTTCACGACACTTATCGTGAAGACCTGATGCGTCGCATACGCGAGAAAATCAGCAGCCGTCAAACCCACCAGCTGGAATCGGAGCCGAAGAGACCGCAGCGCCAGAAAGCGGAAGTCGTGGACCTCATGGCAGCCTTGAAAGGCAGCTTGAAACTGCGCGGCAAGGCTCCGGCGCGTGCCGAGCCCAAGGCTGCGCGGGAGCGCAAGCGAGCGTAAGGAGTGTGAGGTTTGCCCGTAGGACTTGTCCGGCATGCGCCTACGCAGGTATGGGATTGCTGCCACTGTCCGGCGCGCCCAAGCACCGATGTAATGCCTCGGTTCCACCAGGAGATCACCATGGGATTTGACCTCGAGCGATTGGAAACTCGCAAAGAACCCGCCCTCGACGGCATTCCGGCCCTTGGCGAGCAGGCGCCGCCTATGGATACCTCCGGCTTCAGTCAGGCTCTGTCTCGAAACCTGCTTGCCGAGCGATTTGCGATCGATGCCTATCGGAAAATCGCCGAAAACGCCGGTGGCTGTGATAAAGCAACGCTGCGGCTCGTCAAGGTCGCTCTCGCCGTGGAAGAAGAGCATGCCCAGATCCTTTCGACGATCCTCGAAAACCTGCGAAACCTGAACGGCGCTTTGGCCGGATAAATGCGAAAACACCCATAGGCGAATTCCCACAGGACGCGTAGCAAGCTGGCGACAGCGGGATTAGCCCGCTCCGGCTACATTTCGGTATGACGTCCGAGGCACTCAATACCGCCGAGCTTTTTCAGGTAGCCCTGGACTCGGCTGCCATGGGCAGCTGGGAGCTTTATATTTCCACCGGAGCGATTCACCGCACCCTCCGGCACGATCAAATCTTCGGCTACTCCGAGATCCAGCCTTTCTGGGATTTGGAAATGACGCTCGATCACATCGCTGATCAGGACCGAAGCTCGGTAAGGCGCGCCTTTGCCGAAGCGGAACTCACCGGCTCCATCGACGTCGAGGCGCGCGTGCGCCGCTCGGGCAACGAAACGCGCTGGATGCATCTGAGCGGCCGGACCATTTATGTCGACGCCGACGCTCGGCGAATTGCCGGTGTTATCGCCGACGTCACCCACAGGCGGGCAGTGGAGGAGCGGCTGCGCCAGGCTCAGAAGATTGAGGCTCTGGGACAATTGACCGGCGGAGTGGCGCACGATTTCAACAACCTCTTGCAGGTCATCTCGGGTGGCCTGCAGCTGATCGCGCGCCAATCAGATCCGGCGCGGCGTGAGCAAATCTTCGGCGCCATGCGCCAGGCGGTCGATCGCGGCGCCAGTCTGTGCCGTCAGCTCCTGGCCTTTTCGCGTCGCCAGCCGCTCAAGCCGGAGGCCGTGAACCTGAAGAGATTGATCGGCGACATGCGCGAACTGTTGAACCGCAGCCTGCGGGGCGACATACAGATTCAGACCAGTTTTGCCGAGCGCCTATGGAGCGTCGAAGTCGATCCGGGCGAGTTGGAGCTGGTCATTCTCAACCTGGCGCTCAACGCGCGCGACGCGATGCCGAGCGGCGGCACGATTGAAATCGCGGCGAGGAACTGCGGCGGATTGGCTGAGCACGATCTCGGTGGCGACTTCGTGAGGTTGGACATCACAGATTCCGGGGTGGGAATGACACCGGATGTTCTGGCCCACGCCTTCGAGCCGTTTTTCACGACCAAGGAAGTGGGCGCGGGTTCTGGACTGGGCTTGGCGCAGGCGCATGGGTTTTCCAAGGCCTCGGGCGGTGCTGTGCGCATCGCGAGCACGCCTGGGCATGGAACCTCCGTTTCGCTGTTTCTGCCAAGAACGCTAAAGACTCCCGCGCACACCCCGGATTTGCATCCCAGCGCGGACGACGACAAGCCGAACGCGGGCGGTCAGGTGTTGGTGGTGGAAGACGATGATGAAGTGGCGGCATTGACGGTGGAAATGATCAACCAGCTGGGCTACGGAACTACGCGGGTCGCCAGCGCGGAGGCCGCCCTCGGCGCCCTTGCCGACCGGCGCTCCGTCGACATCGTTTTTTCCGACGTGATGATGCCCGGCCGCATGAACGGAGTGGAGTTGGCTCAAGAGATCAAGCGCCGCCGCCCTAACCTGCCAGTGCTCTTGACCAGCGGGTACGTGGACGCCGCACGGCGCAAAGCCGGTGCCCAACAGATCAAAATCATTCCGAAACCGTATCGGATTGATGAATTACGCGACGCCTTGGCGGCCTTGAGGCAAGATGCGCGGAAGTCCATCCGAGAGCATTGATGTCGTTGGTTATCGTTTGTCCGTCGTGTGACCTGGCACACCAGGCCGCCGTGGGGCCTGCATCCTGGGCAACCCGGTGCGCCCGATGCCGCGCCCCGTTGCAGCGCCCTGAAAACGGCCGTATCGATACGGCCGTCGCCATCGCTGTTTGCGCGCTGGTGCTTTTCTTCCTGAGCAATGCATACCCGCTGGTTTCCATTCAGTACAGCGGAACCACTCGCGACACCACGCTGCTGGGTGCGGCCATGGGACTTTATTCTCAAGGGCATGCCGGTCTCGCTGCGCTGGTGTTCTTTACCACCATCGTCGGACCTTTCTTGCAAATAGCTTGCTTGATGTATCTGCTGATACCCTTGCGCCTCAGGCGCGAAGCGCCGGGACAAAACACGGTGTTTCGACTGCTCGCGCAGCTGCGGCCCTGGACCTTCGTCGAAGTCTTCATGTTGGGTGCGCTGGTCGCCCTGGTCAGATTGACGGCCTATGCGCGCGTAATACCCGGCATCGCTCTGTGGTCCTGCGGCCTGCTCATGTTTGCGCTGGCGGCACTGACCAGCCGCACCACGCCGGGGCAATTCTGGCGCTGGGTCGATGGAAGCCGAACGTGAGCACGGCGGCAACCGGAAGAAGCCTCGGGCTGTTGGTCTGTCTGCAATGCCGCGCGACGGTGCGCGCCCTCGAGGTGCAATATCCGCGCTGCCCGAGGTGCTATGCGCATATATATCCGCGCAAGCCGCACAGCCTGGCATTGACCGCCGCGCTGCTGGTCTGCGCTGCCGTTCTCTACATTCCCGCGAATTTGCTGCCGGTGATGTACACGCGCACGCTCTTCGACGACGAGCGAGACACCATCATGAGCGGCGTGCTGACTTTGATGCAATCCGGGTCTTGGCCGATCGCCGTGTTGGTCTTCGTCGCCAGCATCGTCGTGCCGCTGCTGAAGATCATTGCGCTGAGCGTGGTAGTCTTCTCGGCCTGGCGCGGCTCGGAACGGTTCCGAATGCAGCGCAGCGAACTGTTTCGCATGGTTGAATTCATAGGACGTTGGTCGATGCTGGACGTTTACGCGATCTCGCTGCTGGTCGCGCTGGTGCAAATCCGGTCTCTCGCCTTTGTCTCGGTGGGTCCCGGTGCGCTCGCCTTCGCCGCAGTGGTCGTATTGACCCAGGTAGCGGCGCGCACCTTTGACGAGCGACTACTGTGGGAGTCTCCGAAGTGAGCGAGGGACCGCGCGCAAACGCCGATGAGTTGCCGGCCGCCGTGCCGGCTCGAACCTCCTGGGGAAGACTGCCCCTGGTCTGGATTCTGCCGGCCGTGGTCGTTCTGGCCGGCGGCTTCGTGGTCATTCGCGAGAAAATCGCGCAAGGCACCTCGGTCGAGATCCAGTTCGAGAACGCCGAGGGTTTGGAGATCAATAAGACCAAGGTTCGTTACAAGGACGTGGAGATCGGCGAGGTCCGGGAAATTCGCGTCAGCGACGACCGCAAGAAGGTCATCGTCACGGCTGATATCCACCGAAACGCCAAATCCTACCTCGTGGACGACACGCGCTTCTGGGTCGTGCGGCCAAGAGTTTCCGGCGCAGGAGTGTCTGGCCTCGCGACGTTGGTCTCAGGGGCCTATATCAGCGTCGATATCGGACGTGCAACCGCGAAGCGGGATCATTTCGTGGGACTCGAAGTTCCTCCCATCGTGACGGCAGACCTGCCGGGCCGCGAATTCATATTGCATGCGGACGATCTCGGGTCGCTGGACATCGGCTCCTCGGTATTCTATCGGCACATCACGGCGGGCCAGGTTGTCGGCTATACCCTCGATCCGGGCGGCACGGGCGTGACCATCAAAATTTTCATCAACTCGCCTTTCGATATGTATGTCGGGGGAGAGACGCGGTTTTGGCAGGCGAGCGGCATCGACATGTCCGTCAATGCGGACGGCGTGAAGCTGCGCACCGAATCGATAGCATCGATCCTGGAGGGTGGCGTGGCGTACGGCACGCCGGCGGGCTCATCGGCTCCCAGAGTCGCGGCTGACACCTCTTTCACGTTGTTCGCCGATCAGGAACGCGCGATGCGGCCGACGGAAACAGAAATTCGACCCTTCATCATGTATTTCGGAGGAACGCTGCGTGGCTTGTCGGCGGGAGCGCCGGTGGAGCTGAACGGCATCGGCGTCGGCGAGGTTAAAAGCGTGGGCGTCGAGTACGATGAACGCGCGGGCCTTCTGGCGTTTCCAGTAACGGTCGAATTGTATCCTCAGCGCCTTCTCGGCCGCGCGCAAGGACCGAGCTCGGCGCGCGTGAACAGCCGCGCCATGATCGACAGCTTGGTTGCACATGGCTTGCGCGCGGAATTGAAGACCGGAAATCTGTTGACCGGGCAAAAGTTCGTCTCGTTGGATATGCACCATGATGTTCCGAAAGACCGGGTCGGCTGGGCGGACCAGCCCGCTATTTTCCCGACCATTTCCAATGGACTGGACGACATCCAGGATTCCGTTGGTGTCATCGCCAAGAAACTGAGCAAAATTCCCTTCGACCAGCTATCAGCGCGCTTGATGGCAGCGATGAACTCGCTGGACCAGACCCTGAAGAGCGCTGACAAATTCCTGAAGAATGTCGACAGCAATTTGGCGCCACAGGTGCAAGCCACCTTGAGCGAAGCTCAAGCAGCGCTGAAAAACGCCAAGGAACTGCTGGGACAGGATGCCCCGCTGGAAAATGATCTGGGTTCGACCCTGCTGCAAGTGTCGCGCGCGGCGAAATCGATCAGCGCGCTGGTTGACTATCTGGAACGCCACCCCGAGTCTTTATTGCGCGGGAAACCCGCGGGTACACCATGACATTGAACCGATTGAGCCTGTGCGCGATGTTCATCCTGTGCGGCTGCGTGAGCCGGCAGCGTGATCACTTCTATGCGCTTGACGCGCAGCCCCCCGGCCCCGCCGCGTCCCGGGCGCAGTTCGATCGGCAGGTGACACTGCAGGTGACGGTTCCGTCGCTGGTCGATCGCAACGAAATGGTGCTCGCGTCGGGCGACGCCGTGGTGGTCCTGGATCACGAGCGCTGGGCAGCTCCGCTGGCGGATCTGGTCACATCAGTGCTTGGGCAGGACATCGAGCGCCGCCGCAGTGACGTCGTGGTATTGCCGCGCAGCGCCGACCACACGGGCATTCCGCTGATTCGAATGAAGGTCGAAATAGATCGCCTCTCAGCGCGGATTGGCGAGCACGTGACAATCGAGACCCATTGGCGGGTGAGCCGCGGCGGGCAAGAGACGGTGGGCCGCGATACATTCGTGAGCCCACAGCAGGCGCAAACCTATTCCGAGGTCGCCGCAGCCTTGAGCGCCTGCATCGGCCTGCTCGCCGACCGTCTCACCACGGAGATTTGAATCCAGGGGGAAGTGCGGGCGCTTCAACGCTGAAGCGCCCGCGGCAACATCATCGATTTCGATTCGCCGTTGCGGTTTTGCCGTTACGGTTCAATCGCAATGTCGTTATGGACCGAGCTCACGCCTTCGGTGTTCTTGGCAATCATGGCCGCCAAATCGCTCGCATCCCGCGTCGGAGCGCGCCCGCTCAGCCACACGACGCCATCCGCATCGGTGTCCACCTTGATCCGGGTCAACGTCGACAAATGCTTCGCAGCCAGTTTCGCCTTCACCTTCGTGGTGATGGCTGAATCTTTGACGAAGTGATGCGAACTCTGATCCGTAGAACCTTCGTCGGCCATCGCGATCGGCCCGCATGCCACGCCGAGCGCGATCATGCCGCATAAAATCATGTGCTTTTTCATCTTTCTTCCTCCGGTCTTATGTAGCCTGTCGGCTTGCTTTCCCAGCATGCATGGTGGACGCGGTGCTGAAGCAGATCTGTAGGCCGCAAAAGGCACCCCATGACGGTGATATCCCACACCTTGCCGCCGGCCTGCTAGGTGCTCGCCGCGGGCCGCTCGCCGCGCGCACTGGCCCGCCGCGCCCTTTCCACCGGAATCGACAGTAAACGCGCGGTATTGACCAAGGCCATATGTGTAAGGGCTTGCGGAAAATTTCCCAGCATCCTCTTCGCGCGCGGATCGTATTCCTCCGCAAACAGGCCGACATCGTTTCCCAGAGTCAGCAGGCGCTCGAAGAGCGCTTCCGCCTCCTTGCGCCGTCCCGTAAGCGCGTAGCAATCCGCGAGCCAAAATGAACAGGCGAGAAATGTGCCCTCGCCGGCCGGCAGCGCATCCACGTTGGTAGCGGTCGAATAGCGCAACACCAGTCCGTTGAACATGAGCCGCTTCTCGATTGCCGCTATGGTTCCGTGCACGCGCGGATCGTCCGCCGGCAAAAATCCCACCTGCGGTATCAGCAACAGGCTGGCGTCCAGAAACTTCGATCCATACGATTGAGTAAAGGTGTTTTCACTGTGATCGAAGCCTTTTTCACAAACCTGGTCATGTATGAGGTCACGCGCGCGGCGCCAGCGGGTCAAGGGAGCATCGAGTCCGTCTTTCTCGGCGTCCTTGATGGCGCGGTCGAATGCCACCCAGGCCATTATTTTCGAATGCGTGAAGTGACGGCGCCTCCCGCGCACCTCCCACATGCCGGAATCCGGCCGCTGCCAATGAGACTCCAGAAAACCGAGCAACGCCCTCTGCACGTTCCAAGCCTCCGGATGCGGGTCCAGATCGGCGCTGCGTGCAAGGTGCAGGGAGTCCATCACTTCGCCATAAACATCGAGTTGGAACTGCTTCGATGCCGCGTTGCCCACGCGCACCGGCTTCGAATTCGCATAGCCGGGAAGCCATGGCAATTCCACTTCGTCCAAGCGTCGCGCGCCGTTTACGCCGTAGACGATCTGCAAGTCGTTGGGAGAGCCGGCAACTGCGCGCAGCAGCCACTCGCGCCAGGCGCCGGCTTCGTCTTGGTAGCCTGCGAGGAGCAAGGCATTCAACGTGAAGGTCGCATCGCGCAGCCAACAATAGCGGTAGTCCCAATTGCGCACGCCGCCTCGTTGCTCAGGCAGCGATGTCGTGGGCGCAGCCACGAGGCCGCCGGTCGGCTTGTACGTCAGCGCCTTGAGCGTGATCAGGGACCGCTGCACCGGCGCGTGCCATCCTCCCCGGTAGCGGCACTTGGACGACCAGCGATGCCAGCGAGAAGCCGTGCGTTTCAGCGCATGCGCGGCGTTGATCTTCGCTCGAGTGGGATAATGGGAGGGCCGGTAGTTCAAGACAAAGGACTCTTCGCCCCCCTTGGCAATCGAGAACTGTGCCAGCGTCTTCATGTTCTCACCCGTGACGGCGACGGAGGCTGCCAATTCAAGGGTGTCCGGACCGGCGGTCATCAGCAAAAGGCCCTTCGAGCGGCGCACCCAGGGAATGATTGAGCCGTAATCGAAGCGCACGATCAATTCCATGCGCATTGCCACCCTGCCGGTCAAGCCTTGGACGATGCGCACGACGTCCCAACGTTCGTCCGACACCGGCATGAAATCGATCAGCCGGACGCTTCCGCTTCGCGTATGGAAATCCGTTTCGAGCACGAGAGAATCGTCGCGATAGCGCCGCGCTACCCGCAGCACCCTCCCCTCGGGAGCGACCAGCCAGCGGCCGTGATCGGCACCACCCACCAAGGCGGCAAAACACGCGGGGGAATCGAATCGGGGAAAGCAAAGCCAATCCATCGAGCCGTTGCGCCCCACCAATGCGGCGGTGTGACAGTCGCCGATCAAAGCGTAGTGCTCGATCGGCTGTTGCCTGAACCCGGGGCGTCGACGGCGTTTCTTCACCGTTTGATTTTTTTCAGGTGCCTCTCGCGTACTTCATTCGGATTTTTCGGATCGTTCGGATCATTCTTGAAGGTGCCAGGCTTGGTGGCGGGCTCGGCCCGGTCTTCTTCCTCGGCTTGGCGCTCATCCTTGGATTTCGGCTCCGTGGCAGTTGAGGACGACAGCAGCGTATTGAGCAAACGAAGGTCATTGCCATCGCCGATTCCCGCACAATTCATGAATGCAAGCGAAGCGTGCATGATGATCCTCCTACTGTGGTACTAGCGGCAAATCTTGCGCTCAGCCTCGTGCGGCGAATAGGCGCGCAAGACGATTCCAATGCAGGACGATTCTTACCCCCGCGCGTGGCCGTCCTAAGCTTGTGCAACGTCGCAGCAGCGCCTAGCTTCTCCTCATGGACGATCTATCTTCCGACCACGACGAAAGGATCCAAGATTTCTTCGCCCGACACGGCGGCCCAGGGACACCGGTCCCGCGCGAAGGCCGCTCCGCAGGCGGAGTCGAGGGCTGGTCGGAAGTATATGCGCGCGACGGCTACGCGTTACGGTGCGAATGGTCCACGTTCGGCGCCAAGGAAAAAATGACGTACTCGGAAATCGCGCCGCATGCCTGAATAGCCCGAGGAGACTGCGATGATTCGAAAAATCAGTTCGGGTGAATATCGCCTTTATTCACGCAAGGTTGATCCAAAAACCCGGCGGCGGCGCAACCTGGGCACTTTCAAAACTCGCGCTGCGGCGGAACGGCATGAGCGCGAGGTACAGTACTTCAAGCGGCATTGATGCCGTAGAAGCCGTGCTAACATCTTCGCATGTCGGGAGATGTTCCTTGAAGTATCGGCGCCTCGGTGCGGGCGAGCTCATGGTATCCGAGGTCGCTTACGGATCCTGGCTCAATGTCACGGAGTCGGACGCGAAGTCCAGAGCCATCGCTTGCCTGCGAAGGGCCCTCGATAGCGGCATCACCTTGATAGACACCGCCAATATTTACGGACGGGGCGCGGCTGAAAGGGTGCTGGGCGAGGCCCTGACCGGCGTTCCGCGAGGCAGCTACGTGCTGGCCACAAAACTCTATTTTCCCATGACCGAAACGGACAAGGGCTTGTCGCGCGCGCAAATCCGCAAGCAATTGGACGCGTCGCTGCTCCGTCTCCGGGTCGATTACATCGACCTTTATCAGTGTCATCGATATGACTCGGACACGCCGTTGCAGGAGACCATGGAGGCGCTGAGCGAAGCCGTGCGGGCCGGCAAGGTGCGCTACATCGGATTTTCAGAGTGGCCGGTAGATCGGATTCAGGACGCGCTGGCCATTCCCGGCAGCGAAAAATTCGTTTCGAGCCAGCCGCAGTACTCCTTGCTGCATCGAGGGCCTGAACGCGCGTTGATTCCGCTGTCGGCGCGCAACGGAATTTCACAGATTGTCTGGTCGCCGCTGGCTCAAGGCGTACTGACCGGCAAGTACGAGCCGGGTGCCAAGGTGCCGGCCGATAGCCGCGCCGCGAATGATGCCATCAACGGATTTCTAAACCGGGCATGGCTCACGCCCAAGGTGCTGCGAGCAGTGCAATCGCTGCGCCCGCTCGCCGCCGAAGCCGGGCTTACGCTCACTCAGTTTTGCCTGGCTTGGGTGCTGCGCCAACCCAATGTGGCCGCGGCGATCATCGGAGCTTCCCGACCCGAGCAGATCGACGAGAACGCCGCCGCCAGCGGCGTCACTGTCGCGCCCGAATTGTTCCGGCAAGCCGAAGGCAT
>JGI12627J18819_10000202_pt1 | contig 19722 bp, 15 predicted proteins | sample TexAe_OM1H0_M2_FD_18819 | JGI IMG/M metagenome (IMG submission 18819)
ATGACAGCGGATGGAGCGATGACCGCGGCGGGAGCCGCGGCCACAGCATGGGCGGCCGTAGCACCCGTCGGACTTTCGGACGCCATTTGAAACGTAGGCTCCGTCGGATCGTTCACGACCTCATACCCGTTGAGATCGGGCCGGGGCCGGTAATAGACGTCGTTGCAGTAAATGTAGACTTGGCCGCCGCGGGCAAGGAGCGTCGCAAACGTAGGTAGCGACTGCACAACCAGCCCGATCGGCGGCGCGACTACCATGAAGGCCGGCCCGCGAGGCTCATACCAAACGCCGTCGTGGAATTTGTAGGACAGGCCCGCATAGCTGACGGCGGCGGCTTCCTTAGGCACCTCACGAATCATGGATCCGCGATCCGGGTAGAAGTGATCGTGACCGAAGTGCGTGTCGTGATGCTTGTGGAAGGGCTCAAACTGTCCTTCCGACGGAGGCCGTTCGTTAGTTTGCGCGTTGCTCAAGGATGAGACTGCGGCGGCGAGCAGTACTACAAAGAAGGCGGCATTCAGATATCGCATTGCAACTCCCTTTCAGGAGCGGATCGAGCGATGCCGCACCCGATATTTGCAAGAACAGAACGCGATAAAACGCGCGATGTCCCGTCACGGTTGACAGGAACATCGAACGAAAGTTTCTTCCAGATTTTTTTCGGCGCGGAGACTAACTTATGTTTGCGGCACGGCGCATTCGACATCCATGGTGCGGAGTCATGATCGTTCCTCGGTCATGTGCACATTGCGATGCAGCGCCCCAAAGAAATACTTTCCGGCAATTCAGCGCCTCATCGGTCATTTGGACATCGGCGTCGCAGTGCCGTCGCGAACGGCTTGCTCGATGATCGGTTTCAATTTTCGCGTCGCGTCTTGGATGATCTTCTGTTGTTGCTCACCCAGCTTGCCCTGCTCTTCACCCAATTTTCCTTGCTGCTCGCCGAGCTTCCCCATCTGCGCGCCGAATTTTCCCATGTCGCCGAATGGTTGACCCTTGAAGCCAATCTCAAACTGAATGCGCCCCACTTGCGATTGGATCTCTGCCAGATGCGCCTGGACATCTGCGAGCGCTCGCTCATCGATTTGCGCAGTGATCTGCGGCAGATCGATCTCCTTCAGGCGCTTTCGGAGATCTTCCATGTCCTGTTTGAACTTCGGCGAGTCGACCATCTTCGTAACGCTATCCCGCGCCCAGGCGCGTTCCTGCGAAGCAAGCATGCGCTGCTGCTCGCCAAGCATTTTTTGCTCCATGCCGAGCGCCCTCTGCTTCTCGCGAAGTTCCTTCGTCGGCGCAAGCAGCTCTTGGGCTTTTGCGATGATTTTCGGATCCTGGATCAGATACGGCTTACCGTTGTGCTGAAAATAGATGTAATCGCCGTTCGCCGGCACGTGCAGTCCGAAAATTCTGCCGGTGTTGATTGTGATGTTCGAGTCGCCGGAACGAATCGCAAGGACGTCCTCGTCGTCGGCGTCCCTTGCAATGCGATCCACCCCGTCATCGTTCTCGAAACTGTTGACGTCGGCATCATCGGCACGGTCTTCCACGATTACTTTTTTGACTTTGGTTACCTTCTTCTTCGCCGCAGGTGCGTCTGGCGCGGCCGGGCTCGGAGCCGCGGGCACGGCATTGGCGGCGGGCGCGGCGCTCGGCGAGGATGGCGAGGTTGGCGAAGAGATTGCGGTGGAACTCGATGGAGTGGTCGCACTGGATGAAGTGGTCGCGCTGATCGAGACTGTCGCGCTGGGCGCGGCAGAGGGACTTGGCGCGGCATCGACGCGCTTCGTCGACGTTGCGGCGATGAGCGCCAGCGCGACTACGCCTGCGGCGACAATCGGCAAGCGTTGCTTCGGCGCGAATGAGCGTTCGAAGCGTTGATCGCTCAACAGTCTTTCGATGCGCGGTGTCAGATTGCTCGAGCTTGCCATCGCCACGCCGGCGAGCGGCGAAAGATCGCGGGTGGCGAAGGCCAGCAATGTCTCTGCGTACGAGGTGCGGCTTTCGGCCTGCTCGACCGCCGCGCAATCGCTCAATGCCTCGCCGAGTTCGGCGAGTTGGCGTTGCAGCCACCAGCTGAACGGATTGAACCAGAATAGCGCGCAATGCAGGCGCGCAAGCAAGTGCACGTAGAAGTCCTTCTGGCGCACATGGGCGCGTTCGTGCGACAGCACGATTTTCAGGGTTGCACCGTCCCATAGTGCGAAACTCTTGGGCAGCAACACGCTCGAGCCGATGGTCACGGGCGTCGCGAGGCGCGCACTCGCGCGCGTATCGAGACCCGGATCGAAGGGAAATACAACGCGCTCGGCTTGATTGCGCAGGCGCAGCGCAAATCCAACGCCGGCACAGAGACGCAGGGCCAGCACGCCGGCGACCGCGCAGTAGCCAATGATGGCCAGTGTCAACGCGACGCTCCAGTATTGCACGCCGCTGCCGCGATGCTCATCGGCGACCGCCGCGGAATTATCCACCGAGGCGCCACGGTCCACCCAATGCGAATCCGGAGCGCCGGCCGGCGGCAACTGCAGGCCCCCGCCGCTGCTCTGAGCAAGCGTCGCCGTCGCCTCGATCGGCTGCTTGGAAAAGGAGAATTCCGGCAGAAGGGGCGTCCCGATGTGCGCCGCGACCAGGAACGGCATCGCGAGCGCGCCGGCCAGCACCAGAAGCCATGCCGTGCGCCGGGCGCGCACCTGCTCGATGCGCAGGAGGCGCAGCGCCACAAAGGTGATTGTGCCCATGATCAGAGTACGTACAGCGGCTTCAAGCAGCAGATGAGTGCTCACGATTTCTTCCCCTTTTTGGATGCGGCGATGCGCTCGGCAAGGCGCTGCAATTCTTTGCGGTCGAGCACCGCGGAATCCACCATGCCGGCGAGCAGTGTCTCCACCGAGCCCTCGCAGAACCAGTCGACGATACGTTGCACCGCCCTTCCTGCGACCGCCTGACGCGAGGCGGCCGGCCGGTACAGAAACGTGCGGGTCTCGACCGAGTGGGACAGATATCCCTTCTCCTCGAGGCGGCGCAGCACCGTGCGAATCGTGGATTCCTTGAGCGGACGCCCTTGCATGACGAGATGCTCCCGAACCTGGTCGGCGCTTTGCACACCATGCTCCCAAATGAGTTCGAGAATGGCTCGTTCCAATTCACCCAGCTCAGCCGGGTCGTGACTTTGAGTAGTGTTACTGTTCATAGTGTTACTGACTGTAGCACATAGCGTCGGCGAAGCAACTACTATTTTTGGATCCGCCGCGAGGGCTAGTTGCGGCCCGGGGCCACTTCAACGGTAGCCAAACCGGACGCCGGAAGCGTGACCGATAAGCGCTCGTCCACGATCGGCATTTCTTCGGGAGCCGGAAGGGCAGCGGCTTCCAGCAACTGCTGCAGCTGCGCCGTTGTCGGATAAATCGGCGATCCCATGCGCCGATACGCGCCGCTGACATCGCCGTGCTCGGCGTCCAGACGCAGCACGCGCGCCGAGCGCGCCGCGATCTGAGGCAAGCGTAGAGAAATCGTGATCGGTGCGCCGCCTCCGCCGGGAGGGACGTAATTCCACAGGGCGATGACAATGGAGCCGTCCACGCGCTGCGTGACCAAGGCATGCTGCGACTCCGCGTCGTAGCGCTCAGTGCCGAGGGCATGCAAGATCTTGAACGCGTTGAAGACCGGTTTTGGGATGCCGCCCGCCGCGAGGAGGCCGAATCCACCGTAGAAAGGCCGTTTGACGACCCCCTGTTCCTCGAATACGTCGGAGAAGGTCCAGTAAGCCATCANATCNGCGAGCCCATCGCAGCGACGCAGCGTGTCGGCAAGCCACGGCCCCATGAACAGCGAGTCGGTGACTTTGGCTTCATTGAAGTACGTGGCGTTGTACTCGCTAAAGATGATGGGAAGGTCATGCCGAGGCGACGCGTCTACTTCCGCACGAACCTTCTCGGCGGCACGACACACCATCTCTGCACGCGGAATATTTTCGCGAGTCGCGAAAACATCCTTGGCAGTGTCGTTGGCGTAAACATGCGTCGACACGAAATCAAGTGGTATCCCTTTCTCGGCGCAGTGCCGGATGAACGCGCTGATCCAGGCGGCTTGCGCGGTGGACGGGCCGCCAATGCGCAATCGGCCATTCACCGCCTTGAGCGCCCGGGCCGTGTGATCGTACAAGGTCCAGTAGCTGCTCTGTTTCGGCTGGCCCGCCCAGAAATCGATATTGGGCTCGTTCCAGACCTCGAAATACCACTGCGCCACTTCATCGATGCCGTAGCGATCGATCAGATGCGCAGCGAATGCCGCTATCAACGCATCCCACTTGGCATAGCTGCCGGGCGGCGCCACGATGGGACTGTATTTGAACGGGTGCACAGCTTGGCGCGACGCAAGTTTGCGCGGCATGAACGACAGCTCGACATACGGCCGAACGCCGTTCGCCAGTAGTCCATCATAGATCTGATCTACGTAGGAGAAGTTGTAGACCGGATTGCCCTGCTTGTCCTCATCATAGATACCGACTTCGTCGTGCAAGATCGCGTGGAAGCGCACGAACTTGAAGTCAGTTGTACTTTTTACAAGACGAAGATCATTCCGATAACTTTCGCGCAGGGTCAATATTGCCCGCCCCGAGCCGAACATCTGTTCCCAAAAATGCGGGAAGCTATGATGCGATCCGCGCACGTCGACGATGATTTCCTCATCGCTCCACGCGGTTGCAGCCGCCAGGACCGCCAAACAAAAAATAAGAATCGTTTTCATCGCAGGGTCGTATTGTGGACACTGGATCGCAAAAGGGAATAGCATCCACCGTGTGAGCTTGAGGGTCATTCTAGACCGCAAGCTGTTTCCGATGCGTAACCAGCGCTTCCAAGGAGGGGAAGCTCGCAGGGGGAGAGATGGTAACCAAAGCCAAGGATGTCGTGCGCGAAGTTCCGAGGACGCTCGCGGCCGCGCCAAGCAATTCTCGTCAGGCAACCCCACCCTGTCTTCAGAACTCGTGCCACACGCGCCCTGCGCTCGCGCCGAAGCTCTTCGCCGGGTTCAAGAATTTTTATCACTGCTGACTATTGAATGGCACACGGCACCGAGTGTGGAACTCGCTCACGGGGGAAAACATCATGAGAACACGAAATTGGCCTTGGAACGTTTTGCTGTCGACGGCTCTCGGCGCCGCACTGGCCACGGGCGCGGGAATGCCAGCCATGGTCTGGGCACAGACAGCTGATGCAACCTTGCGCGGCAAGGCAGCACCCAACACCGAAGTGGTGGCAAAGAACATCGCAAACGGCGTCACGCGACGAACCAAAGCGGATGCAGAGGGCAGCTACACGCTGCCCGGTTTGCAGCCCGGCACATACAGCGTCGCAGCCGGGCCGGGTACTGAGACAACCGTCACTCTGACGGTAGCCTCAACGGCCACGCTCAATTTAGCGCCACCCTCGGCCGAGGCCGCCGCACCGCTCGCCGAGGTCACGGTCAAGGCCCAGCGGCTCACGGAAATGAGAACTTCGGAAGTCGGGACGACGGTATCCCTGCACCAGATCGAGACGGTGCCGCAAATCACGCGCAACTTCCTGGAGTTCGCCGACACCGTGCCGGGTCTGATTTTCAGCGTCAACGATCAGGGGCAAACCTCGCTGCAAAGCGGCGGCCAGAACGCCAGCGCGGTCAATGTGTACATCGACGGCGTCGGGCAGAAGAACTATGTGAAAGAAGGCGGCGTCAGCGGTCAATTCGACACTCAAGGCAATCCCTTTCCGCAGCTTGCGATCGGCGAGTACAAGGTGATCACTTCCAACTACAAGGCCGAATTTGACCAAGTGTCGAGCGCTGCCGTTACTGCCGGCACCAAGTCCGGCACCAATGAATTTCACGGCGAACTGTACGGACAGTACACCAGCGGCAGCTGGCGCGCGGAGACGCCCGCCGAAGAAGCCAGCGGCATGAAGACGCCTTCGCAAGACAAGGAGTTTGGCGTCGCGGTGGGCGGACCCATTCTCAAGGACGTGCTGCATTTCTTTTTTGCCTACGAAGGGAAGCGTTTCAACACACCGATTACCGTAACGCCCGGCGTTACCACGCTCAATGGACAGCCCATCCAGACTTTTTTGCCCGCCGATGTCAACGCGCAATTCGGACCGGCAGGGTTGCCGTTCGACGAAGATCTTTACTTCGGCAAACTTGATTTCGAACCTTCGGATTACGATCGCATCGAGTTCAGCGTCAAAGTACGCAATGAGAATCAGATCAACAATCTCGGCATCTCCAAGGCCGAATCCGCGGACATCACGGTCAAGAATAATGACACACGCTATACGCTGCGCTGGGCGCACAACGGCAATCACTGGTTGAATGAATTGCTGCTCACGCACGAGGACGCCTTCAATCAACCGTCGGCCACCAACTTAGGCAACGGCTTCCAGTACACCGTAGTGGCGAACAATCAAGCCGAGGTTCTAGCCACCGGTTCCGCGGATCCTCGCGCCGCGCAAGACAAAGGACAGCGTGGTCCGGGCATTCAGGACGACTTCACGTTCAGCGACTTGCATTGGCTGGGCGACCACACGATCAAGACCGGCGCCAAGTTCAAGCGAATCGACCTGACAGCGGCGGACGCCGAAAACATCAATCCGCAATTCTTCTTCAACGTTACCCCCGCGGGCACGGATGCACTGCCCTACAAGGCCTTGTTCACAAATCCTGTTCCGGGACTGAGCCCGACCGCGACCTCAAGGGACAATCAATTCGGCGTGTACCTTCAGGACGATTGGGTGCAGAACGAGCATTTGACCTGGAACATCGGGATGCGATGGGACTATGAACGGAACCTAGGCTACCTCGACTATGTCACGCCGGCCGCGGTGGTGGCTGCCTATGGCGCGCAGGACCCGAATGCACCGCCCGGACAGACCTATGCGCAGTCCCTCGCCAAAGGCGGCGTCAATATCAACGACTACATCAGCACCGGCAACAACCGCAAGGCCTATACCGGCGAGTTCCAGCCGCGGCTCGGCTTCTCAGTCGACATCAATGGCGATCAGCGGCATGTGATATTCGGCGGCTATGGGCGCTCGTATGATCGCGATCTCTACGACTATCTGCAGGTCGAGGTGACCAAATCCGCATTGCCCGAATACACGGTTTTTTTCCCGAACGCCGGCGCCACCGCGGCGAACGGTTGTTTTGGAACACCTTGCGTCGCATGGGATCCGAAATACTTGGGCGGTCTGCCCAACCTGCAAACACTGGTTGCCTCGAGCGCGGCCGGCGCGGAAATCGATGCCATCAACAACAATCTGAAGGTGCCGTATTCAGACCAGTTCAGCATAGGGTTCCGCAACAAACTCGGCGACTGGAATACCAGCGTCGCTGTGGCGCGGGTTCTCAGCAAGGACGGATTCGTCTTCACGCTGGGGAACCGCGCGCCCGATGGTGCATTTTTCGTGAACCACGGAGCGGATTTTGGCAACAGCGTGCCCGGCTTCGGCTCGCTCATCATCGGCAACAACGGCAGCGAAACCAAGACCACTCAGGTGCTGATCTCGGCCGAGAAGCCGTTCACCGCCGAATCGCATTGGAGCGCGACGTTCGCCTATACCTATACCGACTCGTCGACAAACCGCGACACAACGCAGCACTATTCTTTCGACGAGCCGACCATCGGAGCGTACCCGTTCATCAACTCAAATGCCGCTCCAAGACATCGCATCGTCGGCACCGGCTCATACGCGGCCCCGTGGGGCTTCGTGGTAGCTTCGAAGCTGACGCTGGCGACGCCGACCCCGGTGGACGATACCGCGTGCTTCGGAATGATCTATCCCAACGGCAGCAACTGCAATCCCATCTCAGTGACGCCGAAGAATTTCTTCGGCTATCGTTCGCTGGATCTGCAGGTAACCAAGAACTTCGATATCGCCAACTTTGCGTCGGCATATGTGCGGCTCGACGGGCTCAATGTTTTCAACTTCCACAACTATGCCGACACGATTCTCAATTTTGGCGCGAACGGAGTCGCGAATCCGAATAACCCCGCGACCTACAACTACACCGGGAATATCTTTGGCGTGCCCCGCACCATGAAGCTGACGGTGGGAGCAAGGTTCTGATGGAGAGCGATGACTGACCGGCAGCGTCGCGGCAATCCCGTCGCTGCCACAGTCCGGGTCGGCTCGCTGCTGGCGATGCTGCTGATCTGCGGCTGCGGCTCGCTGGAGCCCGCCGCGCCGCCAAAGCTCTTGGAAGCGACGGATACACCGAATGGCGCCGGGGAATTTCTCGAGGACATCGAGCACAGGACTTTTGACTTCTTTTGGGCCAACGCCAATCCGAAAAACGGCCTTGTGCCCGACCGGTATCCGGCGCGCAAGTTCGCGAGCGTGGCGGCCGTCGGATTCGCCTTGACCGCATACCCCATCGGCGTGGAACGCGGCTACGTAACGCGCGCCGATGCGCGCGATCGCGTGCTCAAGACGCTGCGCTTCCTCCGCGATGCGCCTCAGGGCCCGGGCGCCAAGGGATTCGCGGGGTACAAAGGCTTTTTCTACCACTTCCTGGATATGGATACCGGTGTACGGTTCAACGAGGTGGCTGACCTGTCGATGATGGACACATCCTTGTTGATCGCCGGCGTGCTGTTCTGTCAAAGCTACTTCGATGGAACGGATCCTGAGGAAAAGGAACTACGCAAGATCGCAGACTGGCTGTACCGGCGCATCGATTGGGGCTGGGCATCGCGCGATGACGGCGTCCTGGCGCTCGGATGGTCGCCGGAAATGGGGTTCCATCAAAGGAATTGGCGCGGCTACAACGAATCCTCAATCATGTACATCTTGGGGTTGGGCTCGCCGACAGCGCCGATGCCGGCCTCCTCATGGCGGTCGTACACCTCCACTTTCGATTTTCATTGGGTCAACGAGGGCCAGTGGTATCTCGCGTTTGCGCCTTTATTCGGGCATCAGTACTCACACGTGTGGATCGATTTTCGCGACATCCGCGATGCGTACATGCGCAGCAAGGGCATCGATTATTTCGACAATACGCGGCGTGCCATCTTTGCCCAGCGCAGTTATGTGATTGCCAATCCCATGAAGTGGGTGGGCTACTCCTCGCGCCTGTGGGGCATCACCGCGAGCGACGGCCCGATCGAGGCGAAGCTCGAATACAACGGCGAAACGCGCGCGTTCCATGCCTATGCGGCCCGCGGCGCGGGTGGCGCACAAACCTTTGATGATGGGACGCTCGCTCCCAACGCGGTGGCCGGCGCACTGCCATTTACACCGGAGGTCGCCATTCCCACCTTGAGACTGATGAAGGAGCAGTTCGGCAAGTACATCTATTCGACTTTCGGGTTTGTCGATGCGTTCAATCCCAGCTTCAATTACACCGATGTGAAACTCACGTATGGGCGAGTGGTGCCGGAAGTCGGTTGGGTCGACGACAATTACCTCGGCATCGATGAGGGACTTACCATAGCCATGATTGAAAACTTTCGCAGCGGATTCATTTGGCGCGTCATGCGCCGCAGCCCCTATCTGCGGCGTGGGCTCGAACAAGCCGGCTTCCAGGGCGGCTGGCTGGACGCGAGGAGGCCTTATGCCCGTTAAGCGGAATCGCAAACGCACCACTGCAGGCCGCAAAAGACTCTCCGCAGTTCGCGCGGCGCGCTCGCCCGAGTTGACGGACCTGCCCGACGAAGATCTCCTGGAGACGGTCCAGCGCCGGACTTTCAAGTTCTTTTGGGAGGGCGCGCACCCCAAGAGCGGGCTTGCCTTTGATGGCTGTACTGCGCGCCGGCACCGGATGAATCACAAGACGGCCGTCGGGGGCTCCGGTTTTGGCGTCATGGCGATCATCGTCGCGGTGGAACGGGGCTGGATCACCCGCGATGCGGCTCTGGTCCGGCTGGGGCGGATACTCGATGTGCTCACCGCCGCGACGGTTTATCACGGCGCATTTGCCCACTTTCTCGATGGGCGCACCGGTGCGACGATCCCGTTCTCACGGAAGGATGATGGCGGAGATCTGGTGGAAACCTCGTTTCTCTGCATGGGACTGCTGTGTGCGCGGCAGTACTTCCTGCGCGACACGCTGATCGAGACAACGCTGCGCGCACGCATCACATGGCTGTGGCAAGAGGTCGAGTGGGATTGGTACACCCGCGGCGGCAGCGAGGCGCTGTACTGGCATTGGAGCCCGAACAATGACTGGGCCCTGAACCACAAGATCCGCGGATGGAACGAATGTTTGATCACCTATGTGCTGGCTGCGGGCGCGCCTCGCTACCCCATCGACCCTGCGGTCTATCAAAACGGCTTTGCGTCGGGGCCGGAATTTCTCAACGGCCAGTCCTATTACGGCATTCAATTACCGTTGGGTCCCGCCCTGGGCGGGCCATTATTCTTTACACATTATTCCTTCTGTGGCCTCGATCCGCGCGGACTGAAGGATCGGTATGCCGACTATTGGCAACAGAACCTGCGCCATGTGTCGATCAATCGCGCGCACTGCATCGCGAATCCCGGCACATTCAGAGGCTATGGCGAGGCGTGCTGGGGCCTCACCGCAAGCCTTGATCCGGAAGGATATGCGGCGCATTCCCCGGCTCACGACAACGGCACGATCACGCCAACGGCGTCGCTGGCAAGCCTGCCCTACGCGCCTCTCGAGGTGATGAGTACGTTGCGTCATTTCCTGAGCCGGCGGTACCGGAGCAAACTCTGGGGCCGCTACGGCCTCTTCGACGCATTCTGCGAGCAGCGCAATTGGTTCAGTGACGGCTACCTGGCCATCGACCAGGGCCCCATCGTCGTCATGGTGGAGAATCATCGCACCGGGCTCCTATGGAAACTCTTCATGAGCGTGCCGGAAGTGAAGGCGGGTCTGCGCAGGCTTGGCTTCAACAGTCCCCACCTGGTGGCGTCGGAATAATCCGACCATCAGACATGGGGATCCTCCGACGCTTGGCTGAGCGTCGCGTATTCACAATGCCACCGGTGATCGACCGACGTTGCTTGCTGACCTCTGCAGCTTATTCACTAGGGTTGTCAGCATTGGGCTTCCCGCTTTGCGCACTGAGCGCCATCCCAGGATTGAAGCTTGGCAGGCGCGTTCAGCCGTTCTCATTCGAGAATCTCGCCAACGAGATGCAGCAGCGTGCAACGACACCCTATGTGCGTGACCAATCGTTGTCCCAAGGCGTGCTCGACCGAATCGGCTACGATGAGCACGGCAAAATCAAGTTCAGTCCCGCGCACGCACTCTTCCTCGACGGTCCCGGTCAATATCCGGTGACCTTCTTTGCATTGGGCAAATATTTCCGCGCCCCTGTGCACATGTTCGTCCTGTCGACCGCCGGCGAAGGCGCGAGCGCCAGCGAGATCCTGTACGACCCCGCCTACTTCAGCATCCCCGCGAAGAGTCCGGCACTGGAGTTGCCGAAGGGGGCGGGCTTCGCGGGTTTCCGATTACAGGAAAGCCGCCTGGGCAATGTCCGGAACCTCGACTGGCATAGCAACGACTGGGCGGCTTTCCTCGGTGCCTCCTATTTCCGGGGGATCGGCGAGCTGGGCCAATACGGGCTGTCCGCGCGCGGCATCGCCGTGGACGTGTCCACGCCGGGGCAACCGGAGGAATTTCCCGACTTCACCCGCTTCTACTTCGAACCACCGGCGGACGGCGCCAACCAAATGGTGGTCTACGCGGCGCTGGACGGTCCGAGCCTGACAGGCGCATACCGGTTCGTCCTGCGGCGGGACAAGGGCGTCGTGATGGAAGTCGAGGCCCGCGTGTTTCCGCGCCGCGACGTGCATCAGCTCGGCATTGCGCCCATGAGCTCCATGTTTTGGTTCTCCGAAACCTCCAAGCCGACCGCCATCGATTGGCGACCGGAGGTGCACGACTCGGATGGGCTGGCACTCTGGACGGGCGCCGGCGAGTACATCTGGCGCCCGCTGAATAACCCCGACGCGCCGCGCGCCTCCACGTTTGACGACAAAACTCCGCGCGGCTTCGGACTCTTGCAGCGCGACCGCATCTTCGATCACTACCTCGACGGAGTGCGCTACGACCGCCGCCCCAGCCTCTGGGTCGAGCCTCTGGACGACTGGGGCGAAGGCGCAGTCCAGCTGGTCGAGCTGCCAAGCAACGACGAGACAGAAGACAACATCGTCGCCATGTGGGTGTCCAAGCAGCCGGTGAAGGCCGGCTCCAGCCTGCGCTATCGCTATCGCCTGCAATGGTGCGCAACCGAACCCCACGAGACCACCCTCGCGCGTTGTGTGGCAACACGCATCGGCCGCGGCGGCGAGCCGGGCAAGGAACGGCCCAAGAACGTCCACAAATTCATGGTGGAGTTCCTTGGCGGCCCGCTTGCGACGCTGCCGTTCGGCGAGAAGCCCAAACCGGTGCTTTGGTCATCGTCCGGGACCTTCTCCTATGTCTTCACAGAGGCCGTGCCCGATAGCGTACCGGGACATTGGCGCGCCCAATTCGATTTCACCGGCTCCGGTCCCAAGGCCGTCGACATGCGGCTATATCTCAAGGACGGCGAGGCGACCCTTTCCGAGACCTGGCTGTATCAGTTTCATATTTCCTAGCTTTGACCCCGGTGCAGCTTCACCAGCTGCCGCCGTTCTCGCTTGTCAGGGCGCGCATCCGGGCGTGGTCGCGAAATATTGGCCAGCCGTTGCTGCTCCCTGAATCTCGCGCGCCGCTCGGCGCTTGCGGCCGTCTCGCTGTAGTGGGTCTGAGCTTCGGCCGCCGGGCCGCGGCGCACCGGGAGGCTAAGAACTTCGAACTCCCCGACAATGCCCTGCAACGACAGGCTGATGTGATCGCCGGCCCTGACACGATGCGCAGGCTTGATCCGCTCGCCGTTCAAGTGCACCTTGCCGCCGGAGATGGCGGCGGTTGCCTGGCTGCGGGTCTTGAAGAACCGGGTATGCCACAGCCATTTATCCAGCCGGTGACTGTCGCTTTGCTCGTCCATTGTCATAAGTCAACGAATCTTAAGGAGATAGCTCAAAGCCGCGGGGGCGAAGCCGTTATAATAGCGCGATGCATGGCAATGAATTTCGGGAGCGCCTACGGCGCGAAACCGAGGCACTGGAATCCGCGGGACTGTTGAAACGCGAGCGAGTCATCGGCACGGCCCAAGGGCCGGTCATCGGGCTTCAGGATGGGCAGGAGATGATCAATCTCTGCGCCAACAATTATCTGGGCCTCGCCAACCATCCCGCGGTCTTGAAGGCGGCTCATGATGGCCTGACGCGCTACGGTTACGGCATGGCCTCGGTACGCTTCATTTGCGGCACGCAGAGCGTGCACCGCGACCTTGAGGAGCGTCTCAGCGCCTACCTCGGAATGGACGATACGATTCTGTATTCGTCCTGCTTCGACGCGAACGGCGGACTCTTCGAAACGCTGCTCGATGAGAAAGATGCCGTCATCAGCGATGCGTTGAACCACGCCAGCATCATAGACGGCATTCGGCTGTGCAAGGCGCGCCGCCTGCGCTACGCCAACAACGACATGGGCGAACTGGAGCAGGCGCTCAAAGACTCGCAGGATGCGCGCGTGCGCCTCATTGCAACCGACGGCGTGTTCTCGATGGATGGCTCGATTGCGCGCTTGAATGAGATTTGCGACCTGGCCGAGCGCTACGACGCATTGGTGATGGTCGATGACTCGCACGCCACCGGCTTCATCGGCGCGCGCGGCCGCGGCTCTCATGAATACCGCGGCGTCATGGGCCGTATCGATATTTTGACCAGCACTCTCGGCAAGGCCTTGGGCGGCGCCAGCGGCGGATTCGTCGCGGCACGCAAAGAGATCGTCGCTTGGCTGCGTCAGCGTTCACGCCCTTATCTTTTTTCCAACAGTATTGCGCCCACGGTTGCCGCTGCCACCATTCAGGTGCTGGATATTCTCGAGACCTCACCGGAATTGCGGGACAAGGTTCACGCCAATGCGCGTTACTTTCGCGAGCGCATGCAAGCTCTGGGATTCAATTTGGTGCCGGGCGAGCACCCCATCATTCCCGTGATGCTGGGCGACGCGCCGCTGGCGGTGCGCTTGGCGGAGCGCATGCAGCAGGCGGGAATCTACGTCGTGGCCTTCTCCTTTCCCGTGGTGCCCCATGGAAAAGCGCGAATTCGGACCCAGATGAATGCTGCACACAGCACTGAGCAATTAGACCAGGTTATTTCGGCCTTCGGTCGCGCTGGACGCGANCTGGGCGTCATTCAGTAGAGGCAGTAAGCCATGAAAGCACTCGTCAAGGCTCGCGCGGAGCCCGGCATTTGGATGCAGGACGTTCCGGAGCCTTCGGTCGGTCACAACGATGTCCTCATCAAGGTGAACCGTTCCGCCATCTGCGGCACGGATATGCATATCTATAACTGGGATGCGTGGGCGCAGAAGACCGTGCCCGTGCCGATGGCGGTCGGTCACGAGTATTCCGGAGAGATCGTCGACATCGGCAGCGAGGTTCGCGGCTTCAGCACGGGCGATCGCGTCTCGGGCGAGGGCCATATCACCTGCGGACATTGCCGCAACTGCCGCGCCGGCCGGCGGCATCTCTGCCGCAACACCTCAGGCGTGGGCGTAAATCGGCCCGGAGCATTCGCCGAGTATCTGACCATCCCGGCGTCGAACGTGTTCAAGCTGCCGGCCGCGATCGATGATGAAATCGCCTCGATCCTCGATCCTTTGGGCAATGCCACGCACACGGCATTGGCTTTCAACGTGGTCGGCGAGGACGTGCTCATCACAGGCGCCGGGCCGATCGGCGTTATGGCGGTCGCGATCGCGCGGCATGCCGGCGCGCGCCATATCGTGATCACGGATGTAAACGATTATCGCCTGAATCTCGCGAAACAAATGGGCGCATCGCGGGCGCTCAACATCTCGCGCGAATCGCTCGACGATGCGATGCGCGATTTGGGAATGGAAGAAGGTTTCGACGTGGGCTTCGAGATGTCCGGCAATGCGCAGGCGCTGCGCGAGCTGCTTCGAACCATGAACAACGGCGGCAGCGTTTCAATGCTGGGCATTCCGCCGGGCGAGACTGCGATCGATTGGAACCAGGTGATCTTTAAAGGCCTGACCATCAAGGGTATCTATGGCCGGGAGATGTTCGAAACCTGGTACAAAATGTCGAGCATGCTGCAGAGCGGCCTGGACATACGGCCGGTGATCACCCATCGGTTGGGAATCAACGACTACCTGGAAGGATTTCAGATCATGAATTCCGGGAAATCCGGAAAAGTCACGCTGGACTGGACCAGCCTCTAGCTCGGAGCTAGCGTTCGCTGGGCTCGCGGCACCAGCAATAGGAATATAGCCCGCGCGGGTCCTTCAGCCGGGTGATGATGCTGGCCTGCTGAAGGACCGGATCGAGCAGGCGTGCAAGGTCGGTGCGCTCTGGAATGAGACCGGTGAGCTGGCCTATCTGGACGCCCTCTGATCGGATCTGCATCAGCAGTTCTTGCCGCAGGCTCAGCTCGGTCTCGATGTAGTCGACCTCATAATCGGAACCGAGTTCGGCTAATTTCGCGGCGGCATCGGTCGCATCCTTGAGATAACCCAAATGATCGACCAGCCCGATGCGTTGTGCATCGGCGCCTGCCCATACGCGGCCTTGGGCAACTTTATCGATCTCCTCCACGGTCTTCTTCCTGCCGTCGGCGACACGGTGCAGGAACTGCTGATACGCGTGGTCGACCGAGGCCTGCAGCACCTGCTTGGTGACCGCGCCCAAGGCCCGGTCGAAGCGCATATCGCCCGCGAGCGGCGTCGTGCCAAGACCGTCGACCTTGACCCCCACCTTTTCGAGCGAGCGCTGAAAAGTGGGAATGTAGGAGAACACGCCGATTGAACCGGTGATCGTCGTCGGGCTGGCATAAATCTGATTGGCCGCTGCGGCGATGTAGTACCCGCCGGAGGCCGCATAGCTGCTCATCGACACCACCACAGGCTTGCCGGCTTTTCGCAGCGCCTGCACTTCCCGCAGGATTTTCTCTGACGCGAATTCGCTGCCGCCCGGGCTGTCGACGCGCAGGACCACGGCCTTTATCGCCGAATCAAAGCGGGCTTGGCGCAGCAATTCCGAAGTGCTCTCCCCTCCGATGGATCCGGGCAGACGGTGGCCGTCGAAAATTTCGCCCGATGCCACGACGATTCCGACCTTCGCATCGGACTTCGAATGCAAGACATTCTTTGAGCGCACCGCGCTCAGGTAGTCGTTCATGCCGATGCCGCTGAAAGAATGATTGCCCTCATTCTCGCCGACCAGCCCCTTAAGATCGTCGGCGACTTGCCGCCGGCTCTTGAGCGCCGTCACCAGCCCACGCTGCATGGCCATCTTGGCAAGATCGCCATTGACTGCCTGGAGCGAGGCGGGTTGCGCGGAGATGTAGTCCTTCAGCGCTGTCGCCGGCAGCGATCGGGCGCGCGTGACATCCTGCGTGTACGCGCTCCACAGCGACTCGAGCCACACCGAAGTTTCTTCGCGCTCGCTGGGCGCCATGTCGCTGCGCGAAAATTGATCCGTGAAACTCTTGAAAGTGCCGGCGCGAAAGACGTTTGAATCGACTTCGAGCTTGTCGATAGCGTCCTTGTAGTACATGCGGTAGTAGCTAAAGCCATGCAGCTGAACTTCGCCCATGGGATCGAGATACACCTCGCCGGCCTGCGCCGCGACGTAGTATTGCGGCTGCGAGTACGAATCGCCCATGGCGATGACGCGTTTGCCCGAGGTCCGGAAGTCCCGCAGCGCGTTGCCGATCTCCTGCAGTTTCGACATCCCTGATGCATCGAGCTGATCCAGATCGAGCACGATCAATTTGATTCTTTCATCCGCCTTGGCAGCGGTGATCGCATCGATCACGTCCTTGAGCAGAGTCTCCGGAGCAGGCCCGCCGGAAGCCTCACCCAATGCGCGGCGAACGGAGTCGCCCGAAAGCTGCTCGACCAATTCGCCTTGCGGCGCAATCACCAGCGCTGCCGACCGGGGGACGATCGGATTGGAGGTGTGCAGCGCCGCGAGAATGAATCCGAAGATGACGAGCATCAATAGCAGATGCAAGGTCTTGCGGATCCCGTCGAGAATTCGCCAGATCAGCCCAAAGAATCCCTTGAGAGCGGATCCGGAACTCATCGAGTCCTCAGACTTTCTCGTCGATGCGGGCTGCTTTGCCGGATAGCTCGCGCAGGTAATACAGCTTCGCGCGCCGAACATTGCCGCGGCGCTTCACGCTGACTTCGCTGATCGAGGGGCTGAATGTCTGAAACACGCGCTCGACGCCCTCGCCGTGCGAAATTTTGCGCACGGTGAACGAGGAGTTGAGGCCACGATTCTTCTTGGCAATGACAACGCCCTCGTACGCCTGAACGCGCTCACGATCACCTTCGACGACTTTGACCTGCACGACGATGGTGTCGCCGGGATTGAAATCCGGGAGCTTGCGCGTGGCGCGCTCGCCGTTGAGTTCTTGGATGATCTTATTCATTACCGTTGCCTCGCTTCATTCTTGAATTCTTCCAACAATTCTCGTTCCGCATCGCTCATGCCGCGCTGCTCGAGCAGCTCCGGCCGGCGCAACCAAGTGCGGCCCAGCGCCTGCTGCAATCGCCATCGCTGTATCGCGGCATGATCGCCAGACGCCAATACGGCAGGCACCTCCTGCCCGTCCAAGGCCTGCGGCCGCGTGTAATGCGGCCAATCCACCAATCCGTCGCTGAAGGATTCCTGCAGCGCCGATTCCATGCTGCCCAGCGTGCCGGGCATCAGCCTCGCAATCGCATCGATAACCACCAGCGCCGGCAATTCGCCGCCTGACAGCACGTAGTCGCCGATGGACCACTGCTCATCGACTTCCTGCTCGATGAATCGCTCGTCAATTCCTTCGTACCGTCCGGCCACCAAAGCCAGGCCCGGCCAACTGCACGCCGCTCGCGCCATGCTCTGTTCAAACCTGCGGCCGTCGGCGCCTAAATACACACGTCGGCTGCCCTGCGGCAAAGCCTTCAGCGCATCACGCAGCGCGCTGCGCACGGGCTCCACCTTCATCACCATGCCCGGTCCGCCGCCGTACGGGCGATCATCGACCGTACGATGAACATCCGTCGTGTACTCGCGCGGATCGAAGCAATCGACCTGAAAAACGCCGCGCTCCAATGCCCGACCCACCACGCCGTTGCTCAGCGCTTCGCGGATCATTTGCGGAAACAGCGATACGACCGCAATCCGCATAGCCTATTTCGCCGCCGCGTCCCAATCGACGATCACCCGGCGCGCCTGCAAGTCGACCCGCCGCAGATGCTGCGGCACCGCCGGCACCCAATATTCGCGCTCGCCCCGCACCACCATCAGCGCCTGTGCCGGGGTCTCTACAAAATGCTGCACCACACCCAAACCGATTCCGGCCAGGTTCACCACCTCGCAGCCAATCAAGTCTGCGCGGTAAAAGTCCTTATCGTCCCGCTGCGGCAGATCCGAGCGCGGCACGCAGATGGCTAAGCCCCGCAAGGCGATCGCCTGATCTCTATCGTCAACACCGGCCAATTTGACCGTTATGGCCCCCCCGCTCTTGCCGCTCTCAATGATGCGGTAGGCGCGCCAATGACCCTCTCGTCCAATCTGCAGATTGCCGTGTTCCAGCAGGCGTTCGGGGGGATCCGTATGTGACCGAAGCTTGACCCAACCTCGGACGCCAAATGGGGCGCCCACAAATCCTAGTTGGATGAGCGCCGATGATTCGCCGCTCATCGTGCCCTCTTCGCCTTTATGCGGCCTGCTTGCGGAAGCTGGTGAGAAGAAACTTGACTCGATCGGACATGTGAGCGCCCTTGCTCAGCCAATGCTCGATCCGGGCGACGTCCAAGCGCAGCTTCACTTCGCCGCCTCGCGCTACGGGATTGAACAGACCCACGCTCTCGAGGCTGGTGCCGCCCTGACGCTTGCGGGAGTCGGTCACCACGACATGGTAGAAGGGGGTCTTTTTGCCGCCGCGTCGAGTCAAACGGATCGTCACCATCGTAAATTCACCTAAGGGTTACCGAGCCGCGCATTTTAATGACAAAGGGCCCTGAAGAGCAACTAAAGCTTTGCAATTGAAGGGTTTTTAGCGGCCGAAACCACCCGGCCCAAAGCCCCCCGGGGGCATCCGGCCCGCCATTCCGCGCATCATGTTCTTCAACATGCCGCCTTTGACCATCTTTTTCATGGTTTTCTGCATTTGGTCAAACTGCTTGAGAAGCCGATTGACCTCTGGCAAGGGCACCCCTGCCCCATTGGCGATACGCCGCTTCCGGGAATTATCGATGATGTCCGGGCGGCGCCTTTCCCTAGGGGTCATGGAATCAATGATTCCCATCTGGCGCTTGAGGTTCTTTTCGTTCACGGCGCCCGCGGCCGCCGCCGCATTGGCCTGCATTTGGGCCGGCAACTTGTCGAGCAAAGCGGCCATGCCGCCCATGTTCTGCAACTGGCTGAGCTGATCCCGCAGATCGGTAAGGTCGAATGACTTTCCCTTGGTGATTTTTTTCGCGAGCTTTTCGGCCTTCTCTTGGTCGACCTGGCTCTGGACTTGTTCAACCAAGGAAAGCACGTCACCCATGCCCAAAATGCGCGAGGCAATTCGCTCCGGCTGAAACAGTTCCAGCGCCTCGGATTTCTCGCCGGTACCCACAAAGAGGATTGGCTTGCCCGTCACCTGCCGCACCGAGAGCGCAGCG
>JGI12627J18819_10000203_pt1 | contig 19610 bp, 10 predicted proteins | sample TexAe_OM1H0_M2_FD_18819 | JGI IMG/M metagenome (IMG submission 18819)
CAGAACCGTAAGCGCCTCGACGCCGCCCGCCGATGCGCCAATGACCACGGCATCTATTCGGCCCGCGAGATTCACAGTTCTGCCCGTTTTTGAAAGATTCGCTGCGTTGGCACGAAACCCGGAAATGCATCGACGTGGGAGGAGAAGCGCAACGATTCTTTTGCACCCAGCCCTAAGAATCCTTGGCGGCACAGGGCGTCGCGAAACAAGCCGATGGCGCGGTCCTGAAGCGCGCGATTGAAATAAATGAGCACGTTCCGGCAGGAAACCAACTGCACTTCGGCGAATACGCTGTCGGTAGCGAGGCTGTGATCCGAAAAGACAATGTGTTCCTTCAGCGATTTGTTGAACACCGCCCTGCCATACGCCGCGGTGTAGTAGTCGGAAAGCGAAGAACGGGCGCCTGATCGGTGATGATTGGCGGTAAACCCGGCGATCCTATCCACATCGTAGACGCCGGCGGCCGCCTTTTGCAGTGTTCCGGCATTGATGTCGGTCGCGTAGATGATGGTTTTGTCCAACAGCCCCTCCTCGTGGAGCAGGATGGCGAGAGAGTATGCCTCCTCGCCCGAACTGCATCCCGCCACCCACACTTTCAGCGAGGGGTACGTGCGCAGCAGGGGAACCACCTGCTCGCGCAGCGCGCGAAAGTACTCAGGATCCCGGAACATCTCGCTCACCTGGACGGTGAGAAAGTCCAAGAGCACCGGGAACACGGCGGCATCGTGCACAACCTTGTGCTGCAGCTGCGACAATGTCGGGCATCCGAAGCGGCTCATGGCTGCCTTCAGGCGGCGGCGCAGCGACGCCGTGCTGTAACCCCGAAAATCATAGTGGTACATGTGGTAGATCGCATCGATCAAGAGCTTGAATTCGATCTCGAATTCACGTCCCGCGCTCGGCAGGTTGCTTACTTCGGCATCCATACGCGTATCAACGACAGCAGTTTTTCGACATCCAACGGTTTTGCGATGTAATCGTTAGCGCCTGCCGCGAGGCTCCTATCGTGATCATCTGCCATTGCTTTCGCGGTGAGCGCGATCATCGGCAGGTTTTTCCACTCGCTTCGCTTGCGGATTTCTCTCATAGCGGTCAAGCCGTCCATTTCAGGCATCATGATATCCATCAAAACGAGATCAATGCCCGTACCGTCTTGTGATGAACGCGCCAAGGCTTCGAGCGCTTCGCGGCCGTTGCGGGCGATTATCACCGTCATGCCCTTGGGCTCCAGCACGCTCGACAAGGCAAATACGTTGCGCACGTCGTCCTCCACGACGAGCACGCGCCGGCCCTCCAGCGTGCTCTCACGGTCACGGGCGGTCTTCAGCATCTGCTGGTGCTCAGGCGGCAACTTCGCCTCGACCTGATGCAGAAACAGCGTAACTTCCCCGAGCAACCGTTCCGGGGAGCGCGCGTCTTTGATGATGATCGACTTCGAATACCGGCGCAGCCGCTGTTCTTCTTCGCGGCTCAGGGCACGGCCCGTATAAACGATGACCGGTGGAAATGCCACGTCATCCTGCTGCGACATCTTTTCCAGGAGATCATACCCGCTCAGGTCGGGNAGGTTGAAATCAACGACCATGCAGTCGAATGTCGTGCTGCGAAGGTGCATCAATGCATCGCGGGCGCTCGCCACCGCCGTAATCTGCACCTCGCCGTTGCTCAAAAGCTGGCGGATGCTCTCGCGTTGGCGCGGATCGTCCTCCACGATCAGCACATGCCGCGCGCTCTGCGAGAACTTCGCTTCCATGCGGCGCAAAGCCTCGACCAGTTCTTCGCGCTTGGCGGGTTTCAGCGCGTAGCCGATTGCCCCCAGTTCCAACGCCTCTCGCCTATAGTCGGAGACCGATAGCACGTGCACGGGAATGTGCCGGGTGCGAGGATTGTGCTTTAGGCTGTCGAGCACGCCGAGACCCGAATGATCGGGCAGATTCACATCCAGGAGGATTGCGCTCGGCGCGTATTGATCTGCGGCACTCAAGCCTTCAGCGGCCGAGGCGGCCATGACGCACTGAAATCCCATTTCATGCACGAGATCGCGCAAGATCATCGCGAATGCGGCGTCGTCTTCGACGAGCAAAATAACCCGGCCGCCGGGCGCGATGGAGGCGCGGTCATCCTCGGGCGCCGCGGGTTTCGTTTTTTCAGGCGCGACGATGCCGGGGATGCGCGCGGCAATTGCGACTTGGGCGCGGGTTTCCTGAGGCGCCCCGCCTGGTTGAAACGCGCTCGGCAGGGTCAGCGTAAACACGCTGCCCGATCCAAGCTCGCTTTGCACGCCGACGGCGCCGCCCAACAAGGCCGCAAGATCGCGCGATATCGACAGGCCCAGTCCCGTGCCGCCGAATTTCCGATGAATGCTGCCGTCGGCTTGGCGAAACGCCTCGAAGATCACTTCCTGCTGGTGGGGCGCAATTCCCACCCCCGTGTCGCGCACGGCAAAGGCCACTGAGCCTTCCCGGGGTGAGAACACCCGTAGTTCGACCTCTCCCCTCTCGGTGAATTTGAATGCGTTCGACAGGAGATTTTTCAGTATCTGCCCCAGCCTCTGCGGATCCGTTTCGATCTTCTCCGGGACGCCGGGCTCGATCGAGCAGGAAAACTTGAGGCGATTCTGATCGGCTGTGGGCTGAAATGTCTTGACCAGCCCGTCAACTACGCCTGCGATGGCGACCGCCTCAGGAGCAAGTTCGACCTTTCCAGATTCAATCCTGGAAAGATCCAACACATCGTTGATGAGGGCGAGCAGATCGTTGCCCGCCGACGTGATGGTTTGCGCGAACTTCACCTGTGCCGGGGTCAAGTTGCCGTCCTTGTTGTCGGCCAACAGCTTGGCGAGAATCAAGGTCGAATTGAGCGGAGTGCGCAACTCATGGCTCATGTTTGCGAGGAACTCGCTCTTGTATTCGTTGGCGCGCTGGAGCTCTTCCGAACGGGCGGTAAGCACANCTTGCGCCTTGGCCAATTCGTCCTTCTGGTTCTCGAGCAATTGTGTCTGTTCTTCGAGCTGAGANTTGATCTGTTCGAGCTCCGCCTGCTGCACTTCGAGATTGCTTTGCGACTCACGCAGCGCGCGTCCCTGCTCCTCGAGTTCCTCGTTGCTGACACGCAGCTCTTCCGCGCCCGACTGGAGCTCCTCGGCCTGTTGCTGAGTTTCTTGCAGAAGCTCTTCGAGGCGCTGGCGGTCCTTGGCGGCCCGCACGGCAATTGCAATCGACTCAGACGCACGCGACAGCAATTCGCGTTGATCGGCGTCGGTGCCGCGGAAAAATCCCAATTCCAGCACAGCGTGAACTACGCCATCGACGCTGGCAGGAACCACCACGAGCTCAGTCGGCGCACCCTTTCCAATGCTCGAAGAAATCGGCAGATAGCCGGACGGCACCTCGCGCACTCGCAGCGCGCGCCGATCCTTTGCCGCTTGGCCGAGCAAGCCGTCCCCCGGGCGCACCGAATCCGCGGCGACATCCGGCGGAATGGCATAGCCGGCAAATCGGCGGAAATGCCCTGCCTCGGCAATATAGACGGCGCCAACCTGCGCGTCGACGAAGGAGGCCAGAAAGCCCAGTAGATTATTTCCGAGCCGCTCGAGCGGTTGGTCGCCCTGCATTTGCTCACTCAAGCCCATTTGGCCGGAACGGATCCAGGCTTGCGCTTGGCGGGCACGAAAATCGCGGGCTGCCACCACGGCCGCGCCGGCAATCAAGAACAACAGGACCCCGGAACCGCCCAAGGTCACTGCGAGCGAAAGCGTGGCGGCGTTCTTGGCGTCCGCGCCCCGCTGCGCGATCACCTGCCGCTCGGAGACTTCCATTTCTTCAATGGCCGCGCGGATACGATCCATGTAGATCTTGCCCCGGTCGCTATGAACGATGGCCAGAGCCGAGTCGCTCCTTCCTGCCCGGCGCGCGACAACGGTGGCTTCCAATTCGGCCATTTTCAGATTTGCAATGGACTCGAGGGCGTCGAGGCGGCGTGCCTGCTCGGGGCGGTTGACGAGCAGCGCGCGGGTGGCTCTGATCTCATCGGGAAGAGCGTCTTTCGCATCCGTGTAAGGCTCGAGATAACTTTCCTCGCCTGTCAGCAGGAACCCTCGCTGCCCGGTCTCCGCGTCCTTCAGCGTGGATAGCAGGGCCTCGAGCCGGCCGAGCACCTGAACGCTTTGCGTGAGATTGGTGGCGCTGCTGGTCGTCGCCTGCAGCGACTGAAAGGACAGGAGCGCGATAATCACCACTGCGATCACCGCGAGCAGAAATCCGATCAAAGTTTTCGGCGGCAACGGCAGGCGGCTGCGGATGGCGCCGAACGAGCTGTTTGAATTGGTTGTAGAGTCCATGGCGCGCTCGGCTGGCAATCCGCAAAAGTTTACGTGAGAAGCGTAGGTCTGCCTGTAGGAAATGGCTGACATATTGGCGGCGCTTGACATAGCGCAGCCCGGGCAGGGTTATAAGTCCGCTTTCGAGCGCTGCAAAGAGAGGATGCCCAAAGCCGCCGCGAGCACGAAATACGCCGCACAAAACTGAACGGCAATCGCGCGTGGAGTTCCGCTCAAGTTCGACAGTACGTAGGCGCCGCCGTCGAGCCGCACCGAATGAATGATCCCGAAAAAGCACAGCGCGCCGCCGGTCGCGAGATAGAACGCGGCAGAACGCAGTCTGCGCTCTGTCATTTCAACCACGAAGGCGGCCCAAAGAGTCGCCGTAATGATGAATCCGTTCCCCAAAGCCACGATAATGCTGAGCGGCGGCAATCCGTGGTTCGGGGCCGACATCAACTCGCTGAACCGCTGTGGTGAAACGAATTTTGGATCGCTGAGTTCGATCGTCAAGAGACGCGCAAGAGACGGGAAGAAGCTGATGGCGACGGCCAACGCGTGGCGGGCCGGGACCGCGGTAAAGGCCTGCGAGGTGATGTTGAGCGCCAGGAACACCAGCACGGGCGCCAGCGCGGCGAGCGGAACCAGTTCGATCAAATTCGCCAGGAATCCGAGCATTCCTCCCACGCCGACAAAAACGCCGGTGATCCAGGTATATCCGGTACGCGCGCCCATCTGCTTGAAGGCCGGATGGCCGATGTACGGCGTGGTCTGAGCAACGCCGCCGGCCACTCCCGCGAGCAACGTGGCCGTTGCTTCCGCCAGCAGGATGCTTCGCACATCATAGTCATCGCCGGCGACACGGGCGCTTTCGGTGTTATTGACGCCACCCACCACTGTGAGCAGAGCAAAGGGAATGATCAGCGGCAGGTAGTTGCCCAATTCTGCGAAGCCCTGAAAGATGCCCGGATCGGGAAGGGGAAGCGCCAGGCGCAGCGTCGGCAACGACGGCGCCGAAATTGGCGTGCCTAGCAGCCCGAAGTGCCCGGCGATGTAATAGACGAGCGTGCCGACAATCACAGCGAAAAGCACGCCCGGCATCCTGAAGGGTATGCGTCCCTTGGCGATCAACGCATAGAGCACGAGACCCAAGGTCAACAAACCCACCACCGGAAATTGAAACAAGTCGACCATCGGAAAAAATCCGATCAGAGTGAGCGCAATGCCGGCCAGCGACCCGAGCAGTCCCGCCATTGGAATCGCCCGCCGGACCGCTCTTCCGGCAAACGACAGCAGCAACTTGATGACGCCCATGGATGTGGTGGCCGCCATGCCGAGATACCAGGTGTGAAGACCCGCCGTCGCAGGGTCGAGGCCTGCGGCACGGAATTTTACGAAGGCAGGTCCCAACACCAGGAGTGCCATGCCAATGGTAGAGGGCGTGTCGATCCCAAAGGGCATTGAAGTGACATCGCTGCGGCCGTCGCGCCGCGCGAGCCGGACTGCAAGCCATGTGTACGTCAAGTCGCCGACCAGCACGCCAAATGCCGTGCCGGGAAACATTTTGCCGAATACGATTTCAGAGGGGACGCCGAACGCGCCGATCAGCGCTGCCGCGAGCAAGGCGAGCACCGACAGATTGTCGACGACGAGGCCGAGAAAACCGTTGATGTCGCCGGGAACCAGCCGGAAGTATGCAGCCTCAGAAGCGCTAGTTGCCAAGGTTGAGCAACGCCGCGTTGCCGCCGGTGGCCGTGGTATTCACGGTGAGAGTGCGTTCATTGGCGAATCGGGAAAGATAATGCGGACCGCCCGCCTTGGGTCCGGTTCCCGAGAGGCCGTTTCCGCCGAACGGCTGCACGCCGACGACGGCGCCGATCATATTGCGGTTGACGTAAGTGTTGCCGATCGAAGTGTCCGCAAATACTTGCCGCCAGAAAGACTCCAGGCGCGTCTGCACGCCGAGCGTCAAGCCATAGTGACTATCGCGAATCGATTGCAGCACCTGCTCTATGTCCCTCGATCGATACCTGACAACATGCAAAATCGGGCCGAATTCCTCTCGCGTGAGCTGGCTGGCTGCCTTCAGCTCTACGAGATGCGGAGCGAAGAAAGTGCCATGAGCGTGCGCTTCGCCAAGAGCGCAAGCTTTGACGATTCGCGCCTCCTCGCGCATGCGTTGCGCATGGCGCGCCAATCCGTCCCGTGCCGCGGCATTGATTACCGGACCCACGTCGGTTTCCAGCTTGGACGGATCGCCGATGACCAGTTCGTCCATGGCGCCCGCGATCATTTCCAGCACAGTCTCGGCGATTTCCTCCTGCAGGAATAGCAGTCGCAATGCCGAGCAACGCTGTCCGGCGCTCATGAAGGCCGAACTCACGACATCATCCACGACCTGTTCCGGAAGAGCGGTCGAATCGACGATCATCGCATTCAAGCCACCGGTCTCTGCAATCAGGGGCACAATGACGCCGCCGCGCGCGGCCATTGCGCGATTTATGGTCAGCGCCGTGGCGGTCGACCCGGTCATTGCCACGCCGGCCAGCGCCGGATGCGCCAACGCAATTTCGCCGAACAAGCGGCCCGGAGTCGGAACCAGCTGCACTGCATCGTGCGGTATCCCGGCGCTGTGCAGAAGCCTGATGAAGCGCGCCGCAATCAGCGGCGTGGGCTCCGCCGGCTTTGCGACAACCGTGTTGCCGGCGGCGAGCGCCGCGGTTACCTGCCCTGCGAAAATGGCCAATGGAAAATTCCAGGGGCTGATGCAGGCGAAGACGCCGCGCCCCTGCAGCGTCAATTCGTTCACCTCGCCCGTCGGTCCTTCGAGCCGCTCCGGATTCGCGAATTGCTTGCGCGACTGCAGCGCATAGTATCGGCAGAAATCGACGGCCTCGCGCACTTCGGCAATGGCATCCGAAATGGTCTTGCCCGCTTCACGCACCAACAGCCGGTGAAAGGCCGCGCGGTCGGCGTCCAGCAGGTCCGAGACTTTTTCCAGATACTCTGCGCGCGCAGCGCCGCCGCCCAAATTCCACGCCGGCTGCGCCGCGGCGCAGGCATCGAAGGCCAGTTTGATCTCATCGGGCGTGGCGTCTCGCGTCATGCCAACCTGTTCGCGACGGTCAGCCGGATTGTTCACCGGATGCAGGTTTCCCGACAGCAATTGCCCATTGATGATCGGGCCCGCCGTCGGCGAATCGGGGGAGTTTTGGATTATATCAGCCGATATTTCCGCGCGCAGCGTTGCAAGCTCACGTGGATCGCCGAGATCGATACCGCGCGAATTGCGCCGGTCGGAATACAGAGCAGCTGGCACGGGCAGGCGCGGATGCGCGTACGACTCCAGGCGCTCCAGCTCGGTAACAGGATCGCGGACTATTTCCGCGACCGGGACCTGTTCGTCCATGAAGCGATTGACGAAAGAAGTGTTGGCGCCGTTCTCGAGCAAGCGGCGCACCAGGTATGCGAGCAAATCCTTGTGTTCCCCCACCGGCGCGTAAACGCGCACCCGCGGGAAATCGGCAACCTGCCGCGCTGCTTCGGCATACAGCAATCGGCCCATGCCGTGCAGCCGCTGGAACTCATAATCGGCGCCGGGCGGCGCCAATTCGAGCACGGAAGCGATGCTGTGCGCGTTATGGGTCGCGAACTGCGGATAAATCGCATCCGTATGCTTGAACAAACGTCCGGCGCAGGCAAGGTACGAAACATCCGTGCTGACCTTGCGGGTGTACACGGGATAGCCATCGAGTCCGCGCTCCTGGGCGCGCTTGATCTCGGAGTCCCAGTAGGCTCCTTTCACGAGACGCACCGTCATGCGCCGGCCGCACTGACGGGCCGTTTCGGCCACCCAATCGATGACTTCGAGGGCGCGCTTTCCGTACGCCTGAACCGCGAGCCCCAATCCCGGCCACTGCTTGGTGACGCCGTCCTCGGCGAGCGCCTGGATAATATCCAGCGACAGATCCAGCCTGTCCGCCTCTTCGGCATCGATGGTGAGTTGGATTCCCAGAAGCGCGCATTGGCGCGCCAGTTCCAGCACTTGAGGCACCAAGCGCTGCATGACGCGGTCATGCTGCAGCAGATTGTAGCGGGGCTCGAGCGCCGAAAGCTTGATGGAGATGCTGGATACTTCCTGCACCGGCCGGCCGCGCGCGCTGGCGCCGATCACGTCGATGGCGTGCCGATACGATTGAAGATAGCGCTTGGCGTCTCGGATCGTTCGCGCACCCTCGCCCAACATATCGAAAGAGCACAGCCCCACCTCCGATTCCCGGGCGCTGCGCGCCAGCGCTTCTTCGATGCTGCGGCCCACCACAAATTCGCCGCCGATGATTTTCATGGCTCGGCGCACCGCGAGGCGCACCAACGGCTCGCCCGCCTTGCGCGTGAGCTTGCGCATCCAGCCGCTTGCGTCGGTTTTTATGGAAGGGTCGAGGTCGAGAATGCCGCCGGTGAGCATCAGCCCCCAGGTCGACGCATTGACGAATAGCGATTCCGACTGGCCGGAGTGCGACGACCAATCGCCGGTCGCAAGCTTCTCGGCAATCAAGCGGTCAGCTGTGACATCGTCCGGAATCCGGAGCAGCGCCTCGGCAATGCACATGAGTGCAATGCCCTCTTGATTCGACAAGCCGAATTCCTGCAAAAACGCGTCCAGGAACGGGCGCTCATCCCGCCGCGAGCGGGCCCCTTCCACCAATTTCATCGCCAGCGCGACGGCTCGGTGGCGCGCGCCGCCGGTCAATTCCAGACTGTGTAGAAGGCGATTTACCGCCTCATTCTCTGGCCATGTCCCGTGTTCTCGAATGGTTCGTCGCAAGGATTCCAGAGTGTCGCCCGGAGGGGGCTGTCGAAGGTTGGCGGCCATGCCCCAATTTTACTGACTTATGGTCGCAATAAACACTGCGATCGGCGGGAGCGGCGCCTCGGAGTCGGCCGTTTCCAGGCGCACGGTTTCTTGAGCAACCACCGCCAAATCCCAGGGCTCGAGTCTGGTACCGACTCCAGCCTCCTCTGCCAGCGCCACGGCGGCCGCCAGGCTAAAGATTAGAACCGTTTGTCCCGGGCCCGCCGTGACCATGATGCTGCCCCGCATCTGCTCCAGCCGCGCCTCCGTGCGCAAGGATTTTGCGGTCATCAGGTTCAAATCCACGCACGGCCCGTCGATCAGATCGCAATGGGTGGAAATGCCGCCGTCGAATTCCATCCAATCGCCAACCTCGCGCAATTCGCTGCGCCCGCCGTCGCCGAACGTCAGAGCAACGCCGTGTCCCTGCAGCAGCAGCATCCTGCGCTGATAGCCGGCGAAGTCGGAGAAAGGCCCGGACTTTTCAATCTGGGCCACGCTCACCCGCCATGAGAAGGGATCGCCCGCCTCGGGAACCCGGATTGCCTCGCGCGTCACACCGCCGCCGTTTTTCCAGGCGGTGGTTGCGAATGAATCCTTGCGGATGACTTTCAACTTTGCGCCGGCGCCGCGGGCCGGCACAGCGTTGCCGATAGGGTTGTACTAAACTGCGTCGCGGTCACGGCGGCCATGGTATTGCAAATGAGTTTCGAATTGGTGATCTTCGATTGTGATGGCGTTTTGGTGGACAGTGAGATGATCACCAATCGTGTATTCGCTGCGATGCTGAATGATCTGGGAATCACCGTGTCGATCGAAGACATGTTCGAACGGTTCGTCGGCAGGTCCATGCCGCAATGCCTGGAAATCATCACCCGGTTGCTGGGCGGACCCGTACCGGACGGCTTTGTCGAAGAATACTACGCACGCTCCAGGGCGGCGCTCAAACAGGAACTCAAAGCGGTTCCTGATATCGAAGCGGTCCTCTCGGCGCTTCAGGTTCCGTATTGCGTGGCATCGAGCGGCACGCACGAAAAGATGGAAACCACCTTGGGTGTTACCGGCCTGCTGCCAAAATTTCTCGGCAGAATGTACAGCGTCACCGATGTAGCCCGCAGCAAACCCTTTCCGGATGTCTTTCTGCATGCCGCCCGCCAACAAGGCAAGGCCCCCGCGGCATGCGCCGTAATCGAGGATACGCCCACGGGAGTGCGCGCGGGCGTTGCCGCGGGCATGACGGTGTTCGGTTATTGCGCGCTCACGCCCAAGCATCGGCTCATCGAGGCCGGAGCCCACCAAACCTTCGAGCGCATGCGGGATCTTCCGGAACTGCTCGAGCAAGGCGGTCCTTGAAAGGTGCCTAGCCCTTCCAGAACGTGATCAACACGAACACAATTGCGATGATCGTCAAGCCGAGGTGTCCGATGGCCGCTCGCGACTCGGCGAGCAGGTCGTTCGGCTGCGGCTCAGGAGGAATGAGGCGGGAGAATGCGGAAAGGAACAGCATTCGCCAAGAATAATGGCACCCGCGTATAAAAACGTGATTGGCTTCACGTCTGGCATTGATTTTCAGGGTCCATCGTCGTCCTCGGGGTGCCCCTGGCTGTCTTCATCGTCGATTTCAAGCTCCTCCGGCAGTTCGGTCTCATCGCTGGTCTCGCGGCTGGGCGCCTCGTTCTCGGACTCGCTCTCATCCTCGGGCTCGTCGTCGTCATCGATGGTGCCGGTAGTGCGCGGAGGCACCTCGAAGACATCGGGATCTTCTGCGTTCATGTTCAGCTCCTATGAGTGTTCAGTCATACCCTGCGCCTATATCATGTACATGGTATGTCAGAGAACAGGGGGACTTGCCCGGTGAACGCGCTTACAATCGTCCTGGCCGCCGCCATCGCCTCTCTGTGCCCTCAGGCTGCATCGTTTGCCCAGGACATCACCGCGCCCGCTGCCATCGATGAGTTCGCGCAGCTGCAGAATGCGCTGCACACGAGCCGCGCCGGCGGCGACATGGGCGCGTACCTCAAGGGATCTGAATCCTTGTATGCCTTGCTCAACGGTTCGCCGCGCGCAGCTTTGCAGATGATGAGCGCCGAGACGCTGTCGGGAAATCCCGATGAGGCGCTGCGCTATTTTTCTCAGTACGTCGATATGGGACAGGCCGACGAGGAGACACTCAAGTCGAAATCCTTCGATGCTCTGCGCGAGTTGCCGAAATACCAGCGCATACATGCGCGTATGACGGCGAATGGCGCCGTCATATCGGCTGCCGGTGAGCTGTTCGGACTCCAGCCTGCTGCGCGAATTCCTGAAGACATCGACTATGATTCCGCTCAAAAGATCTTCTACCTCACCACAGTGTTGGGCCGGCAGATTCTGCAAGTTGACATGACCGGCAGGTCCAAGGAATTCGCGAGTTCCCCCGACCACTGGCCGATGATGGCGATCAAGATCGACGCGCGCCGGCGCGTGTTGTGGGCGACGGAGGTTGCCGTGAACGGTTTTGCACCTGCGCCCAAGGCGGATTGGGGACGTTCGGCCGTGTTGCTGTACGATCTTCGCTCCGCAAAGCTGCTGCAGCGGATTGAGGGACCGCCAAAGGCCGCGTTGGGCGACATGACGCTCGACCCCGATGGGAACGCCATCGTCTCCGACGGAGAGCTCGGCGGGATTTATCGCATCAGCCGCATCACCCACAAGCTCGAGCGAATCGACGCGGGCGATTTCATCTCGCCGCAAACCCCTGCGGTCCTGGCCGACGGCAAACATCTGCTCGTGCCGGATTATGCACGCGGCATCGGTGTGCTCGACCTGCAATCCAAGTCAGTCGCGTGGCTGCCGACGGAGGGTAGGCGTGCCTTGAGCGGCATCGACGGCCTTTATGTTGCGGGCAGAACCTGGATAGCCACCCAGAACGGCGCCTCGCCGGAGCGGGTGATTAAATTCCTCGTGAACGATGCGAATACCGCCGTCGTTTCGGAAACAATCATCGAACGATCGACACCCACGCTGGGCGATCCCACCCACGGCGTCATCGTCGGCGATTATTTTTACTACATCGCCAATTCGGGATGGGATGCGCTCGACGATCATGGAAACCTGGCCGACGGCAAATCGCTGCCGAGAAGCTCCATCAGAAGGGCGAAAATCAGTTGAGGCTCTTGCCGGCCAGCGGCCGCACATCCTCGACCAGATGGATCAATACGCGGCCTGGCTCCTCGACCTCAATCATGTGGGCAGAGTTCTCGAACCAAACGAAGCCTTTCTTCGGAGCCTGCACGCGCTTGAACCACGCCGCCGTCACTTCGGACGGCGTCGTAAGGTCGTAACGTCCCTCGAACATGAATATGGGGCACTCGTAGCGGACGACATCGGTGAAATCGAAATTAAGCAGATCGGGCAGCAGGCGCGGCAGCGACAGTGCCGATCCCTTGTCGACGGCCGCAACCTCGGCCGGCGAATAATCCGGAGACAGCTCAGCGAGATCGGAATAAAAATCCAGTCCGTCGCGCCCGTATGTCAGCCCGCCGAAGGATAGAGACCATTTTCGTTCGACCATGATCTTTTGAACCGGCACTGATCCGTCCAGCTCAGGGTAAGGCGCAATGGATTCAAGCTCGCTGACGGCGGCGGTATTTCGCTGCTTCCGGGCCAGCTGCAGCGTGAGCCGATAGCCGACCCGCTCGTTCTCCTTGCCGCTGATCACCTGGCCCATGCCGATATAGGCATACAGCCACTCCGGATGCTGACGCGCAAGCGTCAGTCCCACCAGGCTTCCCCAAGAATGCCCCACCACGAAGACTTTGTCCTTCCCGTACCGTTGTCGAAGATACTGAACCACTTCGGCCGCATCCTCGCTTATCCGTTTCAATGAAAGCGTCGGTCCGATGGCTGCAGGATCGTTGGCGAGGTAGGATTTTCCCGAGCCGCGCTGATCCCATTGAACCACCGTGAAGTAGTCTTCCCAGTCGCCCTGCCAAATCCAGCTGGTTTGCATTTCCGGCGACGCCGGGCCGCCGTGGATCATCAAAATAACGGGATTGTGTCGGTCGCGCCCGCGCACCGAAATCCATTGCTTCGTGCCGCCGATCGGAACCTCGAGACGCTCATCGACCCCCTGAGGCACGACAATTTTGCGGAAATTGCCGATGATTCCGGTCGCGTGATCGCGGGTAAACCGCGGATCGGGGGAATCCGCCGAATGCGCGCATAGCGCGCCCAGCACGCCTAGGGTTGCAATCGCGCGGGTTGAGATTTTCATTGATCGGCTCCTCTCGAGGACAGCAGCCACTCCCGGTCTCTACGCCAATTACACGCGCCGATATGTATGAGTTGCCGCGACCCGCAAATAAAAAGGCCCCGAATCCAAAGCGGATCCGAGGCCCTATTTTCAGAAAATGCTTCTTATTCGATTACTCTGCCGCCTCTGTGTCCCCCGCCGGTACGGCGTCATCCGAGTCGCCCATCCCGCCGCTGACATCCATGAAGCTGCGGCGGCGCGTGTCGTCCGAAGCGCGTCGGCGCCGGGCATGATACGCGAAGCCGGTTCCCGCCGGTATGAGGCGTCCGACGATGACGTTTTCCTTCAGGCCGCGCAGATCGTCCTTCAAGCCGCGAACCGCCGCCTCGGTGAGGACGCGGGTGGTTTCTTGGAACGATGCCGCCGAAATAAACGATTCGGTCGCCAACGAAGCTTTGGTGATGCCCAGCAACAGCGGTTCCCAGGTCGACTGATGCTTGCCCTCGGTCTTCTGCCGTGCAATGACATCGAGCAACCGGCCGCGGTCCATCTGTTCGCCGCGCAGCAGTGCCGAATCACCGGCATCCAGCACTTCGATCTTGCGCAGCATCTGCCGCACGATCACTTCAATGTGCTTGTCGTTGATCTTCACACCCTGCAGACGGTAAACGTCCTGTATTTCCCGGACCAGGTAGTTCGCCAACGCTTCGACGCCCTGCAGCCGCAGAATGTCGTGGGGGTTTGGTTCACCGTCGGCGATGACTTCGCCCTTCTCGACCTGTTCGCCTTCGAACACGTTGAGATTGCGCCACTTGGGAATCAACTCCTCGTACTTGTCGCTGCCCTCGTTCGTAATGATCAAGCGGCGCTTGCCTTTGGTCTCCTTGCCGAAGCTCACCGTTCCGGAGCGCTCGGCAAGAATCGCGGAATCCTTCGGCTTGCGGGCCTCGAACAAATCGGCAACGCGCGGCAGACCGCCGGTGATGTCGCGGGTCTTTGAGGACTCCTGCGGAATACGCGCGATGATGTCGCCTACGGACACCTTGGAGCCGTCCTCCAGGCTGACGATCGCGCCCGCCGGAAGCGCGTACACCGCCGGAATATCCGTATTATGGAAGGTAACGTCCTTGCCCTTGGCATTTGTCAGGCGCACGACCGGGCGCAGATCCTTGCCGCCGGAACCGCGCTGCTTCGGATCCAGCACCACCGTGCTGGACAGGCCGGTGACATCGTCCACCTGAGTGGTGACGGTGATGCCATCGACGAAGTCGAAGAACTTGATCATGCCGGCCACTTCCGTGACCACGGGGTGAGTGTGCGGGTCCCAGTTGGCCACCGACTGCCCGGCGGAAACGACATCGCCGTCGTTCACCGTGATGGTCGCGCCATATGGGATCTTGTAGCGCTCACGCTCCCGGCCGAAATCATCCACCACGCCCAATTCGCCGGAACGCGACACGGCGACCAAATGTCCCTTTTCGTGCCGAACCGTCTTGATATTGTGCAGGCGAATCGTGCCCTTGCTCTTGACCTCGACGCCGTTGGCCGCCGCCGCTCGCGATGCCGCGCCGCCGACGTGGAAGGTACGCATGGTGAGCTGAGTGCCCGGCTCGCCGATCGATTGCGCCGCAATGACGCCGACCGCCTCGCCGATGTTGATGCGATGCCCTCTGCCCAAGTCGCGCCCGTAGCACTGGGCGCATACGCCGTAGCGGGTTTCGCAGGTAATGGGCGAACGCACCATGACCTGATCGATGCCCATCTTCTCCAAGAGCTTGACCAGCTTCTCGTCGATCAGCATGCCCGCCTTGACCAGCACCTCGCCGCTGGAGGCGACGGCCACATCTTCGGAGACCACGCGTCCCAACACGCGCTCGCCCAAGCCCTCAACCACATCGCCGCCTTCGACGATCGGGGTGATGGACAGGCCATTGACCGTGCCGCAATCGATTTCCGTGACCACCAGGTCCTGCGCCACATCCACCAAGCGACGGGTCAGATAACCTGAGTTCGCGGTCTTCAACGCGGTATCGGCCAAGCCTTTGCGCGCGCCGTGCGTCGAGATGAAGTACTGAAGAACGTTCAAGCCTTCCCGGAAGTTCGCCGTGATCGGCGTTTCGATGATGGAGCCGTCCGGCTTCGCCATCAGGCCGCGCATGCCGGCCAGCTGACGAATTTGCGCCGCGGAACCGCGGGCGCCCGAGTCGGCCATCATGAAAATCGAATTGAACGACTTCTGGCGAACCTTGTTGCCCTTGGCATCGGCGACTTCGTCCGTGCCCAACTTTTCCATCATGGCCTTCGCGACCTGGTCATTGGTGCGCGACCAGATGTCGACGACCTTGTTGTAGCGTTCGCCGTTGGTGACGAGACCCGAGGAGTACTGCTCTTGAATCTCTTTCACTTCCTTCTCGGCCGTGGCCAGAATCTTGACCTTGGTCTGCGGAACCACCATGTCATCGACGCCGATCGACACGCCCGCGCGGGTCGCGTATTGGAAGCCGGTGTACATCAGCTGGTCGGCAAACACGACCGTTTCCTTCAGACCCACCGTGCGATAGCACATGTTGATGGTCGCGGAAATGATCTTCTTGGTCATATCCTGGTTGATGGCGTCGAATGACAGGCCCTTCGGCAGGATTTCGGACAGCAAAGCGCGGCCCGCGGTGGTATCGACCACGCGGATGTTCTTCACCAGCTGGCCTGCCGCATCGCGGATGTGCTCGACCAGGCGAACCTTGACCTTGGCTTGCAGGTCGAGATTACGGCTCTCGTAGGCACGGTGCACTTCGGCGACATCGCCGAAATACATGCCTTCGCCCTTGGCGCCGACGCGCTCGCGGGTCATGTAGTACAACCCCAATACCACGTCCTGAGAGGGCACGATGATCGGGTCGCCGTTGGCCGGCGACAGGATGTTGTTGGAGGACATCATCAACGCGCGCGCCTCGAGCTGAGCCTCGATCGACAGCGGCACGTGGACGGCCATCTGGTCGCCGTCGAAGTCGGCGTTGAACGCCGTGCAAACCAGCGGATGCAGCTGGATCGCCTTGCCCTCGATCAGCACGGGCTCGAAGGCCTGGATGCCGAGGCGGTGCAAGGTCGGGGCGCGGTTCAAGAGCACCGGATGTTCGCGGATCACCTCTTCGAGAATGTCCCAAACTTCCGGCCCTTCACGCTCAACCAAGCGTTTTGCGGCCTTGATGGTCGAGGCTTCGCCGCGCAATTGCAGCTTGGAGAAGATGAACGGCTTGAACAATTCCAAGGCCATTTTCTTCGGCAATCCGCACTGGTGCAGGCGCAGGGTCGGGCCTACCACGATGACCGAGCGGCCCGAGTAGTCGACGCGCTTGCCGAGCAGGTTCTGGCGGAACCGGCCCTGCTTGCCCTTGATCATGTCGGCCAGGGACTTCAAGGGGCGCTTGTTGGTGCCGGTGATGGCGCGGCCGCGACGGCCGTTGTCCAACAGGGCGTCCACCGCTTCTTGCAGCATGCGCTTTTCGTTGCGCACGATGATGTCCGGCGCGTTCAGCTCGAGCAGACGGCGCAGGCGGTTGTTGCGGTTGATGACGCGGCGATACAGATCGTTGAGGTCGGAGGTCGCGAAGCGGCCGCCGTCCAACGGCACGAGCGGTCGCAGGTCGGGCGGCAGCACCGGCAATACGGTGAGCACCATCCACTCCGGCTTGTTGCCCGACTCCATGAACGCCTCGATCAATTTCAATCGCTTGGACAAGCGCTTGATCTTGGTTTCCGAGTTGGTGTTCGCCATGTCCTCGCGAACCTTGACGACCTCGGAGGGCAGATCCATCGACTTCAACAACTCGTGAACCGCTTCGGCGCCCATGCGCGCGTCGAATTCATCGCCGTGCTCTTCGATCGACTCGAGATACATCTCGTCGGTGAGCAGCTGGCCGCGCTGCAACGAGGTCATGCCCGGATCGACGACCACGAAGGCCTCGAAATACAGCACGCGCTCGATTTCACGCAGCGTCATGTCGAGCATCAAACCGATGCGCGACGGCAATGACTTCAGGAACCAGATGTGCGCGGTGGGGCTCGCCAGTTCGATGTGTCCCATGCGCTCGCGGCGCACCTTGGACTGGGTCACCTCGACGCCGCACTTCTCGCACACCACGCCGCGATGCTTCAGGCGCTTGTACTTGCCGCACAGGCACTCATAGTCCTTCACGGGTCCGAAGATCTTCGCGCAGAACAGGCCGTCGCGTTCCGGCTTGAAGGTGCGGTAGTTGATGGTTTCCGGCTTTTTGACTTCGCCGTACGACCAGGAGCGGATCATGTCCGGTGAAGCAAGACCGATCTTGATCGAATCGAAATTCTCGACCGGAACTTGCTGCTTGAACAACTTGAGTAAGTCTTTCATTGATTAGGCCTCGCTCTCTAGTTCGATGTTGATGGCCAAGGAACGTATCTCCTTCACCAAGACATTGAACGATTCCGGCATGCCGGCTTTCATTTCATGGTTGCCGTCGACAATCGCCTTGTACATCTGCGTGCGTCCGTTGACGTCGTCGGATTTGACGGTGAGCATTTCCTGCAAGGTGTACGCGGCGCCATACGCCTCGAGCGCCCACACTTCCATTTCGCCGAACCGCTGGCCGCCGAACTGCGCCTTGCCTCCCAACGGTTGCTGGGTGACCAAGCTGTACGGTCCCGTGGAGCGCGCATGCATCTTGTCGTCGACCAGGTGGTTCAACTTCAACATGTACATGTAGCCCACCGTCACCGGCCGTTCGAACTGCTCGCCCGTGCGGCCGTCGTGCAGCACGGTCTGTCCGGAGGTCGGCAGGTCCGCCAGGCTGAGAAGATTCTTGATCTCCTCTTCGCTGGCGCCGTCGAACACCGGCGTCGCCATTGGCACGCCCTTCTTCAGGTTGCTGGCCAACTCGATGACTTCGGCGTCGCTCATGGACTTGATGTCTTCCTTCTGGCCGCCGGTCTCGTTGTAGACCTGGCCGAGGAACTTACGCAGCTCGACGATGGCGTGCTGCGCTTCGAGCATCTTGCCGATCTTGGCGCCCAAGCCTTTAGCGGCCCAACCCAGGTGGGTCTCGAGAATCTGGCCGATGTTCATACGTGAAGGAACGCCCAACGGGTTCAACACGATGTCGACCGGCGTGCCATCAGCCATATACGGCATGTCCTCAACCGGAACAATCGAGGAGATCACGCCCTTGTTGCCGTGGCGTCCCGCCATCTTGTCGCCCGGCTGGACGCGGCGTTTTACCGCCAGGTACACCTTGACCATCTTGAGCACGCCCGGAGCGAGATCGTCGCCCGCCGTGATCTTTGCTTTCTTCTCTTCGAAACGCTTCTCGAAGGCCTTGCGCTGACCCTTCAAGCGCTCGGAGACCGTCTCCAGCTGGGTGTTGACATCTTCTTCCTTGAAGCGGATCTCGAACCACTGCTCGCGGGGAAGATCGGCCAGATACGCCTCATCGATCGTCGTGCCCGACTTGATCTTTTTGGGCCCCGCTTCGGCAGCCTTGCCTTCGATCATGCCGCGCACGCGCTGGAACAAATCGTCTTCCAGGATGCGTTGCTGATCGGCCAGGTCCTTGCGCACGCGCTCGAGCTCTGATTTTTCGATCGCCAGGGCGCGGGAATCCTTCTCGACGCCGTCGCGCGTGAACACACGCACATCGATCACCGTGCCGTCCATGCCCGGGGGCACTCGCAGCGAGGTGTCCTTAACGTCAGACGCCTTTTCGCCGAAGATGGCGCGGAGCAGCTTCTCTTCCGGCGTCAGCTGGGTCTCGCCCTTCGGCGTGACCTTGCCGACCAGGATGTCGCCGGCGCGCACTTCCGCGCCGATGAAGGCAATGCCTGCCTCATCGAGCTTCGCCAGGGCCGAATCGCCCACGTTGGGGATGTCGGCGGTGATTTCCTCGGGGCCCAGCTTGGTATCGCGGGCGACGCAAGTCAGTTCCTCGATGTGAATGGTCGTGAAGCGGTCTTCCTCGACCACCCGCTCGGAAATCAGGATGGAGTCTTCAAAGTTGTAGCCGTTCCAGGGCATGAAGGCCACCAGCAGGTTCTGACCCAGGGCGAGTTCGCCCAAGTCGGTCGACGGGCCGTCCGCCAAAACGTCGCCGCGCTTGATGGAATCGCCGGCATTCACCAGCGGCCGCTGGTTGATGCAGGTGTTCTGGTTGGAACGCGTGTACTTGGTCAAGGAATAGATG
>JGI12627J18819_10000204_pt1 | contig 19606 bp, 12 predicted proteins | sample TexAe_OM1H0_M2_FD_18819 | JGI IMG/M metagenome (IMG submission 18819)
CCGTTTGCTCCCTAGCTGCGCGCAAAAAGTCTCGATTGTGGTGAGCAGCGAATCGCCGGCAAACTCGAGGCTCGCGATCGAACGCTCGGCGGCATCGGGGTGTCCATAACCGCAGGCGTCTTTGATCACGACGGGAATGTAGCCCAGGTCGGCTCCGTGGCGCGCGGTTGGCTCGATGCCGATTTCCATCGCGATGCCGACAATCGCGAACGCCCGGATCCCGCAATCGCGCAGCGCGAGATCCAGCGGCGTGCCTTCAAAAGCCGACATCGTGAGCTTGTCGAAGATGGCCTCGCTCGGCAGCGGCTGCAATTCCGGAACCAGTTGGAAACCCGGCGCATCCCGCAAAAACCAGGGCCGCACTTCTTCCGGAGTTTTCACTCGTTGCCACGCCATCGCGGTGCGGAACTGGAAGGCGCCCATCAGTTCCCTAGGCAGCGACAGGTGACGCGTGAAGATCACGCGAATTCCTGCTGCGCGACACGCTTCGAGCACCTGAGCAACACGATCCGTGATTTCGCGACCGTTCGCGACCTGCTTCACGATCCCGACCTGCATGTCATAGACGATCAACGCCAGCGACGCCGGGTCGCAAACATCCTCAAGCGTCAGCGGAATCTCAAGTCCGAATGCCCGTTGCATCATGAGAGCTCTCCCTGAAAAACTATATTCTACTAGCAGGAGCTGCGAGCTTCGAGCTACTGCCGCGGCACACAAGCGCCGCGGCTGCACAGACGAGGGCGTCTGTGCCTACGTGTTCTGTTGTGCCTGCGTGGTTCGCGGTAGCCCGGAGCTTCTACTGCGTTTCCCCGTAATTCCTTGGCAGGGCCTTGGCGATATCCTTCCATCCAACCAGAATGAATCCCTGGTCTTTGAGGAATTTCAGGAACTCGGGATTTTTGACCATATCAAGATCCTGCTGGCGCCAGGCCGCGCCCCAGTCAGGATGATTCAAGGTCGCGCCGCGCATCTCCTCGTCGTCATAGGCAAGATGCAGGATGACCTGGTAAACGCCGGGGCCGAGTGGGGCAAGTTGTTTCTCATACCAGGCGAGCCAATCTTTGGCGTCCACGCCGGGACTCATTTCAAATACCTGGTCGATCAGAATGTCGTCCGACGACATTTTGCCGAAGCTGGGAATGGTGTGGCCTGCTCCACTTCGCGCCGCAAGAATGGGGAGATGAGACTCGGCACCCATCTTCTGATAGGTCGAGAACAGCATGGGAGTCTCGAACAACGCGGTCATGTGCGTGTCCAGGTGAGTCGGATGGATTCCGAAGCTCCGGGCCCGATCGAGCTGTGCGTGGAGCTCCTTTTCGACTTCGCCCGATTTTGCATTCTCGGCCACCGCGGGAGTATCGAGTGGCAGGTAGCCCTGGCTATCCAGCAGCGAAGAAACCTGATCTTTGGACGTGACCGGACCCCAGCGGAAAGTCGTCCACTCGCTGGTGAGCGCCTGGTGAATACCAAGGTCCGCGTCCGGATGCGCCTTGGCGAAATTTGCGGCTTCGAGGAACCAGGGGCAGGGAACCAGGATGCTGGCGGAAGTGATCCAGTGGTGCTCGACCGCTTCCGAAGTTGCGCGGTTGACCGAGTGATTCATGCCGAAATCGTCCGCGTGCAGGATCAGCAGGCGCGCCGATGCAGGATAGCCGAGCCGTTCCTGGACTGACTTGGGTGCAGCCTGTGAGAGTACCGGCAAGGGACTGACGAAAACAGCGAACAGGAGCAAGCACACAGAAACGCAATGAAGGCGAATGCAATGAAGAGAAGGCATGAGGTGTTCTCCTATCTGGTGCAACGCCAGGGGTGCGGCTCATCCAGATTGACCGTAAAATTCTGAGCCGTGATCTAAGCAAGGATCCGACAAAGAAGTCGCCTTTCTTCGCGTACTTCGCGGTTACGAGTTTCCGTTTCCCGATGCGGAAAAGCGTTTAACCGCAGAGTTCGCAAAGAATCGGCGAAGGACGCGAAGAAAATCTTTATCCTTCTTCCGGTGGCAGTTCGAAATTCACCAGGCCGCTGCGGAAGCCACGCGTTTTCCAGGCGCCGAAAGCGATGCCGACCACCATCCAGACTGTGCCCGCGATCTTCGCGGGCCGGCTCAGATTCAGCCAGAGCAGCAGGCAGATCAGAAAGCCCAGGGCTGGGGTGACCAGATTCCCGATCTTCTTCTGCGGTTCGCGGACGTAGTAACGCAGCAACGCAGCCAAATTCACTCCCATGAAAGCGATCAATGCTCCGAAATTGAGCATCTCCGCGCCCAGCCCGTAGGCTTCTCCGCCGTTCATGATCCGGGTAAACGTTGGCCACGATAATCCCGAGGTTCCGAGCGAATAAGTCCTGTAGCCGGCGATCATCTCGAGTATGAACGCTCCCAGCAGAGCGACCACGCCCACCAGGATTACGTTATTGCGCGGAATTCGATGCTTCTCATCCACCGCGCCAAAGAACGATTTGGGCAGCGCGTTGCTCCGTCCCATCCCGTAAAGAAGGCGAGCCGCGCCGATCTGGGCTCCGAGTCCGGAACCGAAGTTGGCCAGCAGCAGGGTAAGACCCACAATCGGGAAGAGCGGCTTCCAGGCGCGTCCCGCGACGTACGAGTAGGCCGTGTTCACGTCGGGGAAGGGCTGCGATGCCGGCCAGATCAGCTGCGCGACGTAGACCTCGACGGCCGAGAGGATGCCGATGACAACGCACGTCAAAACCGTGGCCAGCAGAATGTTCCGGCGGGGATTGTCGGCCTCTTCCGATAATGTCGAGATGCCATCGAAGCCGATGTAGGTCAACACGGCGATGGAGGTGCATCCGAACAAGCCAGCGAAAGAGAACGTCTGCGGATCATAAAACGGGCGCGTGTAATAGGAGGGGTCGTGTGCCGCTCCGAAGATGAAGCGCGCGGCCGCGACAAAAATCGCGACTACGACCATGCCCATCGCAATGGCCATGCCGGTATTGATCCGCGCCGAGGTCTTGATGCCGCGAATATTCAGCAGCGTGAACACGATGACGAAGAAAATTTTCCAGATCCAGGGCGGAACGCCGGGTGCGAACTGGCTCGCCTGCCCCGCGCACCACACCGTGCAGATCAGGGGATTGAGCACGTAGTCCATGACCATGCTCCATCCCGTCACATAGCCCATCGCGGGATTGATTTCCTGGGCTACGTAGGTGAAGGCAGACCCGGCGCTGGGATACGCTCTAGCCATGCGGCCATAGCTGATTGCCGTAAACAGCATGGCGACCATCGCGATCAGGACAGCGGTGACCACGTGGCCGCGGCCACGGTCGCTCAGAACCCCGAACACCGACATGGGCGCGACGGGCTGAATCACGATCACGCCGTAGAGGATGAGGTCCCAGAGCGTAAGCGCGCGACGCAGCCGGGGCGCGCTGCTGGTTACCGTGGTTGGGTTGGTGGCCATTGGACTCCTGGGAACTCTAGTCGTCGGTCTTCAGTCGTAAGTCGTCGGCCGTCGGCAAAACCTGCGGCGCCTCGATTGTGCCCCGGGACGAATTGTTTTTTAAGAAAGCCTCTGGCCGCACATTCAGTTCTGAACGCGATCCCGCATTTACCAGCGAACCTCAGTGTACATTCCAGCCACTGACTTCCACTTCGGGTTTGGCGTTTCCAAGCTCCGCGCTGCGATAGGTTGCCGATACCTCGCGCTTCTCGCCCGGCAACAGAGAGAAGTAATTGTCTTCCCAGATGACCGGCAAAATCTCCTTGCCACCCGATCCCTTGTTCACCTTGAGGCGAACGAAAAACGCCAGCGCCTTGCCCGGATTCTCGACGGTCACATGCGTGACCGATTCGTCCTTCTGGCGTTCCGTACGGCTTGCGATTTTCAAATTCGCTTTCGGCAACTGGCTAAGCGCGGTGAAATCGGCGAACGACGAGGTTGGAGTCGTGAACCAGTTGGACTTCTCCCAATCGAGGCTCTCCGGTTTCGTCGACAGCCAATAAAAATTAGACCCCACGAGCTTGCCCGTGCCGTCCTCCAGGCGCAACAGAAGGAAGTACACGGGACTCGCATCCATCACCGCAGGCACGACCAGGATCTTGCTGGCGCTGTCAGCAGCCGCATCCAGGGAAGACTCCTGCGAGAACTTCTCCGTCATATCGAGACTGTAGATTTTCGTGGTCAGCTTGAGGCGCGGCGCATCTTCGTACTGGCTGCTGACGACCCACACGGAATGATCCTCATAGGAATACAGAGGGTGCAGTGCCTCCGTCGCCCGTTTCGCGCCGAAGTATCCGCCCCCGGGCCGCAGATAGTAATCGTACAGATGCCAGATCATCGACGGCCAGGCGTTGTTCAGCATCCACTGGATCACGCCCGTCGCGGCGTACTTGTTGCGGCTATAAGCCTCGAACATTGCGCGGATGCCTTCGTAGTTCATCAACTGAGCTTTCGCCGCGTAGTCCTCGACCGTGTCGGCCTTCCCGTAGCGCGCGTTAAGAGCTTCCGTATAAACGTGGAGGTCTTTGAATTCACCGCCGCCCGCGTGAAAGTTCCACCAGTCGTCGATCGGCCACAGGTGATCGTTGGGCAGCATTTCGCGCAAGCTGTCGATGGGCGGAACGGCCGGGCCCGGGCTGGTTTCGGTGTTGAAACCGTAAGCCCCGCCGCATCCGCCGGGATTGCAATGATGGCCGCCCTCGAGCTTGTCTTCGGACCAATACGAGGGCGCAACGTATTCATACGGCCCAGTCATCTTTACGCCGCTGTCGCCGGTGACGGCCGTCGGGTTCGCGGTCGCGGACGAGACGACCGGATCCGGGAAGAGAAGCTGCTTTTCGACCGCGAGGTACATTTCTTCGACATCGGGTGGCGGCGGATTATCGCTGCCGTTCAGCCACATGACGACACTGGGATGGCTGCGCAAGCGATAGATCTGGTCTTGTAAAGACGCCTTGGCGATGTCGAAGTCCTGCGGCGACCATTCGCCCCAGCGTTCCCAATGATCGCAGCAACACCAGCCCGCCATAACCAGGATGCCTTCCCGGTCGGCGCGCTCGAAGAACTCCTCCGTTTCGAGCTTGCCTTCGAGGCGAATCGTATTCAGCCCCATGTCTCGGACGTAGCGGAACTCGTCCGCTAGCCGCTGCGAGTTTTCCCGAAGCAGCATGTCGGGCGACCAGCCACCGCCTCGAATCAGGATCTTCTTGCCATTGATGGAGAATACGCGGCGCTGGTTCGCGTTCAGTTCCGACGTGACTTCGCGGATGCCAAAATGAGTTTCGCCGTGGTCGGAAACCCGGCCATTCGCCACGAACTCCATTTTGAGCGAGTACAGGTCAGGCTTGCCCATCTGTGCCGGCCACCACAAACGGGGACGCGTCAGGCTCAGCTGGGAGAATTTCGCCGGATCAAACGTCACGTCTTTCTTTTCACCGGCTGCGAGATCGACGTCCTCGGAAAATTCGGCCTGTTCGATGGTGCCCTTCAGCGTCCCATGGACAGGCTCTTTGCTTGCGTTCTTGAGCAGCGCGGTCACGGTGAGCTGAGCATTTCCGGATGTGTCCACATGGGAAATCACCGTGGGGTAGCGCAGCGCCACCGGCCCGCTTGCCATGAGAAAGACTTCTCGCCACAGGCCCATGTTCTTGTCCGGCGGCGCGGGATTCCAGTCGACAAAGGTGATGGCCAGATCCTTCTCGGTGGGCGCGAACACCTGCACAGCAAGAACATTCTCCCCGTCGGGCTTCGCGATCCCGGTTATATCGAATTCGTACGTCCGCCACGCGCCGGCTACGTCGTCCGATTTGGCAATCTGCTTTCCATTCAGCCAGATGTTGGCGCGGTAGTTGATGCCCCTGAAATTCAGCCACACCGTCTTGGATCGGTACGCGGCTGAAAGCGTGAAGGCCTTTCGATACCACCACGAAACCAGGTAAGGGCTGTCGGGCGGCATCGGAAGGTTGGAGAAGTTGGCGCCGATGGGATAACCAACTCCCGGAAACTGGCGAAGGTTCATGCCGAACATCGGGTCAGGAAGAACCTTCTGCTTGACCAGCGCGCTGACCACCGTGCTCGGAACGCTGACCGGGTACCATTGTCTGGGTTGGAAGCCGGCTTTGGACAACATCTCGCCGGACTGATCGACCTTGCATGAGGACTGCATCATCCAGCCATCGGCCAGTCGAAACTTCGAACCCGGCTGACCCGGTTTCCCCGGTTGCGCGAACGATACTGAGGCAACCAGCAAGAACGCGATCCAGCCCAGCCAGCGGATTTTCATGCCTCTTGCCCTCAGCAATCGAAATAGCGCCTGGGCTGCCGCACAATCCAGGCCGCCCGATTGGGATAACACGTTTTATTGATTCGTTTCAATAGCTGTTTTTCCGCGATTTTGACAGGGGCAGAATTTGTGCGAAACGCATTGGCGAGGGAGCAGGATTTGCACGGATGCTGAGCCGCCAACCCTAAACCATAGTTTATAATCGGTGTTCGCCCCCTAAATCTTGGAGTGACAAGACAAACATGATTCGATTTCTGCAAACCCCTGGCCCGTTGAAGAAGATCATTCTGAGCGGGATTCTGCTCATCATCTGTGGTGGCATGGTGATCACTCTGATTCCGGGTGGTTTGGGTTCTGACCTGCTGGGGCAGCCCAGCCAGGGCGTGCTCGCCAAGGTAGCAGGCCAGAACATCACCACCCAGGAAGTGCGGGACCGGGCCCGCGCCATGGCCGAGCAGCAAGTTGCTCAATACGGCCCGATGGGCAAGCAACTGCTGCCGATGATCATGCCGCGCGCCATCTCGCAGTCGGTGGAGCAACTGATTACCGGCAAGTCCATCGTGGCCGAAGCGGAGCGCATGGGCCTGAAAGCCACTTCCGAGGACGTCCGCGACGAGCTCCAGAATGGCCGCTTCGCCCCGACCCTGTTCCCCGGAGGAAAGTTCATCGGCGAGCAGGCGTACGAGAGTCTGCTGGCCCAGAACAATCTGACGGTGGCGACCTTTGAGCAGGACGTCAAGAACGAAATCCTCGAGCGCAAGCTCGCGACCCTGATTACGGGAAGCGCTTCGGTCTCCGACAGCGATGTTCGAAAGGAATTCGAGAAGCGCAGCACGAAAGTAAAATTCGAGTACGCCTTCCTCTCCCAGGATGACATTCGCAAGGCCCTGCATCCGACCGACGAAGAACTGAAGGCCTTTTACACGCGCAACCAGGCCCGCTACAAGGATTCCATTCCCGAGAAGCGCAAGATCGAATACGCCTTCCTCGACAAGAGCAAGTTTCTCGCGCAAGCGCAGGTAACGCCTGAGGATTTGCAGGCCTACTACAACCAGCATCGGGACGAATACCGCGTGCAGGAAGAGGTAAAGGTCAGCCACATCCTGATCAAGACGCCGCCTCCCGGCCCGGACGGCAAGGTCGACGAGAAAGGTGTGGAAGAGGCGCGCACGAAAGCCGAAGACGTGCTGAAGCAACTCAAAGCCGGGGCGAAGTTTGACGATTTAGCCAAGAAGTACTCGGACGATCCTGGCAGCGCGAAGCAGGGCGGCGAGCTGGGCTGGATCGGCCGCGGCCGCACCGTACCCGAATTCGAAAAGGCTGCCTTCTCCCAGGCCAAGGGCCAGACCAGTGATCTGGTGAAGAGCAGCTACGGCTTTCACATCATCCGCACCGAAGACAAACATGAAGCTCATCTCAAAACGCTCGATGAAGTGAAGGATCAAATCGAGCCGCTGATTCGTCAGCAAAAAGTTACCCGGGCGCTCGATGCGGCCGGCAATGCCTTGCTGGATCAGGCGCGCACCCAGGGGCTCGAGAAAGCCGCTGCCGCCAAGGGGCTCAACGTAGTCACGACCGATTTTGTGGGCCGCACCGACGTGCTGCCCGGTGTGGGTACCTCGGCGCAGTTGATGGATGCGGTCTTCAGCGAACGCGAAAAATCGCCGCCGGATATGGCTCAACTTGGCCAGGGAGTGGTGGTGTTTCAGCTGCTCGCGGTCAAACCTCCCTCCACACCCGCGTTTGAGGAAATCCGTTCCAAGGTGGAGAACGACTTCAAGAATGAGCGTGCCGGGATCCTTCTGAACCAGAAAACCCAGGAACTCTCCGATCGCGCCAAGAGCGAGCACGACCTGAAGAAAGCAGCCAAGGAATTGGGCGCGACGGTGAAGACCAGCGACTTTGTCCTTCCCGATGGCCAGGTTCCGGATGTCGGCAGCATGTCGGGCCAGGCCTCGGTCGCATTCACCCTGAAACCCGGCGAGATCAGCGGCCCTATCACCGCAGGAACCAACGGCGTCGTGCTCACCGTGCTGGAAAGACAGGAGCCCACGGAACAGGACTTCGCCTCGAAAAAAGATCAGATCCGCGATGGCCTCCTGCGCAACAAACAACAAGATCTCTTCGGGCTGTTCCTGGCGAACCTCCGACAACAAATGGAGAAGTCCGGAAAGATCAAGATCAATGAACAGGAGATGAAGAACCTGACGAAGGGTCAGGGTGGCGGCGAAGAAGGCTTGTAAGGCGACGAACCCGGGTGTATCGAATCAACTTTGAATTTTCCGGGGACACTCACAGCGTAAGAAATCCAACGAACTCCATGTGAAGACGACGCATGCCTTTCCCCCGCGCCACCGGTATCCTTTTGCATCCAACCTCGCTTCCGGCGCGGGGTGGCATCGGCGATTTCGGGCCGGCGGCCTACGCGTTTGTCGATTTCCTGGCGGCAGCTCGGCAGGGTCTGTGGCAAGTGCTTCCTCTCGGGCCGCTGGGCTACGGCAATTCTCCGTATTCCGCGACCTCAGCCTTCGCCGGCAATCCACTCTTGATCAGCCTGGAGCGTTTGGCGGACCGCGACTGGATCGACCGCTCCCTGATCGCAAACCTTCCTGAAGCCAACGGACCGGTCGAGTACGCATCCATATTTCCCAGCAAGATGCCCTTGCTGGCACAGGCGGCCCGCAACTTCGCCACGCGCATGCAAGGGAATGCCCGCGCCCGTTTCAACCGCTTCTGCCAGGAGAATGCGGAGTGGCTGGACGACTTTGTCCTGTTTGACGCCCTGCGCGCTCACCACAAGCTCGCCAACTGGAATGAGTGGCCGCGCGAGCTGGCGCATCGTGAGCCGGCTGCCCTGGAAAAGGCGCGCCGCGAAATGGCCGACGATTTAACGATGCGACGCGTGCTGCAGTTCGCCTTCACGGAGCAGTGGCGAGCCCTGTGTCATTATTGCGCCGAGCGCTCCATCCGCGTGATGGGGGACATCGCAATCTTCGTCAACTACGACAGCGCCGATGTCTGGATGCATCCAGAACTCTTTCGCCTCGATGCCAATCGCAAGCCCGAGGTGGTGTCGGGCGTGCCTCCCGACTTTTTCAGCGCGACCGGCCAACGCTGGGGAAATCCGCTCTACCGTTGGGATGTGATGAAGAAGCGGGGCTACGCCTGGTGGGTGGCGCGCTTGCGCGCCGCCACGCAACACTGCGACTACATTCGTCTCGATCATTTTCGCGGGTTCGCGCAATTCTGGGAGATCGCAGCCAGCGAACCTACCGCGATCCACGGCCATTGGGTCGACGGTCCCAAGGACGATTTGTTCGTCAAAGTGCGTGAGGCTCTGGGTGGGCTGCCCTTCTTTGCGGAAGATCTGGGATACATCACTCCCGATGTGCACGCCCTGCGCCGCCGATTGCAGATCCCGGGAATGGCCGTGCTCCAATTCGGGTTCGGCGACGTGGGCGCGCACATGTATCTACCGCAGCAACTCACGCCCGACACCGTCGTCTACACCGGCACGCATGACAATGACACGCTTGCGGGTTGGTGGGCGAGCGGGGCTACTCCCGATGAGCGCCGTAACGCGGAAGCTTATTTCGGGCGCGCGGAAGACGGGATACATTGGTCGTTCGTGCGCGCGGCGCAAGGATCTGTCGCAAGCCTCTCTGTCGTCCCCCTGCAGGATGTGCTTGGCCTGGGCAGCGAGGCCCGCATGAACACCCCCAGCCAGAATGGCGGAAACTGGCGTTGGCGCCTGCAACCGGGAGCATTGACGGAAGAACTCGCTGCGAAGCTCGCTCTGCTTGCGGAAGTGACCGATCGTTTGCCCAAGCCGCTCGCCGTGCCGCCCGCAGAAGAGTTTGCCGCTTGAGCCGCACTTGCGGCATTGTGAACGCCCGGTTACAACCCGCGAAGAGACTTCCGGCAACCGCTCGAAATCATGTATACGACTATTGAGGACCTTGCTCTTGAGCGAAGCGATCATCGAGGCTCGCGGCGTGGAAAAGTTCTATGTCCAGCCGGACGGCAACCGCATCCAGGTGGTGGCTCCGATCGACCTGTCGATTGAGCCCGGCAAAATCGTCGCGCTCCTCGGTCCTTCGGGTTGCGGAAAGTCCACGCTGTTGCGGATACTGAGTGGACTCTCCCGAGCCTCCTCAGGACAAGTGCTCTGGCATTCCAAACCTCTGGATCAGCAGACTCCCAACGTCGCCATTGTGTTTCAAAGTTTCGCTCTGTTTCCCTGGCTGACCGTCCTTGAAAACGTGGAAGCACCGCTGGAGGCGCGCGGAATCGGCGCGGTCGAACGCCGCAAGCGCGCTCTGAAGATGCTCGACACGGTCGGGCTTGACGGATTTGAGACCGCGTATCCCAAAGAACTTTCCGGCGGCATGAAACAGCGAGTGGGATTTGCCCGCGCGCTGGTGGTCGAGCCGGAAGTGCTGTTCATGGACGAGCCCTTCTCGGCGCTCGATGTGTTAACGGCGGAGAACCTGCGCAACGAACTGCTGGAACTCTGGATCAACAAGAAAATGCCCACCAGCGCCATTTTTGTAGTGACCCACAACATTGAAGAAGCCGTCCTGCTGGCGGACCGGATCATTGTGCTGGGCCGAAATCCGGCGCGGATCCGCTCCGACTTCGAAGTGAGGTTGACGCAGTGGCGCGACCGCAAGGATCCGCGCTTTGCCGAACTGGTCGACTACATCTACAAGGTGATGACGCAACCGGAGGTGGAGCACGTGCTGCCGGGAACCCCTGCCCCGGCCGGCCCGGCGACGCGCACCCGGCAGAAGTATCAGATGCTTCCTCACGCTCGCGTCGGAGGAGTGGCGGGATTAATCGAACTTCTGCAGGATCGCGACGGCCACGAAGACCTGTCGCAGCTCTCGGAAGTTTTGGGCATGGATGTCGAAGACCTGCTGCCGATCGTCGAAGCCAGCGTGCTGCTCGGTTTCGCGACTTTGACCGAGGGCGAGGTCAGGATCACAGCTGAGGGCATCGCCTTTGCCGATGCGGACATCCTGACGCGGAAGGTCCTGTTCCGCCAGGCCGCTGTTAAACATGTCATGATCCTCCAGCAGATCGCAAGCATCCTGAAAGCGAAGACCGATCATTCGATTCCGGTAGAGTTTTTTCACGACATCCTCGACGAGCACTTCAGCCAGGACGAGGTCGAGCGGCAGCTCGAGACAGCGATGAACTGGGGTCGTTACGCGGAGATCTTTGACTACGATTCCGAGCGCGGCCGCCTGGTGCTAGCCGAGCCTTCTCCCGAAGCCCAACCTCCGGTCCCAGCTGCGAAGTCATGAGAAGGCAAGCGGGTGCGGGGGCCTTTTCGCCGTATCGATTGTGGTCGCTTCTTCCGCGCATCGAGGTATCGCACGTTCCCGACCTGCTGATGTTCGCCGCGGGACTGGCAATTTTCTATGGAATTCTGCTGGTCGGGCGGCACTGGTTCGGCCCCTTCACGCCGTCGGTCGAAATTTCGCGCAGCCCACGGTTTCTTCCCGTTTACGCAGCCTACTCTCTGCTGCGCATTACGGTGGCTTACGGGCTCAGCCTGCTGTTCACGCTCGTCTACGGCTACATTGCGGCTTACAACTCGCGCGCCGAAAAGTTCATGGTGCCTCTGCTCGACGTGCTGCAGTCGATTCCGGTGCTCAGCTTCCTGCCGGGGGTGATGCTGGCCATGGTGGCGCTGTTTCCCGGAAGGCAATTGGGCGTAGAACTGGGCGCGATCCTGCTCATCTTCACAGGGCAGGTGTGGAATATGGCGTTCAGCTTCTACGCCTCCTTGAAGAGCATTCCGCGGGAGATGCGGGAAGCCGCCAAGATTTACCGCTTCAACTGGTGGCAACGCTTCACCGAAGTAGAGTTGCCTTTCGCCGCCATCGGACTGGTGTGGAACTCGATGATGTCGGTGGCCGGCGGCTGGTTCTTCCTGATGGCGTGCGAGATGTTCGTGCTGGGGGCACGCGATTTTCGCTTACCCGGCCTGGGATCGTATTTGCAGGTGGCCGCCGGTGCGGGCGACACGACTTCGATCCTGTGGGGGGTCGCCGCCATGATCGCAGTCATCGTGTTGCTCGACCAGTTTGTCTGGCGCCCCGTGATTGCGTGGGCCGAGAAATTCAAGGTCGAGCAGGTGGAGAGCACCAATCTTCCGCGATCCTGGATGCTGGGTGTGTTTCAGCACTCGCGCGCGTTGGCCAGCATCCGGAATGAGGCGATCCGTCCCGTGCGCGAACGCGTGATGATGTATTTTTCGCGCCGTCACCATGAGGTGACCACGCCGGAGGAGAATCGGCCCTGGAAGATGTGGGTTCTGCGCCTGGCGGGTGTGCTGATGCTGGGCTTGATTTTCTTCGCGGTCGCTCGAGTCGGCGTGATCCTTGCGGGCCTGCACCGCGCCGACCTGCGCGAACTGGGCCTGGGACTCGGAGCCACGTTCCTGCGTGTCACCATCGCCCTGGTGATCGGCGCCGCCTGGACAATTCCCGCCGGCGTGGCCATCGGCTTCAATCCGCGACTGGCCCGCATCGCGCAACCGCTGGCGCAGATCGCAGCCTCGGTTCCGGCCACCGCCCTTTTCCCGGTGGTGCTGCTCGTTCTGATTCGGCTGGGCGGAGGACTCGGCTTGGGCTCCATTGTGCTGCTTCTGTTGGGCACGCAGTGGTACATCCTCTTCAATGTGATTGCGGGCGCGATGGCCATCCCAACCGACCTGAAGGAATGCTGCTCGACCTTCGGGATTCGCGATTGGGAGCGCTGGAGGAAGCTGATTCTGCCCGGCATCTTTCCGTACCTGATCACCGGCATGGTAACCGCATCCGGCGGCGCCTGGAATGCGAGCATCGTCGCCGAATATTTTCATTTCAAGGGCCAGATCTATACCACCATGGGCCTGGGCGCGATTATCAGCAAGGCCACCGATGGAGGACACTTCGACGAATTGCTGGCAGCTACCATCCTGATGGCGGCAGCCGTGGTTACGGTGAACCGGCTCCTGTGGCGCCGTCTGTACGCGCTGGCAGAAAATCGTTACCGCCTGGAAACCTGACGGGGAGGTAACACGTTACTCTGCGGCTTCCTTCCTGATTTTTTCTCCGAGATTTCATTTGCCTTTCATCCTGGCGCAAAGTGCGCGCGCTATGAATGTAACCATGCCCATTCTGTCGCCGCGTGAAGATGCTGTGGGTCCGGGTGTGCTCGCCAATGCTCCCGCGCTCGCCGGCTTGCCAGGTTTCGCATCCCGGCTTTTGCCTCTGGAGCAGGCCCACGGGCTCTACCAGAGAGCCCGCCGGGGCTGCGAACGCTCGGTTCTGGAAAATCTGTTGCGCGAGATGAATGTCGATCTCCAGGTGAATCCCGCTGACTTGCAGCGCATTCCGAAGAAGGGACCGGTGGTGGTGGTCGCCAATCATCCCTATGGTTTGCTCGATGGCGCGGTGTTGGCCGTGGTTCTGGCGCGTGCCCGTCCTGATGTCAAAGTCATGACCAACTTCCTGCTGGCGGGCGTGCCAGAACTCAACGAGGTCTGCATCTTCGTCGATCCTTTGCATACGGCGAAGTCGCAGGAGCGCAACCGGCGCGCCTTGAAGCAATCGATGGAATGGCTGCAGCAAGGCGGCATGCTTGCCATTTTCCCTGCGGGCGAAGTGTCGCATTGGCAAATGCCGAAAGCGGCGATTGCCGATCCCCGCTGGAACGAAACGGCGGCGCGGCTGATCCGCAAGACCGGCGCTACGGCCTTGCCCGTGTATTTCTGCGGACAGAACAGCCTGGGATTCCAGTTCGTGGGAGCGCTGCATTCGCGGCTGCGGCTGGCTTTCCTGCTGCAAGAGTTCCTGCAGCAACAAGGCAAGCAGATCGCTTTGCGGATCGGCAGCCCCATCCCCGGAGATGCAGTTGCTGAGATCAGTAACGATCAGCAAGCCACCGAATATCTGCGCTGGCGCACCTACCTGCTTGCCGAAAGAGGCAAGCGAAACGCATCACGCGCCGTAGCCTTGCACGCGGTTTTCCCCAGCAAGCAGGACGAGGCGATTGTTCCGGGCTTGCCGCGCGAACTCCTGCTCCGCGATCTGGAAAGGCTCGGTCCGCGGCGCCGCCTCGCTGAGAACGGTGAGTTCACCGTCTACGCGGCGAAGGCCGAGGAAATTCCGCATCTGCTTCCGGAAATCGGCCGCTTGCGCGAGGTCACGTTCCGCGCCGCCGGCGAAGGCACAGGTCGCCGCTCCGACCTCGACGAGTTCGACTCCTACTACTGGCACCTGCTGCTCTGGAGCAAATCGAACGAGGAGTTAGTCGGCGCCTACCGCGCCGCCAACACGGCAGAGGTCGCCGCTGAACACGGCATTCAGGGTCTCTATACCAGCACGCTTTTTCGTTACGACGCGCGCCTGCTGAAGAAGATGGGGCCAGCGCTCGAATTAGGCCGCTCCTTCGTGCGCCCGGAATATCAGCGGCAATACGCGCCGCTGCTGCTGCTGTGGAAAGGTATTGCCCAGTTCGTAAGCCGTCGGCCGCAAACCCCGGTGCTGTTTGGCGCCGTCAGCGTCAGCAACGCCTACACGCGCGCCTCCCGCGAGCTCATCTGTTCCTTTTTTGAAGACCGGAAGCGCCGCGACGAACTCGCCGGACTGGTGAACCCGCGCCGCCCGTTTCGTCCCGGAAGGCTACGGCCGTGGGACTGCCGCGCCGCCTGCAAAGCGCTGCGCGATCTCGACGAACTCTCGCAGCCAATCGCGGACGTTGAAAGCGACGGCAAGGGTCTCCCCATCCTGCTGAAGCAGTATGCGAAAGTCGGCGGAAAATTCCTGGGCTTCAATGTGGATCGAAAATTTTCCGACGTCCTCGACGGACTGGTGCTGGTGGACCTGCGCGAAACCGAGCCCGGCGTGCTCGCGCGCTACATGGGCGCCGAGGCCGTCGCAGAGTTCCGCCGCTACCACGGGCTCAATCAGGATTCTTCAAGACCGATTCTGTCGGAGTGATGCACGCTTGGGGAGCGCCGGCCAGCACGTGATCGATCTGGCGCCCGATGTCTTCGAGCGCCTCCGGCGCCATGCACTTCTGCAGTTCTTCGAAAAGCTGGCGCTCTTCCTTCCGGATATGTCCGGAAAGCGTTTCCGCGAACCGGCGCACTCCCTCGCCATCGAGCCTCGCCGCCGACGCTTGCGTAAAATATTGGCGCAGCTGTTGGTGCTCCGCGAGCAATTCGTCGACTAACGAGACCAATGCCGGATACTGCCGCGCGGCAGGGAACAGATGCGCTTCTTCGGCGGCGAAGTGAAAGCGGATTTCCTGGTCGAAATGCTGCTGGATTTCCAATTGCCAGGCTTTTACTTCGGCCGGATTGCTCAGCGCCGCGCGATGGATGCGCACGCACAAAGCCAGTGCGTGCTGGTGTTGCCGGGAAAGCGGGATGAGGTTGGGGTCGCGGAGCATATCTTCCTATCCTAAGTCATTCGCCAGAACCCCGGCGCTTGTCAGGTTGGGGATGGACGGTTCCAGGGGCTGAATGTTCTGGCCAGAGCGCGGTGAAGGCCAGCCCCACCGCGATCCCCAGCGAGACCTCAACAAAACGATGCGCCGCGATGATCCATGCCGACTGGGTTCGCGTGACCAGCATGATGATGGTCAGCGTGATGCCGGCGAACCGGTAGGAAGTGCGGTCGAGGTGCAAAACCAGGCAAAGCAGCCCGCAGGCAATCATCGCCGCGGCGAACGCCACGATGTTGCCGCCAAAGTACGAGGCCAGCAGCCCGCCGACAATCGTACCCAGCGCCGTTCCCTCAAGCCGATTCCAGGAAACCTTCCAGGCCGCGCCCAGGGAAGACTGCATGATGACGATGGTTGTCACGGTTGCCCAGTACGGCTCGGGCATGCGCAGAGCTTGCGCGACGAGTTGCGATGCGACTCCCGCGAGGGTGGTGCGAATAATGTGTAAGACCGAGGTTCGTTCCAGCGATATGACCGTCCCGGCAGCCATGACCATCTCACTCCTGAAGCTTGTACATTCTACGCGGCCTGCCGGATTCAGCCGGGGCGCGCCTGCCGCTTTACTAATTCCGCCTCTCCATTGAGAATGGAAAGTTCGCTTGCGACCGGCGCTGTGCTCCGTGGAGGCATGTCACGGAGACAGCGATGCCGAGTCGCGAACCGAGGAGCCCTCATATGCCAGCAAGTGGTGAACTCATCCGCATGATGAACTACATCGACGACATCAGCACAACCCTGCGCCGCATCAGCGCGAACCTGAACACCATTACGGAAGAAGAGCGCAAGCGCCTTTCCGAGTACATGGGAACGGCGGCGAATGGCTTTGGCGAGGTGCTGCAGCAGCTCCAGAAGGGTGGAGGGAAGTAGTGTCGGAGGTGAACACGATTGCGGTGATCGGCGCCGGCACCATGGGCCGCGGCATCGCACACGCCGCCGCGGTCGGCGGGTACCGCACCATCCTCGAAGACATTCTTCCGAACGCGTTGCGCCGCGCCGAGTCTGAAATCCGCACAAACCTGGACAGAGCGGTCGAGCTTGGCAAAGTGACCGCGGGCGATGCCGACGCTGCCTTTTCCCGTCTCGAATTCGCCGGCTCAGTCGATGAAGCCGCCCGCCAGGCCGATCTGGTCATCGAGGCAGTCCCGGAAGAGCTGGAGTCGAAGATCGAGATTTTCGCGCTGCTTGATAAAATCTGCCGCCCTGGCAGCGTACTCGCCTCCAACACCAGTTCGCTCAGCCTCACCGAGATCGCCAGTGTCACTTATCGTCCGAAAAAAATCGTGGGCATGCACTTCTTCAATCCCGTGCACAAGATGAAGCTGCTCGAGATCGTGCGCGCGCTCGAGACCGACGACGACACCCTGGCCACGGCCGTCAACGTCGGCAAGCGCATGGGNAAAGAAGTGGTCGTGATCAGGGAATCGCCGGGCTTCGTGACTAGCCGCATCAATGCTATGATCGGCAACGAGGCCTTCTACATGCTGCAGGAAGGCATCGCCAGCGCCGAGGATATCGATAAAGCGCTGAAGCTCGGCCTCAATCACCCCATGGGTCCATTTGAGTTAGTAGATCTGGTGGGGCTCGATACGCGGCTGCACATCCTCGAATACCTCCACAAAACGCTGGGGGAGAAATTCCGCCCCGCGCCCTTGCTTGTGCAATATGTCAAGGCGGGACGACTAGGCCGCAAATCGGGCCGAGGCGTGTTCGAATACCCGGAGAGCAAGGCCGAACCTACACCTGTTGCAATCACATAGGCTGGCGACGCACACAGAGTACTTTTGATCAGGGCAAGCTCTCGTACGTGTCGCAGGCGCTAGAAAAAGTCGATAAGTGTAAGCGCCTGCCTACGTCAATCGTGCTGCCGTATGATGTTGGCGATTGGGAAGCATGACCCATGAATACTGCGCACATGCAAAGTCCGCCGACTGAGGCGCAGAAAAGCGCGGCGACCCTGCTTGAATCGGCTTTGCAGGACCATGATCCTCGACTCGCACAAGATGCCCTACATACGACCTATCGTGCTGGTCTTCATCGCATTCATGCGTCCGCACTAGTCGCTCTGGCCCGGGCCCCATGGCACTTTTCACACGAGGATGTGGTGTTAGCCCTTCAGCAACTTCGCAGTCCCGAGACCGTGGGCATACTCGAGAAAACTGCATTTGCAGTGCACGACTACCTTGGTTACGACGAGTTTTTCGGCCTTGCACGAAAATGTACTTGGGCGCTTGCCGACGTAGGAACGACAGAGGCTCAGCAGGCATTGGAAAGAATCGCTAATTGCGACAACCCTGTCATAGCCGCTTATGCCAAGAAGCGATTAGATAACTGGCAAAAGGAATTACATCGAAAGGGTGTCTAGTTGTGGCCAGTCGGCTAAATTGGCGTTATATCTCTGTTTTCAATAGCTACGGTCTGTACGCATAGGCGGTCAGAGCCATTCCCCGCTTACGCTCATCCCCGCGACGAATCCTGCTCCGATGAGTATGAGTTGCTGAAGGACCAGTAGACTCGTTGAAACCCATCGCAATCCCCTCATTCGCCACAACCAAAATGTGCTCGTCACAAGAGAAAAATAGAAAAGCCCGTCGAGAAGACGATGGCCCATCACGTTTTCCTTGGGATGAGGCCAACTACTCAGTGCCGGAAACAACACGCCGACGGCGACCGTTGCGGGAAAGAAAAGTAGTTGCGTAAAGATCAACCAGTACCAAGGTCGCCAGAGCCGCGTGCGAAAGGGTTGCTGTCGTGCAAAGGCCACAACTACTCCCACAATGCAGACAGCAGTCATCAGCAATACTGGAGGCACACCTAGGAACTGAACGCTCCAAAGGAATAAGCGCTGGAAGTTCTCTGAGAAATGAGCAGTGTTCATTCAAGGCGATTCTAGACCGCAAGCCTTGGGCATGGTCCACGGTACTTTGGTGCCGGCATGCAAGGCTGGTCTTGATGGTTGTTGTAATATCCACATTCACTCAAAATCCCGTTCTCAGGGTCAAAACGTGTAATCGTGGTTTCGACAATGATCCGTTTGACGCTCTGGAAACGTGATCCTAAGGTTCCTTTGTGAACCACGAACCTAGCCGCGCTGCGGCCCTCAAAGCGACTTNGCTCATTACCATCGCAGTCTACGTCTTACTCTCCGGCTGTGGCCCGAAGACGATTTGGTCCGCAGAAGCCCGATCTCCTGACGGGCATTGGGTTGCGAGTGCTCGGACGGGCCAGCACAGCGGACCTGGGAACGCCGGTCTCTACACCACCGTCGAAATGAGGCGGACCAGCGGCTCGAAGAGTCCCATGGAAATCTTTTTGTTGGATTACCAAGCCGCGTACCCGTTCGAGGCAAATGTGAAGATGATCAGGTTAACTCCATCGCATCTGGAGATGGCGTACAACACACACGCAGATATCGACTTCCAAGCCGTCAAGTGCGCCGGAATCGACATCTCCGTGCGAGAGCTTCCAAGTGGCTCCAGCGACCATGCTGCTCCATAGCTCGTAGCTGTCGATAAATCCCGATCACCCTCATCGCACCAAAAATTGTCGGCGGCCTCGCTGCAGAGGCCGCCGCCATCGTTCCTGAATTTCATACCTACTTGTTGATGTCGTCCTTGGCCTCCAGCCGCTTTATGGCGGCGTTGATGAACACTTTATTCTGCTCGGGTGCGCCCGCCTCGGCCAGCTTCATCTCTTTCAGCGCATTGTCGAAGTCGCCTTGCGAGGAGTAAACCCGAGCCATGCCGGAATGCGTGAACCACAGATCGGGATGCGCTTTTGCATTCTTGCGCCATACCTCGTAAGCCTCCGCGTCCTTCTTTTGTCCCTTCAACGCGAAGGCGTATTGGTGAAGTTGTGC
>JGI12627J18819_10000205_pt1 | contig 19580 bp, 10 predicted proteins | sample TexAe_OM1H0_M2_FD_18819 | JGI IMG/M metagenome (IMG submission 18819)
AGCGAGAGTGCGAGCGCCGAGGTCGCGGCCCAGCCGATCGAGGAGAAGGCCTCCGCAAAGGTCGCAAGCCGCGATGAAGTCTGGCGGCGGCGGAACTGGTTGCGTTTGGCTTGCACCCGGAACCAGAGCTGGATTGCGGTCGCCGACGCTCCGCCGATGGTGACGCCGCCAGCCGTGATGGCGGCTTGCAGCGGCGAAGCAAAGGCGAGCGCTCCGATCAAGGGCGCAAAGATCGCGCCGATCACGATCAGCACCACCTCGATCTTGGCGCGCAGCACGGCAGAAGGGGACAGCGGCGCAGTCGCAACGAGATCAGCGGCGTCTTCGCCGGAGATTGTCAGCCAGGCAAGCCCGCCGGCGAGCTGGCCCGCGGCCATCACCACGACCGGCGTTATCAGGACGATCGCCGCGGAACTGTCGGAAAAGCTGCGCCACAACAGCAGCGCCGGCGGCACGAGATAGAGCAGCTGCATTAGGGTCTGCGAGATCAGCCAGGGATCGCGCTTGAGCAGCAGAAATTCTTTGCGCCGCAGCGCCTGCTGCCGCGAGCCGCCGCGAAATGCGAACGCCCTGTTGCCCCGCCTGCTCGTGATCGCCTGGGCAGAGGCGACGATCGCGGTATCGGCAAAACGCGGCGAGAAGATCGCCATCACGCCGCCAAGCAGGACCAGGCTTGCCGACAGCAGGAAGAGCAACGCTTCCATATCGCCAAGCGCCGCGCGCGCCGGCCACCAAAGAAGGCTATCCGCATCCGGCGCGAACGCGGCCGCGGCATCCGAGGTCAGCACCGCAAAGCGCGACAAGGTGCCGTAGGACAGGATCGCGGCGATCTGCAGCGCGATCACAAAGCCCGCACCGATGACGGCGGCGAGAATCTGCGCGATCAGCCGGGTGCGGGCCGGCCCGATCAGGCGGAAAAGCAGGATCGTGATTGCGATCGCAAGAGCCGCCGCGGAGAAGCCGATGACGACGACCACGCCAAAACCGGCCAGCCATCGGGCGCCGCCGTTCAGCACCAGGACATCGACAAAGGGCGTCGAGAACAACAGCGCCATGCCGGTGACCACGAGTGCGATCGCGGCAATGCGCACCGAGAAGATGTTGGTCAGTCTCGCGGGCGAGGACATGATCAGGTCGAGATCGGCGCGCGCGTAAAACACCCGCGTCACCGACTCGATCGCCTGCGACAGCATCAGGGCCCAGGCGAGAAGAATGGTCGAGGTGAGGACGATGAGCGAGGTCTTGTCGAGTGGCGCGTGCAAATTGGCAAAGCGGCCGATCACGGCATAGGCTGGCAGATGCATCAGCGCAGCGAAGACGACAAGCCCGATCGCGGCGGCGCGCTTTCGCCCGCGCCGCCCGCCGGTCATCATGGCGAGCCATTCGCGCCAGGCGAGCCTGAGCTCGTGCCGGGCAAACCAGGTGAGCGTGGTCGCCACGCTCATGCGGCTTCCGCCTTCACATCGACGAGCGCGATGAACAGGTCTTCGAGACTGGTGTTGCCGTGGCCGTTCTGTTCGCGCAGCTCGGAAAGGGTCCCTTCGGCGACCAGGCGGCCGGCTGCGATGACGCCGATGCGGTCGGCCATGCGCTCGGCAACCTCGAGGATGTGCGTGGTCATGATTACGGTGCACCCGGCACGCACTCGCTCGCCAAGGAGGCCCTTGACATGGCGCGCGGACACCGCGTCGAGCCCCGTCAGCGGCTCGTCGAGGATGATCAGGCGAGGGTCGTGCACCAGTGCGCCGGCCAGCGCCACCTTCTGGCGCATGCCCTTGGAAAAGCCCTCGCAGCGCTCGTCGAGATGGGGCTCCAGCCCAAGCGAGACCAGGAGGTCGCGCGCCGCAGGCGTGGAGATTTTGGGATCCACGCCCCAGAGGCCCGCGACGAATTCGAGATATTCCAGCGGCGTCAGCTTCTCATAGATCATCGGCTCGTCGGAAACCCAGGCCATGATCTGCTTGGCGGCGACAGGATCACGCAAGCCATCGACGCCGAAGATCGCGACCGATCCGGCATCGGGCCGCAGGAGCCCCGCGACCATGCGCAAGGTGGTGGTCTTGCCGGCGCCGTTGGGCCCGACCAGGGCATAGAACTCGCCGGCGCGGACGGTCAGGTCGAGCGCATCGACCGCAAGGCGATCAAAACGCTTTGTTAACCCTTGCACTTGCAGGGCCGGTTGTTCGGATTTCATGAAATCTTCACCGAGATGGTTTTGCGCGCTGGCGAGGCCGACCATGGACCAGAACACGTTTCGGCACCGTGAATCGGGCGGCCGCAAATGCGGTAAGACAGCGAGATTGGGCCAAGAGCAGCGGTTTGCGCCGACCCGTTGGCTCGCAATGGCGACGTCTCTCATCTGGGTGCTGTGGCTTAATTGGAACCCGCGATGAGGCTGGGCTGCACGATCGAGCTTGCGGCAGGAGAGAGCGCAACGTCGCGATCGGAGCCGCGGGCCTCCAGCGGCTGATCGACATATTTGCGCAAGCCGGTTTCGTCCATCACGAACAGCGGCCGATAGTTGCGGACAGAGGCGTCCTCGACCATGGCCATGCGGCGGTTATCGAGTATCAGCCAGTGCCCATCGAGCTTCGCCGCCGTAACCGCGTGGTCCTCGCCATGGAAAATCTCGTGCATGATGATGATGCGCAAATCCTCGGCCGGCACGCCGGCCTGGCGAAGCGCGGCGAATTTGGCGATTGCGTAATCCTCGCAATCGCCGGCGCGGTGCGCGAAAGTCGCAAGGGGCGAGTTCCAGACGTCCATCTCTCCATACTCTGCAAGATCGCTCGTTGCGCGGATGGCCAGGTTGATGGCGCGGTTGACTTCGCCAAGGCGGGCGCGGCCCTCGCGGGCACGGCCGGTGTCGACAATGGCCAGCAATTGCAACGCAGCCTCGGAGACGCAGCTGTCGCGGTCGCCGTCGCAAAGCGCAAGCTGCACCCGATCATCGTCGAGCTGGCGGTTCAACGCGCTCCATTTGTCGTGCAAAGGACCCGCGCTGATGGGGCTTGCAGATAGGCCGAATGGCTCGGCCGAGGCCGCCGCGCTCATTTGCTCTCCGAGCTGGATCGACGCGGCCGCGTCAAATGCGCTGCCCAAGGTGAAGTGCAAGAGACCGCACACGAACGCGGCCACGTACGCGATGCGCTGGCTGAAGTACCCCATTTGACGCCCCTGTCCGAATCATCGGCGGGGGCCCCTTGCGGGCCGCGCGTGACCGGATCGTTTCGAGGGCGATGATCGGGGACGGGGCCTTTCTTCTGCTTAAGATCGGCCTGCGGCTTGCCGAAAGCGCGGAACAGCCTGAAATCCGCATTGCGTCTCTGGGAGCAATTTTAGCGAATTTCGGAAGGTGTTGCGGCGAAGCAGCAAAAAATGAACTTCCGCGGGATATGGCTAATGCGGCGGATTTGACGGATTTGTTATCCGCTTCACAGTTTTGGCTCGGAATTTGGCTCAGTATGTTGCGTGAAAATTCGGGGCTAAGCAGTATGGAGTATTGCGAAAGAAGTTCTATACATGAAATTACGATTTACTACTTGATAAATTCAACGAAATTACATTCGCGCGCTCAAAAAACAATCATCAAAATCTTCGATGTATGCGCCAGATCGCAGCATAGGGCGATAATCCGGCACCGCGTCATCATTACTAGTACAAGTGGAAGACGGTTCCGCAAGGCCGCTTGCAATGATATGCAAGCATTCGTCGCACAATATTATGTAGATATTAACCCTATTTCGGTGGTCTTTGAATTACGCTGGCAAATTTGACGCCACGATTCCGTCTGACGGCCAGGGCGGGCCGTCCCAGTCCCAGGTTCAAGTCGACTCCGCGACGGGCCATGCGCCCGCGGATGCCATTGTCGTTTCCGACGCGCATTTTCTTTTTCATGCGGACTTCAAGCGATCCGGCCTCGACCTGGTCTTGCACAAGGACGACCACGAGCTCGTCCTGCACGACTACTTCAAGGGCGACAAACGCGCCGCGCTTGCCTCGCCCGATGGTGCCCACCTCACCGGCGATATCGTCAATGCGCTGACCGGCTCCATCGATGTGGCGCAAGCCGGCGGCCCGGTGGCCGCTGGCCATGTCATCGGCCACGTCACCAAGCTCGTGGGCAGCGCGACCGCGATCCGCAATGGCGTCTCGATCATTCTCAACATGGGCGAGAATGTCGAGAAGGGCGACGTCGTCGAGTCCGGCTCCGATTCGACGCTCGGCATCACCTTCATCGACGGCACCGTGTTCGGCCTGTCCTCCAATGCGAGGATGGTGCTCAACGACATGGTCTACGACCCCAACGGCAGCAACAATTCGTCGCTGCTCAGCCTGGTCGCCGGCACCGTCACCTTCGTCGCCGGCGCGACCGCCAAGCACGGTGACATGAAGGTCGACACGCCGGTCGCGACCATGGGCATCCGCGGCACCGCGGTGCTGGTCGAGATCGATTTCACGGTTCCCGGCCAGGGCACCGCGCCGGACGCGCACTTCCAGGTCCTGGTCGAGCCGGACGGAACCACCGGTTCGTATATTCTGTTCGACAAGAGCACGCTGCAGCCTCTCGCGATGGTCAATCAGGCTGGCCAGCAGATCAATATCTCCAACGGCATCATCAGCCAAAGCAGTGCGCCGCTGTCGCCGGATGTGGAGAAGCTCATCCAGGACGTGTTCACGCTTAAATTCAGCGCCAACGACACCAATCCCAAGACCACGACGGCGCAGACCGATTCGACCAACCCGCTGCTGTTCGGGCAGGTGATCAAGCTCGCGGACAACACCACCGCGCAGCCGATCTACCAGAACTTGACGCTCGTTATTGGCGATCCGTCGACCGACCCTCCGACTGTTCAGGTGCCCACCGACTTCCGTGTCCCCGGGCCGCCGACGTTCTATGTTTTTAATTCGCTCGGGCAGAACAGCACGAGCTTCGCGCTGACCGAGCTTCCGGGCAGGACCGGTCCGACCGACCTCGCTATCGATACGGTTGGGGGCTCGGTGAGGTTCGTCGATCCCAACGCCGGCGATCTGCCGACGGTGTCGATCACGCTGGACCATATCGACTACAAAGGTGCGGTCGTCGACAGCCATTTTCAGCTGGTCAGCGGCTCGCTGAGCCAACTGGAGCTTAGCGACCTCCAGGGAACCGGGATCACCATCAACGTAGTTCCAGCATCCACCAATACCAACAACGGGTCGGCGAGTTGGACCTACAGCGTGGCCGACAAGGCGTTCGACTTCCTCGCCGCCGGCGAGACGCTGGTGCTGACCTACACCGTCAAGGTCGACAACAACTACGCGCCAAATGAACAGGCGGGCACGGCCACAATCACCATCACGATCACCGGCACCAACGACGCGCCGGTCATCACGAGTAGTGCGCCGACGATCGCCTTTTCCGGCGGCCAGCATAAGCCCGGCGGTGAGCTGACATCGAGCGACCCGACCTCAGGAAAGCTGACGTTCACCGACGTCGACCTCGACGACACCCATACGGTCAGCATCGCAAAAGCAAAATTCACCGCGGTGATGTCCAACGGAACGCAGATATCGGATGGCCTGCACGACCTGTTCAGCAACGCGCTGACGGTGTCGCTCGCGACCGATAGCACCGGCACGGGCAACGGGGTCATCGACTGGCAGCTGGAGCAGCTTCCGGTCTATCTGGCGGACTTCATCCCGGCGGGACAGACGCTGACTCTGACCTACACGATCACCGTGACGGATTCGCAAGGCGCGCACTCCGACCAGACCGTCACCGTGACGATCGCCGGCACCGACAGTCCGGCGGTGGTCTGGATCGCAACGACGACAGGCGAGCCCACCGGCGCGTCGTGGAACGACAAGGCGAACTGGGAAACCCTCGCCGTTCCCACCGCTAACGACGACGTCATCATCATCACCGATCAGCTGATCGGATTGAAACCGAATTTCCCCGTCACGATCGACAAGAGCGACCCGCCAGCGTTCGCCCATTCGCTGACGATGAACGACTATGCGGAGTATAGCGGCCTGAAGTCGCCGGAGCTGGACAATTTCGGTTCGCTGACGATCGGCGCCGAGCTGACGCTGAACGCAGACGCGATCTTCAAGAATTTCAATACGGCCAACGTTGGCGGCGCGGCGGATTTCTACGGCACGAGCAAGCTGGACAATTCCGGCACCTTCACCTTCGGCGGCCTAACTACATTCCATGATCACAGCGCGCTGGATAATTCCGGAACGCTGACGCTTCAGCAGGGCGGCGATTTCACCGTTTCCAGCGGCATCACCAATGAAGAAGGCGGCACCATCGAAGTTGCCGGCGGCACGCTGACCGTCTCGGTCGATGTCGCCAATCTTGGACAGATCACTGTCGGCGAGGGCGCAAACCTCACCCTTAATTCGGGCACGATCGACGGCAGCGGCGCGCAGGGCACGCTAAGCATCTTCGGCACGTTGAACCTCGAAGGCACGAGCTTTCTGACCAACGGCACCCTCGCCAATACGGGCCACGTCAATGTCGGCGGCACGGTCGTGTTCGACAACGAATCCGTGATCAACACTGATTTCGGCGCGATCGCCATCACCGGTGCGTTGACGCTGCAGGGGGCGTCGATCACCAATGGCGAAGGCAATACGGTAACGGTGGAGAGCGAAGCGTTGCTGAGGCTGCAGGACGCGTCCTCCATCGTCGGCGGCCATCTGATCAATTTGAGCACGGTCGACGTCGAGGCGTCGATCGGTGCCACCTTTGATGGCGTCAGCGTCGACAACACATACGGCAAGATCCAGGTCGATGGCGACGTGTCGCCGCCGGTCACCCTGCTGCTCGATGACGCGACGACGATCACCGGCGGTACGCTGGCGATCGGCGAGGTTGGTGAACTTGAGATCTCGACAGAGAACGGTGCGACATTGTCGGGCGCTACGGTCGAAAATTCCGGCCTTGTCCAGGTGGAGGAGGGCGCCGTCCTCGCGCTCGACGGCAGCACAATCGACAATGGCAGCCTCGTCAATGACGGCACCATCAATTCCATCGGCACCACCGCGATCGACGGCGCCGACATCACCAATCACGGTCTGATCCTGGCGCTCAGCGGCACGCTGACCATCGATCCCGGCACACTGACCAATTCCGGGACGCTCGAAGCCGATGGCGGCGAGCTCGACATATCTGGCGAGACGGTCGGCAACACCGGCACGATCGGCTCAATCGATGACGGCACGCTGAAGCTGATCTCCAGCACGATCGACAACAGCCGTGACGGCACGGTGACCGTCGGCGCCGGCTCGACGCTCGACCTCGATCATTCCGGCATTTCGGGCGGCGCGCTCACCATCAGCGGTACGCTCGACAACCTCGCAGGGGCCAACACCGTCACCAGCGCCATCACCATGGAGGATGGCGGGTCGATCGTGGTCTCAAGCGGTTCGCTCGATATCACCGGCTCCGTTGCGGGCGATATCAAGATGTCCGGTGACTCGACGGTCGAGCTCGGCGCGAACGGGACGAGTGCCTATGCAGAGACCACGGTGAGCTTCGAGACCGGCGCGACTGGCACGCTCGTGCTCGATCATGCCGAGAGCTTCACCGGGACGATCACGGGGCTCGACGACAACACGATCGATCTTGCCGACATCTGCTACGCCTCGGACCCGACCGTCAGATACGGCAATGGCGCGCTGTCCGTCTTCGTCGGCGGCGTGGACGTCGCCAATCTGCACATCACAGGCGACTATAGCGGCGTCCATTGGGTGCTTAGCGCAGACAGTTCCGGGCACGGCACTACTTTGACGGAGGCGCCGGGTGCCATTACCGGGCTCGATGCGAACGGCAACGCGGATCAGGGCGACAGGCTCTCGGTCTCGATCACGGATGGCGGTGCCGCCGTCACCGGCGTCACCTATGTCTGGCAGGTTTCGACAGACGGCGTCCATTGGACCGAAGCCAGCGGCACCAACGGCCAGTCGAGCTACACGCCGGTCGAGGCTGACGAGGGCGAACAGCTGCGCGTCTCGCTGTCCTTCACCGATTCTGACGGCAATGCGGAGACCAGTTCGGTTTCGGCCGGCGTTGTGCGGGAGGGCGCCAAGGGCCATCACGATCGTCACGGTCCCGTCATCGAGACCGACAAGTTCACCGTCACGCAGAACAGCGACGGCACGCACACGATTGCAGGCCTGCAAGTCAACGACTCCGATCCGTCGGTCGCGTCCGAAACCTTCTCACTCTCCGCGAGCACCGGCTCTGCGTCCAGCAGTGTCTCGCCGTCGTCAGGCTCCGGCAGCCTCGCCGATATCAACACGGACCTGAGCTCGATCACCTACGATCCGACCGCGAACGGCCCGGCGCCGCACACCGATCAGGTCAACGTCACGGTGGCCGACAATTTCGGTGCCGGCGAGACCGTCCATTTCATCTTCAACGAGGCTGATGGCTCCAACGTCACCCTGAGGGGCACCAGCGGAAGCAACGTCATCATCGCGACGGGCCAGGCGGATACACTGATCGGCGGCGGTCACGATCAGTTCGTGTTCAAGCCGACCTCAGGGCAGCACACCGTGCAGCACACCGTTGTGGACTTCAACACCGATTTTGACACGATCGACGTCCGCCAATTCAGCAACATCGGTGCCTGGACGGACGTCAAGGCATCCCAGCATGGCAGCGACACACTGCTTACCCTCGACAGCCACGATACGATCCTGCTCAAGAACTTGATCGCCGCCAATCTGCACGCCAGCGATTTCATCGTAACGCCGCACACGGTCTAGACTGACGCGCAGGGCGGCCGGCGTGGGTGACGGATGTCCCTTAACAATTGCGATGTCGGTGTGAATACAGCTATGGACAACGCAGCCGAATTGGGCTGCGTTAGGGAGCCTGGTGACCGGCGCGCCGGGCCATCGGCAGGTGCCGTTCCCATGGAAACCTGAACGACGCATGAAACGCCTCAGAATCCTGCGACGATGGTTTGCGCGGAAGTTCGGCTATTCGCGGCTGCTCTGCCTTGGCCTGTTGATCGGCTTTGCAGCACTGCGCATGCTCGATCCCGGGCCGCTTCAGGAACTTCGCATTCGCACCTTCGACACGTTCCAGCGCATCGATCCGCGCGTGAAGACCGCGCGGCCCGTCACCATCGTCGACATCGACGACAAGAGTCTCGCCAGGCTCGGGCAGTGGCCGTGGCCGCGGACCCAGCTTGCGGATATGATCGCCAACCTGACCAACCTCGGCGCGGTGGCAATCGCCTTCGACGTGGTGTTCTCGGAGGCCGACCGGCTGAATCCCGACGTCGCGGCGCGAACGATGCGACAGCTCGACGAGGTCACGCGTGCCAGGCTGAGCGAGCTGCCGAGCAACGACCAGGTATTTGCCGACGCCATCAGCCGTTCGCGCGTGGTGCTCGGCGAGACGGGGCTCGCCAGCGTGACAGAGCAGCTCGACAGGGACCTCCCCGTGACGGGCTTTGCCTCGGTTGGCGAGAATATCGAGCCGTTCCTGTTCGACTTCCCCGGCCTGTTGCGCAACATTCCCGTGCTCGAGAAATCGGCGGCCGGCCGCGGCGTCGTCACCATCGTGCCCGAGCGCGATGGCATCATCCGGAGGGTGCCGATGGTGCTTCGCGCGCAAGGCGACATGATGCCGTCGCTCAGCCTGGAAATCTTGCGGGTCATCACCGGTACGCCGACGGTCCTCATCAGGTCCGACAGGGCCGGCATCAAGAGCATCAAGCTCAGGCAGATCGAGATTCCGACCGACGCGCACGGCCAGCTCTGGGTTCATTTCGCGCGCCAGGATCCGTCGATCTATGTGCCCGCCGTCGATGTGCTCGACGGCAGTGCGCCGATTGACAAGATCAAGGGCAAGCTGGTGCTGATCGGCACCTCGGCGGTTGGTCTGTATGACGTCAAGACCACGCCGGTGTCGCCGACAATGCCGGGTGTCGAAGTCCACGCCCAGGTGCTGGAGAGCCTGCTCACGGGCGCCGCGCTGTCGCAGCCGAATTACGCCCTTGCGTTGGAATTTTTCGCTGCCATGATCCTCGGGCTCCTGGTGATCGTGTTCGCACCAAGCCTCGGACCGGTGACGCTGGTCCTGGTCGGCGCATTCTTCGCAAGCGTTGTGATCGGAACGTCCTGGTATTTCTACCAGCACTATCGCCTGCTGCTCGATCTCACCTATCCCTTGCTGTCGACCACCGCGATCTACCTCACCCTGATCTTCTCCAGCTTCGTCCGCGAGCAGGCGCAGCGACGCCAGATCCGCTCGGCTTTCAACCAGTATCTGTCGCCCGCTTTGGTCGAGCAGCTGGCGCAATCGCCAGAAAAGCTGGTGCTCGGCGGCGAGGAGCGCGAGATGACCATCCTGTTCTCCGATGTTCGTGGCTTCACCACCATCTCGGAGACCTACAAGCACGATCCGCAAGGGCTAACGCGGCTGATGAACCGCTTCCTCACGCCGCTCACCAACGCCATCCTGACGCGCAAGGGCTATATCGACAAATATATGGGCGACGCCATCATGGCATTCTGGAACGCGCCGCTCGATGACAAGCAGCACGAGCTTAACGCCTGCGAAGCCGCCATCGACATGCTCGAATGCATCAAGGAGTTGAACAAGGTGCGGGAGGAGGAGGCAAAGGATGGCGGCCATGTCTATATCCCCATCCATGTCGGCATTGGGCTGAACACCGGCCTCGGCGTGGTTGGCAACATGGGCAGCGACCTGAAGTTCAACTATTCGGTGCTGGGCGATGCCGTGAACCTCGCCTCGCGCCTGGAGGGGCAGACCAAGGAATACGGCTTTCCCATCATCGTCGGCTCAGGCACGGCGCTGGCCGCGAAGGAGAAGTTCGCGATCCTTGAGCTCGACTTCATCATGGTGAAGGGCAAGAAGGAGCCCGAGGTGATCTATGCGGTCTGCGGGCGCGAGGATGTGGCGCACTCCGAGAATTTCCAGCGCCTGCGCAATCTCACCATCGAGATGCTCGCCTGCTACCGCAACCGCGACTGGGAGGGCGCGCTGCAAGCGATCGCGCGTGGCCGCAAGAGCGACGAGGTTCATGCGCTCGGCTACCTCTTCAATCTCTACGAGGCGCGCATCGAGAGTTACAAGAAGAACCCGCCTCCGGAGGATTGGAACGGCGCCTATGCGCTGCTGACGAAGTAGGGTCGTGCGCTGGCGCTGATTCGGCCTTCCAATGCTGGTAAGCAATCCGCTGTCGTCCCGGCGAAAGCCGGGACCCATAACCACAGGCGAATGTTGTTTGGCTTAGTCCTAACCCCGTCATTGCGAGCCAACGGGTCCGCGCGAAGCGCGGCCCGATGACAGGCTCCGCGAAGCAATCCAGAGCCACGCACCCGACTCTGGAATGCCTCGTCGCTGACGCTCCTCGCAATGACGGAGAGGTGCGCGCGATAACTGCCGGCTGTGGTTATGGGTCCCGGCCTTCGCCGGGACGACGGCGAGATATTACTCCACTCCGATCGTCGTCAGATCCTGGAACCAGTGCTGCGCCTGCACGAATTGCTTGATCTTCGGCGACAGCGCGTGCGGGTTGGTGTCGTGAACCACCCAGACCAGCGCCGCGTCGTCGACCACGAGCGCATGGGCGTGCGCGATCAGGTCATCCTGTTTGGCCGTATCGAAAGTCTGCTTGGCCTCGTTGATCAGCGCGTCCACTTTCGGATTCTTGTAGCCGCCCCAATTGACGCCGACCGGGGCGATCTGGTCGGAGGCGAAGAAGCGGACGATGGCATACAGAGGATCGGAGGTGACATAGGCGATGTTGTTGGCGGTGATGCCGGCATTCATCTCGTCGGCTGCGCCCTTGCGCCAGTGGGTATAGAGCGTCTCGAGCTCGACCACCTTGAAGTCGATGTCGATGCCGATCTCCTTGAAGCTCTGCTGCAGGAACTCGTTCATCGGCAGCGATAGCATCTGCCCGGTGCCGCCCTGCGCGATGATGAAGGTGGTCTTCAGCGGCTTGTCCTTGGAGTAGCCGGCCTCTTCGACCAGCTTCCTGGCGGTTGCGAGGTCGTATTTGATGTCAAAGCTTGGCTTACCGAACCAGGGGCTCGACGGGTCGACCTGCCCCTTGGCGGGCTTTGCAAGACCATTCATCAGCCCGACCACGGCGTCGCGATCGATCGCAAGGTTCAGCGCCTTACGCAGGCGGATGTCGGTCCAGGGCGAGCCGGGCAGCACGCTCAAATGATAATTCCAGACATGCGGGGTGATGTTGTCGACGATCTTCATGCCGGCGGCTTTGAGCTGCGGCACCGCATCCGGCGCCGGCGTCTCGATGATGTCGACCTGCCCGGCTAGAAGCGCATTGGTGCGGGTCAGCGCTTCCGGCATCGGGATCAGCATGAGCTTGTCGACCTTCGGAATGCGGTTCTTGTCCCAATAGTTTTCGTTCCTGGAGAGTTCGGCGAGCTCACGCGGCACGAGCTTGGTCAGCTTGAACGGGCCGGTGCCGGATGGCTGGCTTGCGAACTTATCCCAGTCGCGACCCAGTTTTTCATATTGCGCGGGGCTCGAGATCAAAAACCACAGCATCTGATAGGGAAAGAAGGAGTCGACATTCTTGGTCGTGATCTCGACCGTGTAGTCGTCGATCTTGGCGTAGCTCGCGACCGAAGGCAGGCGGGTCTTCACCTGTGCGCTCTGCCGCTTGTCGAATTGCGGCGCCCTGTCGTTCAGCACCTTGTCGAGATTCCAGATCACCGCGTCGGCATTGAAGTCGCTGCCGTCGTGAAACTTCACGCCCTTGCGAAGAGTGAAGCGCCACCTCGTCTTGTCGTTGTCGTCGACCTTCCATTCGGTGGCGAGTCCGGGCACCAGCCTGCCCGGACGGTCGGCTGTGCTCATGTCCCAGGAGATGAGCGGATCGTAGATCGTATAGCCGGTGAATTGGTAGGCGCCGGCGCCGCGATCCGGCTGGCCCGTGGTCAGCGGTATGTCGGCCATCGAAATTCCGTAGCGCACGACAGTCTCTGCGTGCGCGGCGACAACAGACAGCGCCAGCGCGAACATGGCGAAAACCATTGAAAATCGGTGGCGCATAATTTGGGCTCCGCTGGTTACTCGAGGGGCTGTGTTTTGGGCCCAAACGTGCAAGCCTGATGCCAGATTGGGCAACCCTGTCGTGCCGCATTGCGTCGCACAAAGAGTTGTGAAGTCAGGGGCAATTTGACCAGACATGGTTCGCCATTGGCACAGCCATTGCATGCACTTGCATAAGTTTTAGTCATCCAAGCTTAAGAGGAATTTGTGGCGATGCGTCTTAGGAAATGCGGGAAAAGCCGCACGGTGTTGGCTGTTGTCGCGCTGGCCATGGTGGCCGCGTGGAGCGGAGCGGAGAAGGCGTCCGCGGAGACCGTGCTGCGCATTGGCATGACCGCTGCCGATATTCCGCGCACGCTCGGCCAGCCCGACCAGGGCTTTGAGGGCAACCGCTTCACCGGCGTCACCATGTATGACGGCCTGACGATGTGGGACCTGTCGTCGGCAGACAAGCCGAGCGTCGTCATTCCCGGGCTTGCGACCGAATGGAAAGTCGAGGACGCCGACAAGACCAAATGGCTCTTCAAGCTGCGCCCGGGCGTGAAGTTTCACGACGGCAGCGATTTCAATGCCGATGCGGTGGTCTGGAACGTCGACAAGGTGCTGAAGCAGGACGCGCCGCAATTCGACGCCAGCCAGGTCGGCGTCACGGCTTCGCGCATGCCGACGCTGGCCTCCGCGCGCAAGATCGACGATCTCACGGTGGAATTGACCACGACCGAGCCCGATAGCTTCCTGCCGATCAATCTCACCAATCTCTTCATGGCGAGTCCGGCCAAGTGGCAGAAGCTCTATGACGCGACTTCCGGCGCCGACGCGAAAGCGAGATCGCAAGCGGCGTGGGAAGCGTTTGCGCGCGATGCCTCGGGCACGGGGCCGTGGAAGATGGCCAGCTTCACGCCGCGCGAGCGGCTCGAGCTCGTCAAGAACGACAACTATTGGGACAAAGCGCGCATTCCCCATGTCGACCGCATGGTGCTCTTGCCGATGCCCGAGGCGAACGCGCGCACTGCGGCGCTGCTTTCGGGGCAGGTCGACTGGGTCGAGGCGCCCGCACCCGATGCGCTGCCTGAGATCAAGCAGCGTGGCTTCAAGCTTTATTCCAATGAAGAGCCGCATGTCTGGCCCTGGCAGTTTTCGCGCGTGGAGGGCTCGCCGTGGAACGACATCCGCGTGCGCAAGGCCGCCAATCTCTGCGTCGATCGCGAGGGGCTGCGCGACGGCTTGCTCGCTGGCCTGATGGTGCCGGCGACCGGCACCTTTGAGCCCGGCCATCCCTGGCGCGGCAATCCGACCTTCCAGATCAAGTATGACAAGGAAGCCGCGCAAAAGCTGATGCAGGAGGCGGGCTATGGTCCGAACAAGCATCTTGCGGTCAAGGTGCAGACGTCTGCATCGGGGTCGGGCCAGATGCTGCCGCTGCCGATGAACGAATATCTGCAGCAGGCGCTTGCCGAGTGCTATTTCGATGTGCAGCTCGATGTCATCGAGTGGAACACGCTGTTCACCAATTGGCGGCGCGGGGCCAAGGATCCGACCGCCAACGGCGCCAACGCCGTCAACGTGACCTATGCGGCGATGGATCCGTTCTTCGCGCTGGTTCGCTTCCTACAGTCGTCGATGGCGCCGCCGAAGTCGAACAATTGGGGCTATGTCAACAATCCCAAGTTCGACGCCCTCGTCACCAAGGCGCGCCAGACCTTCGATCCGGCCGAGCGCGACAAGGCGCTGGCCGAACTGCATGCGGCTTCGGTCGACGACGCAGCCTTCCTCTATGTCGCGCATGACGTCGCGCCCCGCGCCATGAGCCCGAAGGTGAAGAATTTCGTGCAGCCGAAGAGCTGGTTCGTCGATTTCTCGCCGATCAGCATGACGCCGTGAGTTGCAGTTTCGCCGTATCCTCCGTCATGCCCGGGCTAGACCCGGGCATCCACGTCTTCCGGTCATTCCGGGGCGATGCGCAGCATCGAACCCGGAATCTCGAGATTCCGGGTCTGGTCCATCCAAGTCGGCTGTTGCCGACTTGGACATTAATTCGAGCTGAACTCGGGTAAACCCGAGTTCAGTGGACCGTCCCGGAATGACGGCGGCGCAAGTCGTGGATGCCCGGGTCAAGCCCGGGCATGACGCAGCAAGAGTTCTTGGCTGACAAGTCCGAAGGTGACCCGTGCTTCTCTATATCGCCAGACGCATCGTCTACGTCATCCCGATCGTGATTTGCGTGGCGCTCGTCTGCTTCATGCTCGTGCATATCACGCCGGGCGATCCCCTGGTCGCGGTGCTGCCGGCCGATGCCTCGCAGGAGCTTGCCAATCAGCTGCGCGCCGCTTACGGCTTCGACAAACCGCTGCCCGTGCAGTTTGGGCTGTGGCTGTGGCGCGCGGTGAACGGCGATCTCGGCCATTCCATCGCAACCGGGCGGCCCGTTCTCTCCGAAGTGATCCACGCCGTCGGCAACACCGTGACGCTGGCGATCGCAGCCGCCACCATCGGCTTTTCCTTCGGCCTGTTCTTCGGCCTGATCGCCGGCTATTTCCGCGACACCTGGGTCGACAAGCTCGCCACCTCGATAGCGATTGCTGGGGTCTCCGTGCCTCATTACTGGCTCGGCATGGTGCTGGTGATCATCTTCTCTGTGGAATTGAACTGGCTGCCTGCGGTCGGCGCCGGCCCAGGCGGCTCCGGCGCCTGGGGCTGGGATTGGGAGCATGTCCGCTATCTGGTCCTGCCGGCGATCACCACCTCGGTGATCCCGATGGGCATCGTCACCCGAACCGTGCGCGCGCTGACCGGCGACATCCTGAGCCAGGACTTTGTCGAGGCGTTGCGCGCCAAAGGCCTGCGCGAGCGTGACGTGTTCAAGCATGTCGTGAAGAACGCGGCCCCAACAGCGCTTGCGGTGATGGGCTTGCAGCTCGGCTACATGCTCGGCGGCTCGATCCTGATCGAGACCGTGTTCTCCTGGCCGGGCTCGGGGCTTTTGCTCAATTCCGCGATCTTCCAGCGCGACCTGCCGCTGTTGCAGGGCACGATCCTGGTGCTGGCGCTGTTCTTCGTCATCCTCAATCTCCTGGTCGATATCGCGCAGGCTGCGATCGATCCGCGAATCAAGAGAGGTTAGCGTGAGCGAGCTTCCTCTTCCCGCTATTACCGACCAGGCGCTGCAGGCCGCGCCCATCACCAAGGCGCGCGGCTATTGGGCGACCGTCGGCCGGCGCCTGGTCCGCGACAAGGTCTCCATGGCCTGCGCACTGATCCTCGCCTTGATCTTCGTCGCGGCATTGATCGCGCCCTGGCTGCATCTTGCCGATCCGTATCAGGGCTCGATGATCCGCCGCCTGCGCCATATCGCAACGCCAGGCTATCCGCTCGGCACCGACGAGCTCGGTCGCGACATGCTGGCGCGGCTGGTCTATGGCGGGCGGCTGTCGCTGATCGTCGGTATCTCGCCCGTCGTGTTGGCCTTCTGCCTCGGCACGGGCTTGGGCCTGATTGCCGGCTATGCCGGCGGCAGGGTCAACACCGCGATCATGCGCACGGTCGACGTGTTCTACGCCTTCCCCTCGGTGCTGCTCGCGATCGCGATCTCCGGCGCGCTCGGCGCTGGCATCGTCAATTCCATCGTGTCGCTGACCATCGTGTTCGTGCCGCAGATCACCCGCGTCGCCGAGAGCGTCACAACAGGCGTGCGCAACATGGATTTCGTCGATGCCGCACGTGCCTCAGGCGCCGGTCCGCTCACCATCATGCGGGTACATATCCTGGGCAACGTGCTGGGGCCGATCTTCGTCTACGCCACTGGCCTGATCTCGGTCTCGATGATCCTCGCTGCCGGCCTCTCATTTCTCGGTCTCGGCACCAAGCCGCCGGAGCCGGAATGGGGCCTGATGCTCAACACGCTGCGCACCGCGATCTATGTCAATCCATGGGTGGCGGCGCTGCCGGGCGTGATGATCTTTGCGGTCTCGATCTGCTTCAACCTGCTCAGCGACGGCATGCGCTCGGCCATGGACATAAGGAACTGACGCCATGACCGGGACGACTGAAACGATCGAAAAGCTCGCGCCGATCGAAGACGTCGGCGGAGCCGCGCAGCCGCTGCTGCAGGTGAATGGGCTAACCAAGCATTTTCCGGTGCGCGGCGATCTGTTTTCCGCGCGCAAGACCGTACGCGCGGTCGACAACGTCTCGTTTGCGGTGATGAAGGGCGAAACCGTTGGCATTGTAGGCGAGTCCGGCTGCGGCAAATCGACCACCGCGCGGCTCCTGATGCATCTGATGCCGCGCAATGCCGGCGACATCATCTATGACGGCATGCAGGTGGGCCGGGCGCTGTCGTTGCGTGAACTCCGCCGCGGCATGCAGATGGTGTTCCAGGACAGCTACGCTTCGCTCAACCCGCGGCTGACGATCGAGGAGTCCATCGCCTTCGGCCCCAAGGTGCATGGCATGGCGGATAGCGCCGCGCGGACGCTCGCGCGCGAGCTGCTCGGGAAGGTGGGCCTGCGCCCCGAGAATTTCGCCAACCGCTATCCGCATGAGATTTCCGGCGGCCAGCGCCAGCGCGTCAATATCGCGCGGGCGCTCGCGCTGTCGCCGCGGCTGGTGATCCTGGATGAAGCTGTGTCCGCGCTCGACAAATCGGTGGAGGCGCAGGTGCTCAACCTGCTTGCCGATCTGAAGCGCGAATTCGGCCTGACCTATCTCTTCATCAGCCACGATCTCAACGTGGTGCGCTACATCTCCGATCGCGTGCTGGTGATGTATCTCGGCGAGGTGGTCGAGCTCGGCCCGGTCGACGAGGTCTGGGACTCGCCGGCGCATCCCTACACGCGCGCGCTGCTCGCGGCGATGCCGTCCTCCGACCCCGACAATCGCACGCAAACGCCGCCGATCTCGGGCGATCCGCCCAATCCGATCGATCCGCCATCCGGCTGCCGGTTTCACACCCGTTGTCCGTTTGCGGAGCCGCTCTGCGCAAATGCCACGCCAAAACTTTTCCCGCTCGGTAAAATGGGCCATCAAGCCGCGTGCTACATGGCGATCCCCGGTTCGGGGCACAGCCGCGCGCCAACAAGGGAGCAAGAGGCTTAATGACAAGGGCCAGTGCAAAAGAAGTCAAGGCGGTGGCTGAGGTCGCCGGCATTCCTGTGGATACGAACGTGGCGGAACGCATTGCGGGTTCGATCGGACCGGCGTTCGAGGGCTTTGCAGCGATTTCCGGCACACTGCCGTTCGACCTGGAGCCCGCAAGCTTCCTGCTGGCGCAGACCCTGGAGGCCGGCAAGTGAGCACCGAGCCTGCCTTGATGTCGCTGATAGAGGTCGCCGCGGCCATAGCGACAAAACGCCTGTCCTCGCATGAGGTCACGCGCGCGCTTCTGCATCGCATCGCGCAGTGGCAGCCGCGACTCAACGCCTTCATGGAAATCGAATCAGAGGCCGCATTGAAAGCCGCCGATGAGGCCGACGCCGCGCTTGCCAATGGCAACGTTCGCGGACCGCTGCACGGCGTGCCGCTGGCGCACAAGGACATGTACTACGACGCAGGCCGCGTGGTGACCTGCGGCTCGGCGATCCGGCGCGATTTCGTCGCGACATCGACTTCAACCGCGCTGCAGCGGCTGAAGGACGCCGGCACCATCCGGCTCGGCTCGCTGCAGATGTCGGAATTCGCCTATGGTCCGACCGGCCACAACGCCCATTACGGTCCGGTGCACAATCCCTTCGCGCCCGACCACATCACCGGTGGCTCGTCGTCCGGATCGGGCTCGGCGGTCGCGGCGCGCCTGACCTTCGCCGCGCTCGGCTCGGACACCGGCGGCTCGATTCGCATGCCCGCACATTTCTGCGGCGTCACCGGGCTGAAGACGACTTATGGCCGCGTCAGCCGCGCCGGTGCCATGCCGCTATCGCAGTCGCTCGACACTGTCGGGCCGCTGGCGCAGACCGCGGAAGACTGCGCGCTGCTCTTGGGGTTGATGGCAGGTCCCGATCCGGAGGATCCGACCGCAAGCCACGCGCCAGTTGCAGACTACATGGCCGCGACCAAGGCGCCGCTCAAGGGCCTCAAGATCGGCGTGCCCACTTCCTTTTATGTCGACGATCTCGACAAGGACGTCGCGCGCATTCTCGACGAGACCATCGCGACCTTGAGGCGGGAGGGCGCGGAGATCGTCCAGGTCGAATTGCCCGACCAGCACCAGCTCTCCGCCGCCTGCCGGCTCTTGCTCGCGGTCGAAGCGGCAGCCTTTCACAAGCGCTGGCTGATCGAGCGTCCGCAGGATTACGGCCCCCAGGTCCTGATGCGCTTGCAGAACGGCCTTGCGATTCCCGGCGTGACCTATCTGGAGACCCTGCGATGGCGCGGCCCAGCGCTGGCAGCGCATGTCGCGGCGACCAGCAAGGTCGATGCCGTGATCGCGCCCGTCGCGCCGATGCCGGCGCCGACGATCGCCGAGAGCGATGTCGGCAACAGCGTAGGTGCGGAAGCCGTGATCCAGCGGCTGACGCGCTTCACGCGT